>Ga0196972_1000602_pt1 | contig 16011 bp, 14 predicted proteins | sample S1v_2013CmetaG_FD_148618 | JGI IMG/M metagenome (GOLD analysis project Ga0196972, IMG submission 148618) | Soil microbial communities from Anza Borrego desert, Southern California, United States - S1+v_20-13C | ecosystem: Environmental > Terrestrial > Soil > Desert | place: USA: California...
GAAATCGAATTGGCCGCATTAAGCAAGGTATGCCTGGAGCGCCGCATCGCAGACGCATCCAGGCTCAAGAAGGAGATTGCGGTCTATGAAAGAAAACGCAACCAAGCCAGGGCGACGATCGACTGGCGTTTTACCACCCCCGACGCGCGTCAGAAAATGCGCCGGATTTATCCATTAAATTCATCTGGATGATCTACTAGTGCAGTGACCCGGGAAACTTTGACCTGAGTCATTGGAGCTGCGAATCAACGCGCCTATATTGGGCTGAACCGTTGCTTACAGGAATGCAACGTTCGACCGTGAGGTGCGGAAGTGGACATAGTCGAAGCCGACGTAGTGATCGTGGGCGCGGGCGGCGGCGGCTTGCGGGCCGCTATCGCAGTCGCGGAGCGGGACCCGGCGCTGACGGTGGCGCTGGTTTCCAAGGTCTACCCGATGCGCAGCCATACCGTTGCGGCGGAAGGCGGATCGGCCGGCGTGGTGCAGTCGCATGACAGCCTCGACCATCATTTCAATGACACGGTGACTGGCGGTGACTGGTTGTGCGAGCAGGATGTCGTCGACTATTTCGTTGCTCACTGCACCGAAGAGATGGTGCAGCTGGAGCACTGGGGCTGCCCGTGGAGCCGCAAGGAAGACGGCCACATCAATGTGCGCGCCTTCGGCGGGATGAAGATCGAACGCACCTGGTTCGCTGCCGACAAGACCGGCTTCCACATGCTGCACACACTGTTCCAGACATCGATCAAGTACCCGTCGATCAAGCGCTTCGATGAATACTTCTGCTGCGACCTGATCATCGAGGACGGGCGCTGCCAGGGCGTGCTCGCGATACAGATCAGCACCGGCAAATTCGTGCTGATCAAAGCCAAGGCGGTGATCATCGCCACCGGCGGCGCGGGACGCGTATTCCGCCAGAGCACCAACGGTGGCATTGTCACCGGCGACGGCATGGCGCTGGCCTACCGCCACGGCGTGCCGCTGCGCGACATGGAATTCGTGCAATACCATCCGACTGCGATGCCCGGTACCGGCTTGCTGTTCACGGAGGCCTGCCGCGGCGAAGGCGGCATTCTCGTCAACAAGGACGGCTACCGCTACCTTCAGGATTACGGCCTCGGTCCGCCGGATCCCTGGCCACGCAAGAAGGCGATGGAGCTCGGCCCGCGCGACCGCCTGTCGCAGGCCTTCTGGCATGAAGACCGCAAGGGCCGGACCGTCAACACGCCGCAGGGCAGTGCAGTGCTGCTCGATCTTCGCCATCTCGGTGAAAAGCATATCCGCGAGCGCCTGCCGCTGATCTGCGAACTGGCAGAGCGCTTCATGGGCATCGACCCGGTGCATGAGCCAATTCCGGTACGCCCGGCGTTCCACTACACCATGGGTGGCATCCTTGTGAATGGAAAGACAGAGGCGCCGCTGCGCGGCCTGTATGCGGTCGGCGAGTGCTCCAGCGTCGGCATCCATGGTGCCAACCGCCTTGGTTCGAACTCGCTGGCGGAGCTGTGCGTGTTCGGCAAGGTGGCCGGTGATGAAGCTGCGCGCTATGCACGGACGGTCCGTTTCTGTGATGCGTCGACAATCGAAAAGCTGGCGGAAGCAGCAAAGCAGCGCGCCCTCGACCTGGTCACGCGCGATGACGGCACAGAACGTATCTCCGTCCTGCGCAAGGAAATGGCCCTTAGCATGGAGCGCGGTTGCGGTATCTACCGCATCGGCAGCGAAATGCAGGAAACCTGCGACAAGATCGACGAACTCAAGCTGCGCTTTGCGCGCGTGAAGGTCGATGACAAGTCGAGCGTCTGGAACACCGATTGGCTGCAAGCCATCGAAGTCGGCTTCCAGCTGGATGTGGCGCAGGCGATGGCCTATTCGGCGCTCAACCGCAAGGAATCGCGCGGCGCGCATCAGCGGCTGGATGGGTTCGAGCAGCGTGATGACGTCAACTTCCTCAAGCACACGCTTGCGCACTATTCGGGCATGGATGCGCCGCGTATCCGCTACGGCGATGTGAAAATCACCCGGTCGCAACCCGCGGTACGCGCCTACGGCGCCGCGGGAGAAGCGGCGGCGCAGCAAGCCAGGGAGGCGGCTCATGGATAAAGTGATCCAAATCGAAGTCCTGCGTTATCGCCCGGAGCAGGACGAGGAGCCGTTCTTCCAGGCATATGCCGTCCCGTTTACCGATGACATGTCGGTGCTGCAGGGGCTGCAATACATCAAGGACGAACTCGACAGCACGCTGAGCTACCGGTGGTCCTGCCGCATGGCGATCTGCGGCAGTTGCGGCATGATGATCAACGGCAAACCGGAACTGTCCTGCCACACCTTCCTGCGCGACTTCTATCCGCACAAGCTGCGTGTGGAGCCGCTCAACCATTTCCCGATCGAGCGCGACCTGGTGGTGCGCCCCGACGACTTCATCCGGAAACTGGAAAGCATCAAGCCCTACATCATTGCCAGGGACGTCAGGCGCCTCGACCAGGGCGAGTACCTGCAGACGCCGGCCGAGCGCGACCGCTACGAACAGTACAGCTCCTGCATCAACTGCATGCTCTGCTACGCCGCCTGCCCGCAATACGGACTGAACAGCGAGTTCATGGGCCCTGGCGTACTGGCGCTGCTGCACCGGTACAACATGGACAGCCGCGATAGCGGTCAGGCGGAACGCAAGGAATTGGTGAACGCGGAAGAGGGTGTCTGGAACTGCACTGCCGTCGGCTACTGCTCCGAGGTATGTCCGAAGGGCGTGGACCCGGCCAATGCGGTGAACGTCAACAAGATCAACAGCGCGAAGGATTTCTTCTTCAACCTGCTGCGGCTCGCGGGAGGCGGGAAATGAAGGATATGCAACCTGACGCCCGCAGGCCGTATGTGCGGCCGATGGAGGGCTGGTGGCGGAAAAATCCGTTCTTCGTGCGCTACATGGCGCGCGAACTCACGGCACTGGTTGTTGCCGCCTATGCATTCGTGCTGCTGATCGGCCTGTTGTGCCTCGCACAAGGAGAAGCCGCGTATAACGGCTGGCTGGCTGTGCTGCGCCACCCGGTCTCGCTGTCCTTGCATGCCGTAGGGCTGGTGGCGATGGCGTACCACACCTGGACCTGGTTCGAAATCATGCCGAAAACCATGCCGCCTATCGTCGTCCACGGCAAGCGGGTTGCCGGCCATGTCGTCACGGCAGTCGGCGTTGCTGCCGCGATCGGTGTCACCCTGGTCCTGTTCCTCGCCGTCTGGGGCATCAAGCCATGAGAAAACATTCCAATGCGCGTTCCAATGCGCCGATTTTCTGGGCACTGTTCGGCGCAGGCGGCATGCTGTCCGCGCTCACCGGGCCGGTGCTGGTGTTCATGACCGGCATTGCCATTCCGGCAGGGTTCCTGCTGTCGCCCGATCTGATGAGTTATCCCAGGATGCTTGGGTTCGCTCAGAACTTCATCGGCAAGCTTTGCATCCTGGCGGTGGTCGTCCTGTTCCTCTGGCATGCGGCGCATCGGGTTTTTAAGAGTCTCCACGATGTTGGCATTCATCCGGGCCCGGCATCGAAACTCGCATGCTACGGCACAGCCTTTGCCGGCTCCATGCTGGCCGTGTACGGGGTGGTCGCGGTCGGATTCTGATCCCGGCACGGCAAGGTAAGCGGTGGAAGCCGCATACCCAGTGATCGCCGGTAGCTCGCACAAGCGCCGGCGAAGTTTTCCTCTATTCATTTCTTTGAGCCAGCAATCCGTCCCTCCAGGCATTTTTTTCCGCTGATAACCGCGGCAAGCCGCGCAGATAAAGGCGTTGCGGCGCGGAACATTCTTGCCGGAACACATGTCCAACTGTCGCTACGCAACAAATTTTCCCCACCGGATATTTCCATATCTCAGTTAAACACATGTGTAAAGCTGAGATGTCACCTTCAGTGTTTGCGATAAGTACTTCATTTTCTTGAAGATTCGTTCGAGAGGTTGCCTTAGCGAAACGCGCTAAGTCATTGACTTCATTAGAAAAAATCGCATTTTTTCCCCTGAATATTACTTGACCGCAAATAAACCATCCTCTAAAGTGGGCGACAGTGTGAAAAAGTGTATTTTTGTGGGGCGATTTTCCGGAAACGCCCGCCAGACACCGCAGAAGACACGGCTCACAGCCAAGTTCAAACAACGACAACCACGAGGGTAATCAGGGTGTTTCAAGGCGCGTCAGCGTTGAGTCTCGATGCCAAAGGGCGGATGACCATTCCGTCCAAGCATCGTGACGCCTTGTCGCTTCAGTGCGAAGGCCGCATCACGCTCACCCGTCACCCGCATGGTTGCCTGCTGCTCTTTCCGCGCCCGGTGTGGGAAAACCACCGCGAGCAGATCGCCGCATGGCCGATGTCTGCACGCGCCTGGCAGCGCATCTTCCTCGGTAATGCCTCCGATGTCGAAATGGACACCGCCGGCCGCATCCTGATCGCGCCGGAACTGCGTTCGGCCGTCGGCATGACACGCGACGTCATGCTGCTCGGCATGGGTAGCCATTTCGAGATCTGGGACGCTGAAAAACTCGCCCAGGACGAGGCGCAGGCCGTGGCCAACGGCATGCCCGACGTGCTTAGTAATTTTTCGTTTTAACGGCCCGTGATGACTGAACAAACGGTGCCCGGATTGCAGCACCGTACGGTGCTGTTGGAAGAAGCGGTCGATGCGCTGCAGATCGACGGCGAGCGCGCCAATGGCGTGTACGTCGATGGCACCTTCGGCCGAGGCGGCCACAGCCGCCGGATCCTGGAGCGGCTCGGTCCGAAAGGCCGGTTGATTGCTTTCGACAAGGATCCGCAGGCGATTGCCGTGGCAAACACGGTTTCGGACACGCGGTTCGAAATCGTGCATGACAGCTTCGCGACGATGGGCGACGCGCTCGCCTCCCGCGGCGTCATGCAGGTGGATGGAATTTTGCTGGACCTCGGAATCTCGTCGCCGCAGGTGGATGAAGCGGCGCGGGGTTTCAGTTTTCGACTGGATGGCCCGCTCGACATGCGCATGGATACGACGCGCGGGATGTCGGCGGCGGAGTGGCTCGCGACCGAGTCAGAACAGACGATAGGAAAGGTGATCAGAGATTATGGGGAAGAACGGTTTGCTTTTCAGATTGCAAAGGCGATTGTTGCTCGCCGGACAATCGAGCCAATTTCAGGCACACGACAGCTTGCCGAGATCGTGGCACACGCCGTCAAAACCCGCGAGAAGGGTAAAGACCCGGCCACTCGCACATTTCAGGCTATCCGGATTCACATCAATCAAGAGCTTGAAGAACTTGAAATAGGACTGAGCGCCGCATTCGACAAACTGGCCCCGCACGGGAGATTGGCTGTGATCAGCTTTCATTCGCTGGAAGATCGCATCGTCAAGCGCTTCCTGGCTTCCAAAGCCAAAGCGCCGCAGCCCGACCGTCGCCTGCCGATCCGTGCCGTCGACCTGCCGCAGCCGGAACTGAAGCTGCTGGCAAAAATGAAACCCTCCGACGCCGAAATCGCCGCCAACGCGCGCGCGCGTTCGGCGATCATGCGCGTGGCCGAACGCCTGCCGGCGGGAGGTGCGCAATGAGCGGCAAGGTCAATGCAATCCTCACCACAGCGCTGGTCGCCTGCGCCCTGATGGTGGTGGATTCACAGTACCAGTCGCGCCGCTTGTTCATCGAGCTCGAACGTGCCCAGGCCGCCGCCAAGCAGCTCGAAATCGAATGGGCGCAGCTCCAGCTTGACCAGTCCACGCTGGCGAAGCACGCGCGCATCGAGGCGAACGCACGCCGGGACCTGAGCATGGTTTCCGTCACGCCGGACCGCACCCAGTACCTGACCATGGGAGGCCAGTAATGCGCGCGGCCTCACGTACGGCAGCAGGCAAGGGTGTCCAGTTCAGCGCCAGCCCGGTGCTTGCCCTGAAGCTGCCGGTATGGCGCTCCCGGCTCGTGCTGTTTGCCTTGTTCGCCGGTTTCGCCGCGCTCGCCGGCCGGGCACTCTGGCTGCAGGGCATTTCGACGGAGTTCCTGCAAAAGCAGGGCGCGTCCCGCTACGCGCGCACGCTTGAACTCCCCGCCACCCGCGGCAAGATCACCGACCGTAACGGCCAGGTGCTGGCTTCCTCCATGCCGGTCAAGGCGGTCTGGGCGATTCCGGAAGACGTGCTCGAGGCGCCGGACCAGAAGATTCGCGAACTGGCGAAACTGCTCGACATGAGCGAGAAGGACCTGCGTAAGAAACTCGACTCCGACCGCACCTTCGTCTACCTCAAGCGCCAGGTCGAGCAGGATGTCACCGACAAGGTCGCCGCACTGAACGTGCCCGGTATCGGCATGCGCCGCGAGTACAAGCGCTACTACCCGGACGGCGATGTGATGGCGCACGTGGTCGGTTTCACCAACGTCGAGGACATCGGCCAGGAAGGCATGGAGCTGGCGTTCCAGAAGAACCTCGCCGGCGTCAACGGCAGCCGCCGCGTGATCAAGGACCGTCTCGGCCGCATCGTCGAGGACATCGAATCAGTGCGCCTGCCGCATGACGGCAAGGACCTCGCGCTGTCGATCGACCGCAAGCTGCAGTACATCGCCTACACGCACCTGAAGGAGGCGGTCGAGAAGCACAAGGCGAAAGCCGCCGCGATGGTCATCCTCGATGCGAAGACCGGCGAAGTGCTGGCCCTGGTGAACCTGCCGACCTACAACCCGAACGACCGCGCCAAGCTGACCGGCGCGCAGCTGCGCAACCGGGTGATGACGGATACCTTCGAACCGGGTTCGACGCTCAAGCCTTTCCCGATCGCACTGGCGCTAGAGAACCGGCTGGTCACACCGTTCACTAATATCCAGACCTCGCCCGGCAAGCTCACCATCGGCAGGGCGACCATCGGCGACGCCCATCCGCACGGTGTGCTGACTGTGCAGGGTGTGTTGCAGAAGTCCTCGAATGTCGGCACGGCCAAGATGGCGCTGCAACTTCAGCCGCAGCAAATGTGGGACCTGTTTACGACTGTCGGTTTCGGCCAGCAGCCCAAGCTCGGCTTCCCGGGGGCAGTGGCCGGCCGCGTTCGTCCGTACAAGTCCTGGAAGCCGATCGAACAGGCGACCATGAGCTATGGCCACGGCATTTCGACTTCGCTGATCCAGGTGGCGCACTCTTATATGATCTTCGCGCGCGATGGCGACATCATTCCGCTGACCTTGCAGAAGGCGGGGGACCAGCCGATCAGCCGCCGCGTGATCTCCGAGAAGACTGCGCGCGACGTACGTGTCATGCTCGAAATGGCCGCAGGCCCGGAAGGCACCGCCCCGAAAGCGCAGGTGCCGGGCTATCGCGTGGCCGGCAAGACCGGCACCGCGCACAAGCTCGTCGGCGGCCAGTACGCCAACAAATATGTATCGTCCTTCGTGGGTTTCGCCCCGGTTTCGGATCCGCGCATCATCGTTGCAGTCATGGTCGACGAACCGTCGAACGGCTTCCACTACGGTGGCCAGGTGGCTGCTCCGGTGTTTTCGTCCGTGACCGCCAGCGCACTGCGGGCTCTGAACGTTCCACCTGACTCCACCGTGACCGACATTATTGTGCCGGCCAACCCCGTCGAGGAGAGCATGTGATGAGCGCAACGCCGACCATGTCCGAGATCCTCGCCTGGCTGCATGCGAATGCGCCCAAGGCCCAACTGTCGCCGGATTCCCGGAGCATATCGCCCGGCGACGTGTTCTTCGCCTATCCTGGCGAAACTGCCGACGGGCGCGACTACATCGAGCGCGCAGTCGAGGCCGGTGCGCGTGCAGTGGTGCACGAGGCAAAGAACTTTACCTGGGACGACAAGCTCGCGTTGCCCCACCTTGCAGTGGAAAACCTGTTGGAACTCGCCGGCGACATCGCGAGCGCCTATTACGATCAGCCGGATGCGGGAATGTTTACCGTCGCGGTCACCGGCACGAACGGCAAGACATCCTGCTCCCAATGGATCGGGAAGGCCTTGTCTCGCGCGGGCCAGCCCACGGCCGTGATCGGCACCTTGGGCGTTGCGCTTTATCGCAGCGGCCAGCATGGCGGCTATAACGCCACGGGCTACACCACGCCTGATGCGCTCCAGTTGCAGCGCCGCCTGGCGCAATTGCGTTCGGCCGGCGTGCAAGCGATTGCCATCGAAGCCTCTTCGATCGGCCTCGACCAGGGGCGCTTGAACGGCATGCATTTCAACGTGGCGATGTTCACCAACTTCACACGTGACCATCTCGACTACCACGGCAGCATGGACGCTTATGAAGAGGCCAAGCGCAAGCTGTTTGACTGGCCCGGACTCGAGCACGCGGTCATCAACCTGGACGACGACATGGGCATGCGCCTGGTTAGTCATGTGCAGTCGACCAGGCCATCGCTGCAGATCACTGGTTATACGACCGGTGGCAAGAGCGTAGCCGGCGTTGCCGTCCTGAGCGCCAGCGATATCCGCAGCAGCCATGGCGGCACGGTGTTCCGCCTCGACGCGCCGGGCGGTTCAGCGCAGGTGAAGACGCAGCTCGTCGGCCAATTCAACGTGAGCAACGTGCTCGGCGTAATGGGTGTGATGCTCGCGCACGGGGCGGATTTCCGTTCCGTGCTCGAGGCGGCGGAGTCATTTACACCAGTGCCTGGCCGGATGGAACAGCTGGGCGGTCATGAGGCGCCGCTGGTCGTGATTGACTACGCGCACACCCCGGACGCACTCGAAAAAACACTCTCGACCCTGCGCGATGTCGCGCAGCAGCGCCACGGCAAGCTGTGGTGCGTGTTCGGTTGCGGCGGCGACCGTGATCCGGGCAAGCGTCCGCAGATGGGCAAGGTATCGCAAGGGGCCGACCATATCGTCGTCACCAGTGACAACCCGCGCAGCGAGGACCCGGCAAAGATCCTCGACCAGATCGTCGTCGGCATCGACACCGCGCAGCTGGCGAAAGATGCGCTGCACGTGATCGAAGACCGTGCATCCGCCATCCTGTGGGCGATCCGGCATGCCGGAAAAAACGACGTGGTTCTTCTCGCAGGGAAGGGCCATGAGTCGTATCAGGAAATCAAAGGCAAGAAATTGCCGTTTTTGGATGCAGACCACGCCGCGCTCGCGCTGGCTGCAAGGGCAACAATGAAGGGAACGAACTGATGAAATCGTCATTGGCTGAAGTGCAGCCATGGATTTCGCGTGCCGCGATCAAGAACGCGGCGGATGCAGTATTCGACGGCGTGTCGACCGACAGCCGTCAGGTGTCTATTGGTAATTTGTTCGTCGCCTTGCGCGGCGAGCGTTTCGATGCGCATGATTTTCTCAACGAGGTGGCGGCCAAGGGCGTCGCCGCCGTGGTGGTGGAACGCGTGCCGGATGGCCTGACCGTGCCGGCCTTGGTGGTGCCCGACACGCGCGCCGCCCTCAATGAACTGGGCGCCTTCTGGCGCAAGAAATTCAAGATCCCCGTCGTCAGCGTCACCGGCAGCAATGGCAAGACGACGGTGAAGGAGATGGTGGCGGCGATCCTGTCGGCTGCATATGGCGCCGACAACATCCTCGCAACCCGTGGCAACCTGAATAACGATATTGGCGTTCCGCTCACGGTGTTCCGCCTGGACGCCGGCTGCAAGGCGGCAGTTGTCGAGCTGGGCATGAACCATCCCGGCGAAATTGCCACGATTACCGCAACGGCTCAGCCCACGGTCGGCCTGGTGAACAATGCACAACGCGAGCACCAGGAATTCATGGAAAGCGTGGAAGCCGTCGCCAAGGAAAACGGCAATGTCATCCTCGGCCTGCCGGCTGACGGCGTGGCCGTCTTCCCTGCGGATGACACATACACAAGCCTGTGGCGGAGCTACGCAGGCCAGCGCAAGGTCATGACCTTCGGCCTCTCGTCGGACGCCGACGTGACTTGCACATTCAGGGTGAACGATTTCGGCAGTGACCTGTCCATTACTGCCGATGGGAAACAGTTCCAGGTAGCACTCTCTGCCGCGGGCGTGCATAACGTCCGCAATGCGCTTGCCGCTACGGCATGCGCGCTGGCCGCTGGCGTGTCCGAGGACGCGATTGTTCGCGGCCTGCAGGCATTCGTCCCGGTCAACGGCCGCCTGCAGCGCAAGACGGCAAGGAGTGGCGCCCTGGTGATCGACGATACCTACAACGCCAACCCGGATTCGGTCCGCGCCGCAATCGACGTCCTGTCGAACGCGGCTGCACCGCGGGTGCTGGTGCTGGGCGATATGGGCGAAGTGGGCGACGAAGGCCCGCAGTTCCATGTCGAGGTCGGCACGTATGCGCGCAACAAGGGCATCGAGCACCTGCTCACGTTGGGCCAGCTGGCCCAGCATGCGAGCAGCGCGTTCGGTCCAGGCGCGACGCATTTCGAGGATATCGCAGCGATCAACCAGGCAGCCGAGGCACTGGTCACCGCCGGCACGACGGCGTTGGTGAAGGGGTCGCGCTTCATGAAGATGGAGCGCGTCGTTCAGCACCTCGTCAATACAACACAAGATCAAGGACAGGGATCTCACTGACATGCTGCTCTGGCTAGCGCAATACTTCCAACAAGACCTCGGCCCGCTGCGGGTTTTCAACTTCATCACTTTCCGGGCCGTCTTCGCCACGTTGACGGCGCTGGTGATCGGCTTGATTGCGGGACCAGCCATGATCCGCATGCTGACCCGCCTGAAGGTGGGCCAGGCGGTCCGCACGGACGGTCCGCAGACGCACCTGATCAAGTCCGGCACGCCGACCATGGGCGGCGCACTGATCCTGCTAGGTATCGGCATTTCGACCCTGCTCTGGTCCGACTGGAGCAACCGCTTCGTCTGGGTAGTGCTGGTCGTGACCCTCGGCTACGGCGCGATCGGCTGGGTCGACGACTACCGCAAGGTGGTCTACAAGAACCCGGAAGGCATGTCCTCCCGTGAAAAGTACTTCTGGCAGTCGCTGATCGGCATCACTGCGGCGGTGTACCTCGCCTTCTCGGTCTCCGCGCCGACCAATACCAAAGTGCTGGAGCTGTTCATGGCCTGGGTGAAGTCCGGCTTCAACATGGACCTGCCGCCCAAGGCCGACTTGATTGTCCCCTTCTTCAAGACGATCAGCTATCCGCTGGGCGTCTGGGGTTTCATCGCCTTGACGTACTTCGTCATCGTCGGCACCAGCAATGCAGTCAACCTGACGGACGGCCTCGACGGTCTCGCGATCATGCCGACGGTGATGGTCGGATCGGCTCTCGGCCTCATCGCCTACCTCACAGGCAGCGTGGTGTACTCGAAATACCTCTTTATTCCTCACATACCCGGGGCCGCGGAACTGCTAATCTTCTGCGGGGCCATGGCAGGTGCCGGCCTTGCGTTCCTGTGGTTTAACGCACATCCGGCACAGGTTTTCATGGGCGACGTAGGTGCACTGGCACTCGGCGGCGCGCTCGGCACCATCGCGGTCATCGTCCGGCAGGAGATTGTCCTGTTCATCATGGGCGGCATCTTCGTGGTCGAGACGCTGTCGGTGATGCTGCAGGTCGGCTACTTCAAGTACACGAAGAAGCGCTATGGCGTCGGTCGACGGATCCTGCTGATGGCACCGCTGCACCATCACTTCGAACAGAAGGGGTGGAAAGAAACCAAGGTGGTGGTCCGCTTCTGGATCATCACGATGATGCTGGTGCTGTTCGGTCTGTCGACATTGAAGCTGCGTTAAACAGGGTATATCGAGGAAAGCTGCGTGGAAAACGTGGAAAACAACGTGAACGAAGAGCAGGGAGACAACGTGAGTGGCGTGGCCGATGGCGACGTGCGCGAGAACGTCGTCGCCGTGACTGCCGACGTTGCGCCACAAGCGGCTACGACTGACGATATCGAGGCCGCAGAACATGCGCCTGCAGAGAGTGAGTTGGCCTCCGAGTTGGCGGCTGCAGATGATGCCGACGCCGTAGAACCGGCCTCTGCCGATTCGGAAGAAGGGGATACCGGCTCCGGCGAACTCCAGAGCGAAGTCACTCCGTCAGAACCCGTTGTGGAAGAAGAACCTGCGCCCGTGGTCAGCATGGAGGAATGCCTTGCATATCAGGGCAAACGCGCCCTTGTGCTTGGCCTCGGCGAGTCCGGCCTGGCCATGGCGCGCTGGCTGGCGCGCTTTGGCGTGGCCCTGCGCGTGGCGGACACCCGCAACCAGCCGGACCGTCTGCCGGCGCTGCGCGAATCCATCCCCGATGCCGAATTCGTCGGCGGACCGTTCGCAACGACCCTGCTGGAAGGTGTGGATTTCATCGCCGTCAGCCCCGGCCTCGCACCTAACCGCGAGCTGGCCGGACTCATTCCAGCCGCTGCGGAAAAGAACATTCCCCTGTGGGGCGAAATCGAACTGTTCGCGCAGGCGCTTGCCGCGCTGCGTACCTCGCGCGCCTATGTGCCGAAGGTCATCGCCATCACCGGCACCAACGGCAAGACGACCGTTACCAGCCTCACCGGGCTGCTTTGCCGCCGTGCCGGCCTCAAGACAGTCGTGGCTGGGAACATCAGCCCGGCCGCACTCGATGTCCTGCGCGATGCGCTCGACAGCGACGATTTGCCGCAAGCATGGGTGCTCGAACTTTCCAGCTTCCAGCTGCACACGACCATGAGCCTGCAGGCCGATGTCGCCACGGTGCTCAATGTCACCCAGGACCATCTCGACTGGCATGGCGACATGGATGCTTACGCAGCGGACAAGGCGCGCATCTTCGGCGTGCGCACCATCCGCCTGCTCAATCGCGACGATACCCGTGTTATGCAAATGGCCTCGCCGCTCGCGAACTGCGTCAGCTTCGGCACGGACGAGCCGACGCAATCCGACTGCTTCGGCCTCGTCGACGACAACGGCATCCACTGGCTGACGACTGCCATTGCGCTCGACGAAGGCGAAAAGCCGCGCCGCAAGAAGGACGTGATCGAGGTGCCGGTCATGGTCAAGCGCCTGATGCCGGTCGACGCATTGCAGATTCGCGGACAGCACAATGCGGTGAACGCGCTCGCAGCGTTGGCACTGTGCCGCGCCGTCGGGTTGCCGCTGGCGCCGCTGCTGCACGGTCTGCGAGAATATCGCGGCGAGCCGCATCGCGTGGAACTGGTGGCCAATATCAGCGGCGTCGATTACTACGATGACAGCAAAGGCACCAATGTCGGTGCAACCGTGGCCGCCCTCAAGGGCCTGGGTGCGGAGCAGGGCGGTTCCGGCCGCCTCGTGCTGATCGCCGGTGGCGATGGCAAGGGGCAGGATTTTGCGCCGCTGGCCGAGCCTGTTTCCAAGTATGTGCGCGCCGTTCTCCTGATCGGGAAGGATGCTCCTGCGATTCGCGCCGCGATCGGGCAAGCAGGCGCAGAAATCGTGGATTGCGCTACGCTCGAGGAAGCGGTGCAAAAGGCAGCCGAATTGGCGCAGGCCGGTGATGCCGTCCTGCTGTCGCCGGCATGCGCGAGCCTCGACATGTTCAAGAACTACGCCCATCGCGCGCAGGTATTCGTGGATACCGTGCGCGAGGTCGGTCTGGCAAGAGGCGAGGTGATCGCATGAAATTTGCGATGCCATCCTTCTCATCCTCGTCGTCGCAGGCGCAGATTCCCGGCGTCGTGCAGCGCTCGAAGATGATGGACTACGACCAGCCGCTGGTGTGGGTGGTCGTGCTCCTGATGTTGTTCGGGATGGTGATGGTGTATTCCGCGTCGATCGCGCTGCCGGATTCGCCGAAGTATGCGAACTACAAGAACTCGCACTTCCTCGTCAGGCAAGCTATTTATATAGGAGCAGCCTTGGTTGCTGGCCTGCTCGCCTTCCGTGTGCGCATCGAAACCTGGCAGAAGTGGGCGCCGTATCTCTTCGTCGGCACGCTGATCCTGTTGGCGCTGGTGCTGGTTCCCGGTATCGGCAAGGGGGTGAATGGCGCGCGCCGCTGGCTGTCGTTCAAGGTGTTCAACCTGCAGCCGTCGGAACTGATGAAGCTGTTTGTCGTGCTCTATGCGGCCGACTACACGGTGCGCAAGCAGGAAGTGATGCACAAGTTGACCAAGGGTTTCATGCCAATGACGGCAGCGATCGGTTTCGTCGGTCTGCTCCTCCTCCTTGAGCCGGACCTCGGTGCATTTGGCGTGATCGTTTGCATTGCAATGGGCATCCTGTTCCTCGGCGGGATCAACGGCATCTGGTTCGGGGGCATCGGCGCGACGCTGGTCGGCATCTTCAGCATGGTCATCCTGCTGTCGCCATGGCGGCGTGAGCGTATCTTCGCCTACCTGAATCCTTGGGAGGAAGAGAATGCGCTCGGTAAGGCATATCAGCTGTCGCATTCGCTGATCGCGTTCGGCCGCGGCGAGCTATTCGGCGTCGGCCTCGGCGGCAGCGTCGAAAAGCTGCACTACCTGCCGGAAGCGCATACCGATTTCCTGCTGGCGGTGATCGGCGAGGAACTTGGCTTCGCAGGAGTGCTCGTCGTCGTCGCGATGTTCTATTGGATCGTGAAGCGCTCCTTCGAGATCGGACGTCAGGCGATCGCGATGGACCTGACCTTCGCCGGCCTTGCCGCCAAGGGCATCGGCATCTGGATCGGCGTGCAGGCATTCATCAACATGGGCGTGAATCTCGGTTTGCTGCCGACCAAAGGATTGACCTTGCCGTTGATGAGTTATGGCGGCTCGGGCGTACTGATTAATTGTGTAGGACTCGCAATTTTGCTTCGTATTGATTATGAGAACCGTGTGCTGATGCGTGGAGGCCGGATATGAAACGCCTTCTGATCATGGCCGCGGGGACTGGCGGCCACATTTTCCCCGGCTTGGCAATTGCACAAACAATGCAGGCGCGCGGCTGGCAGGTTTCGTGGCTGGGCACCATGCACGGCATGGAGCGCGACATCGTGCCGAAGCACAAGATCGAGATGGATTCGATCGACTTCGCGGGCGTGCGCGGCAAGGGGCTGATGCACACAGTGCGCGGCATGTTCAAGATGGTTGGCGCCTTTGCCTCTTGCTTCAGCATCATCGGCCGGCGCAAGCCGAGCGTGGTGCTGGGCATGGGGGGCTACGTCACGGTGCCGGGCGGGATGATGGCCAAGGCGCGCGGCGTGCCGCTGGTGCTGGTCAACGCGGATGCGGCGCTGCTGCTGTCGAACAAGACCCTCGCGCCCGTCGCGCAGCGCGTGCTGTTCGGCTTCCCTGCGGATTTCGGCAGTGCGGCTTCCAAGGCTCTGGTCACTGGCAACCCCGTCCGCAAGGAAATCATCGAGGTGATGCCACCTGCTCAGCGTTACGCGGCACGCACCGGTCCGCTGCGCCTGCTGATTGTCGGCGGCAGCCTCGGAGCGAAGGTGTTGAATGAATGCTTGCCGGCGGCGCTGGCACGCATCCCGGCGGACATGCGCCCGATAGTCACGCACCAGTCCGGCAAACAACACATCGACGCACTGCGGAAGGCCTACGCTGATGCGCAGGTGCAGGCGGAAGTCGTGGATTTCATCGACGACATGCCGCGCCGTTATGCGGAGGCCGACCTCGTGATCTGCCGCGCAGGCGCGATCACCGTGTCGGAGCTGACGGCAGCAGGCGTGGCCAGCGTGCTTGTGCCGCTGGTGGCGTCGACCACCTCGCACCAGCGCGACAACGCGCAGTGGATGGCGAGCCAGAAGGCGGCAGTGCATCTGCCGCAGGGAGAATTGAATCCGGAACGGATGGCGCAACTGTTGCAGTCGCTCACCCGTGAGGAATGCAGGACGATGGCAGAGGCGGCGCATGGCATCGGAAGACGCCAGGCGAACGAGACGATTGCGAACGTACTGGAAGAATTGGCCAAATAACATGAAACATAAAGTCAAAAACATCCATTTCGTCGGTATCGGCGGCTCAGGCATGAGCGGCATCGCAGAGGTGCTGCTCAACCTTGGCTACACGATTTCCGGCTCCGACCTAGCCAGTAACGCGGCGACACAGCGTCTCGCTGAGCGCGGCGCCAAGATCACGTTCGGACATGCCGCGGAAAACATCCAGAACGCGGACGCGAT
>Ga0196972_1000603_pt1 | contig 16005 bp, 20 predicted proteins | sample S1v_2013CmetaG_FD_148618 | JGI IMG/M metagenome (GOLD analysis project Ga0196972, IMG submission 148618) | Soil microbial communities from Anza Borrego desert, Southern California, United States - S1+v_20-13C | ecosystem: Environmental > Terrestrial > Soil > Desert | place: USA: California...
ATCGCGCTGACCGAGGCGGGGCAGCGCCTGTTCGACCTCGCCTCTCCCTGGCTGGGACGGCTGGCGGAGTACGTGCAATCGCTGCAGGAGGAAGGACGGGTGAAGCCGGTGACGATCACGGCCAGCATCGGCGTGACCTCGCTCTGGCTGCTGCCGCGCCTGGGCAGCTTCCAGGCCGCGCATCCGCACATCGATGTGCGCGTGGCCGCCAACAACCGCATCGTCGACATGGCGCAGGAAGGCATCGACGTCGCGATCCGCTACAGCCGGGCCTCGCGCGTGCCGATGGGAGCCGTGCGCCTGTTCGGTGAAGCGCTGGTGCCGGTAGCCAGCAAGGCGGTGGCGGCCAAGGCCTTCAAGTCGCCGTCGGCGCTGCTGCAGCAGGTACTGCTGGAACTGGACGAAGGCGGCGTCCCCTGGCTGCACTGGTCGGACTGGCTGAGCGCAAAGGGCTTTGCGCATGCAAAGCCGAAGGCCTACCTGCATTTCAACCAGTACGACCAGGTGATCCAGGCCGCGATCGAAGGCCACGGCGTGGCGCTCGGCCGGCTGGCGCTGGTGCAGCCGATGCTCAAGGATGGCCGCCTGGTGGCGCAACGCAATGCGCAAGTCGGCGTCGACGATCTCGCTTACTGGCTGCTGCAGGCGGCGGAAGCGCCGCGCGAGGAAGTGAAGGTGTTCAGCGAGTGGATCGTGCGGGAGGCGCAGCGGAGTGGTCAGGAGGCGTAGGCGGCGGGCGATTTCGCTGGGCTCTGCCCGCCTTGCTGTCCTTTGTAGAGCATGGCGGGTTTCGCTGCGCTCTACCCACCCTACCGTCCTCTATAAAGAACCGTAGAGTGGGTAGAGCGCAGCGATACCGCGCCCTGAAGGTCAGTACGCATACCGCACCGCCATCCCCCCGCCCCACTTCTGGCCGCCTTCGGGGTTGTACTCGCGCGAGACGTAGGTCTGCGCCTTCCACGAGCGGTCGACGTTGTGCTTGAAGCAGGCGGTCAGTTCGCGGGTCTTCGCATTGCCGAACGGCTTGTCGCTGCATCCAAAGCCGATGCCCGAGGTTTCCGGTTCCTGCAGTTTCAGCACGTTCTTGTCCGCGCCGTTCGCGGGCTGAAGGACGGGCACGGGCGGCACACCCAGTTGGCGCTTGTCGGCGAGCGCGCCCTTGAGCTTGAACTGGGGGTCCTGGAACAGGTTGTAGGTGACGATGCGGCGCGACGCCTCCTTGCCGCTTCGCCTGCCCTTGCCTGTGCGCGAAGCGGCAGACACCGGCTTGGCCTGCTTGCCGGCCTTGTGACCAATGCCGGCATCGGCGGCGCGGCATGGCGCGGCCGCAAAAATGGCGAAAGCGGCGAAGCTTGACGCGGCAAGAAGGGCAATGGCGGAGGCGGTGATCGGCATGGCGGATCGTCAACGCATGTTGGTCATCCTATTATCTTCATTTCCGACAGGAAATGAAGATCTTTGAGCGGAAGTGTCGCCGATACGCCGCAGTTCCGCCTGCGCGTTGCCAGCTTGTTCATTCTCATGCAGCGCTGCGCCGGGCCTTGCTATCGTGTCTGAAAGGAGCGAAGCCATGATCCTGACCTGCCCGCGCATCCTCATCCTTGCCCTGACCCTCCCCCTGGCCCCGGCCGCCTTCGCGGCGGAGGAAATCCCGCGCCCCGAACCCATCGGCAAGCCCGCCACCAAGGTGTACCGCCTCGTGATGCCGGACGGGCGCGTCATTTATTCGGACAAGCCGATCAAGGGCGCGAAGGTGGACGAAACCATCAAGGTCGACCCGCCGGCCAAGGGGAGTAAACCGTCTTCATCGGCGACGGTATCGGGCCGCCCGGCCGAGCCGCCGCTGCGCAGTGGCCCGACGCCGGTCGACCGGGTCGCGACCATCCCGGCGCCGGGCCGGCCGAAGACGCTGGACGACGCCAACGCCGATGTGATCCGCGCGGAAATGCTGCTGGATGATGCCCGCAAGCGCATGCAGGCCGGCGCCGAGCCGCTGCCCGGGGAGCGTGTCGGCACCGCCGGCGGCGGGTCGCGGCTGAGCGACGACTACCATGCCCGCCAGAAGCGCCTGGCCGAGGAAGTCGCCGTGGCGGAAAACGTGTTGAAAAATGCGGTCGCGGAACGCGATGCGCTGCGCGAGGGACGCTGATCAGGCCGGAGCGCGCACCATCCCGCGCAGGAGTACCGCAAGGCCGTCCTCGCGCATCACGGTAATGCGGCGTTCGGCGGCGAAGCTGCGGGCGTTGTCGCTGAGCTGGCCGAGGGTCATGTAGATGCGCTCGTGCGCGCCGCAGTCCTGTGCCGCGGCGTCGAGCTCGCGCAAGGCTTCGATGCCGGTGCTTGCGGCCTTCCAGCGCTTGCAGCCGACCACCTTCTTGCGGCCATCCTTGACCAATTCAAAGTCGGCGCCACCCGCGCGCCGCTTCACTTCGTAGCCGTCGCGGCGGTAGCCGGCCTCGATCGCGTCGGCAAAGTCCCGCCAGGACATCGCGGCCACGGTGTCGCGCGTGTGCGCCACCAGGGCCGGGCCGGGGGCGCGCCACTGCCGCACCGCGGCGATGATGCCGATGACAAAGAACGGGAATCCCGCACTCGCGCCATAGACCGCGTACTGGCGCGGAAACAGCATGCTGGCGGCAAGCGAGACTACGGCGGCGATCAGGATGCTGATCCACCACGGCTTGCGCAGCAGGATGGCGAACAGCGAATTTTCCGACATCTTCAGCTTCATGCCTGCGCTCCCGGATGGTAGAACCAGTGCCACGGTTCGTAGATGAAACCGAGTGCATTCCCGCGCGGATAAGTGAGGCCGAAGCCGAACCGGCCCGCATGCGCGGACAGCCAGCGGAACGCCTCCGTGTGCTCGAAGGGTTCTTCCCGCTCCTCGCAGCCCGGCGTATTGATGTCCGCCGCGCGCCCGGTATGGTGTTCGCTGTATCCCGGCGCGGCGCTGAGGGTGAGGATGGTCTCCATCGGCATGCCGCGCGCCTGCTTGTCGCGGATGATCTGCGCCTGCTCCTCCAGGCCGCGGAAGGCGGACACGATTTCGAGCACGATGCCTTCGGCCTGCGCTTCCGCTTTCATCGCCTGCCACGCCGCGGCTGCCTCGGGAATGAGGAGATGAACGCGGCCGTCGCTGCCGGTTTCGGCCGCAGCCAGGGCGCGCGCTTCGGCATGGAACGGCAGGTTCTTGCGCGCCAGCAGCGCATCGGGAATGCCGAGCGACGCCAGCAGCAGCGCAAGGTTGTTGTCTTTTTCGTGAGGGAGCATGGGAATGACGGGAAAAAATCTTGCTGCCGATTATAGCGGCGCCGGCCCGGCGCAGGAGACGGTATTTGTTGCCGGCGCAGTCATCCTTTTTGGAATTTTTTGACAAGGACTTGTCTAACTTGCACATGCGGCCCTGACGGCCTTTCATCCATCTTGAAGGAGGTAAACATGTCCACCGTAGAAAAGTCGATCGAAGTGAACGTTCCTGTTTCCACGGCGTATAACCAATGGACGCAGTTCGAGGACTTCCCGAAATTCATGGAAGGCGTCGAGGAAGTGCGGCAGCTGGATGATACCCATCTGCATTGGTGCGCCAATGTCGGCGGCAAGCGCAAGGAATGGCAGGCCGAGATCACCGAACAGATCCCCGACCAGCGCATCGCCTGGCGCAGCACGACCGGCGCGCCGAACGCGGGTGTCGTCACCTTCCATCACATCGACGCCAACACCACGCGCATCATGCTGCAGATGGACTACGATCCGGAAGGCGTGACCGAGAATGTAGGCGATGCGATCGGCGTGTTCTCGCACCGGGTGCAGGGCGACCTGGAACGCTTCAAGGAATTCCTTGAATCGCGCGGACAGGAAACCGGCGCATGGCGCGGCAACGTCCAGCAAGGCCAGCCGCGGCCGGGCGTATAAGCATCGGCGACGTGAAAACGGCAGGCGCAGGCCTGCCGTTTTTTTATGGGCGGATGTCGAAGTGCAGCACGTCTTCCCGGATGCCGAGCTTGGTGTACAGCGCAATGGCCGGCGCATCGACGAGGTCGGCCTGCACGAAGATGACGGAGGCACCCGCTGCGCGCGCGGGCTCCTTCAATGATTCGATCAATGCCGTCGCGATGCCTTCGCGCCGGTGCCCTTCGGCCACCGCCAGGTCGTAGATGTAGACCTCGCTGCGTTCCTGTTCGAACTTGCGCAGCACATAGGCGGCCAGGCCGCCCACCACCGCATCGTCCTTCAATGCGGCCAGCGCGATGAAGCTGTCGCTGCCGAGCAGGCCTTGCATGTAGGCCTTGCCGGGCCTTGCGACGCTGTAGGTCTCGACGTCGCCGAATGCTTCGCCGAACATCGTCAGCATGCCGTCCATCAGGCCGGTGTCCGCCGCACCGAGGCGGCGGATGGTGAACGTTGGAATGCTCATGTTTCCTCTCAGTTGCCGAACAGTCCCTTCAGCAGCTTCACCGGGTTCGCTACGTCCGGCAAGGATACGGGCGCAGCGCTCTCGACAGGCTCGCTTGCCGCCTGGCCGCGTCCGTCACGCTGCGCCTCGCGCGACTCCTCCATCCCCAGCATGGTCATGCCGGTCGATTTGATGCGCACCCGCGCCGTCCATTCCGGCTGCCAGTTGGCCGGCGCTTTTTCCGGACGCGGCGGATGCGAGACGTTGAGTTCGTTGCCATAGGCGATCATGTTGAGCATCGCGCCCTGCGCCTTGTCGAAGATGCCCTTGGGCACCGTGCAATTGCCGGTGGAAGGCGGCAAGACCACCTTCTGCTGGACCAGCCTGGCGACCTGCGCCGGCGACTGATAGCTCATCAGGGACCAGCCGTTGTCGGGCTTTTCGCTGGAGCTCCAGAAGATCATGTCCTGCGCCCCGCCCGGCCCTTCCGCCGCACCCTGCGCATGCAGGAAGTAGCCGCGCGCATGCTGCATCGTGTTCCATTCCACCTGCACGCCATCCTTCGGCGCGCCGCGGGTCTTGAGCTGTACCTTGGGCAGGAAGTCATTCGCGGCGCCGACGTTGAACTTGAGCGTGGGCGGCACACCGTTGCCGCTCACCGCATGCTCGCCCTCGAGCGAAGCGTTGTCGGGCACGCGCTTGCTGTCGCGCTCGTTCGGCCAGAGCGAGTGGCCGGCACGTCCCTGCACGCCCTTGCTGGCGGCGCCGTGGCTGGAGAAGAACTGCGCGAACTCGGCATGGTCCTGCTTCGCGAAATCCAGCACCTTGGGCTGGCCGGGACGGATGCTGTCGCCGCAGCCCCAGTAGAGCAGGATCCTGCCCTTGGGTTTCTCGGCACGCTCGGGCGTCTCGTCGCGCGTGACGCCGCCCTGCTCGTTGCGCGGCCGGTGCGGCAACAGCAGCAGCGACGGCCCCATGTTCATGCCGCCCGGGATGGCGTGCGTGCCTTCGACGCCGCCGGGATGGGCGCGCACATAGAGTTCCGTGTCCATCGCCTTGCCGCGCCCGCCCATGCCCATCGAGCCGCCGAAGCTGTTTCCACCCATGATGCCGCCCAACAGGCTTCCCATGCCGGCACCGCCCTCCTCCGGCATGCCGGGAATCGAGACGTTGCTGGTCGACAGGTCGACCCAGTATTGGGCGGCCGGGCCACGTGCCTGGGCATGGGCGACATCGGCAGCAGCAGCGGCGGTTGCCGCACAAAACGTGATTGCGACGCGCAATGTGTTCTTCATTCTGGTATCTCCCCTTATTTGTCGTCATCGGAACGTCCCGATCGCCGTGTGGATTCTGCCAGAAAGCTTCCGCGCCGGGTGGACTACACTGGGAACGCGGCGAAAGCGCGCTTCATCTAATGTCTTGAAAACCCGAAATACACGAGGCCTCCATGCCCAATACCGCCACAAAGACCGCCCACGACTGGAATGACGCCGAACTCGCCCGCCGCATCGCCGACGGCGACAAGGCTGCCTTCGAACAGATGATGCGCCGCCACAACCGCGCCCTGTACCGCACCGCGCGCAGCATCCTGAAGGATGACGCCGAGGCCGAGGACGCGCTGCAGGAAGCCTATCTCCTTGCCTTTCGCAACATGGGCAAGTATCGCGGCGAGTCGAGCCTGTCCACGTGGCTGACACGGATCGTGGTGAACGAAGCGATTGCACGTTCGCGCAAGAGCAACCGGCGGGCGGAAGTGATCCAGCTTGCCGGCGATGGCGAATCCCCTGGCGCGTTGGAGCACGCGATGGCACACGAAACGGATGAATCGAACACCGGGCAACCCGAACGGGCGGCCATGCGCGCGGACGCGCGCCGGCTGCTGGAACAGAAGATCGACGAGCTGCCGGCAGCGTTCCGCACCGTCTTCGTGTTGCGCGCGCTGGAGGAAATGAGCGTGGAGGAAACAGCCGCCTGCCTCGGTATTCCGGACGCCACGGTCCGCACCCGCTTTTTCCGTGCCCGCAGCATGCTGCGCGAATCGCTGTCGCGGGAATTCGATTACGCGCTGGAAGGCGCGTTCGGCTTCGATGGCGACCGCTGCGACCGCATCGTGGCGCGCACCCTGGCCCGGTTGGCCGAGCAGTAAACGGCGCCGCGCCGCTGATATCCATTCAAGGGAGAGAAACCATGACACGAGCCATGCATGCCTTCCAGGTGCGCGAACGGGAAGATGAGAGCGAGGAATTCACGCTGCATGACTGGCGGCGCCTGCTGCGGCATCTCGGAGAAGACCCCGCGCGGCAGGGCCTGCTCGATACGCCGCAGCGCGTGCAAAAGGCCTGGCAGCACTGGACATCCGGCTATGCGACCGAGCCCGCCGATATCCTCAAGGTGTTCGAGGACGGTGCCGAGCAGGTCAACGAACTGATCGTGGTGCGCGGCATCCCCGTCTACAGCCATTGCGAGCACCATCTCGCGCCCTTCTTCGGGACGGCGGCGGTCGGCTACACGCCGAACGGAAAGATCGTCGGCTTATCCAAGCTCACCCGGCTCGTCGACTGTTTCGCCAAGCGCTTGCAGGTCCAGGAAAGACTGACGATACAGGTGGCGTCGGCGCTGATGGACCACGTGCAGCCGCTGTCGGTCGGCGTCGTCGTGCGCTGCCGCCACATGTGCATGGAAAGCCGCGGCATACGGACGCCGGGAGAAGAAACGGTGACGTCTGCCCTGCTGGGTGAAATGCGCACCAACCTCGGGCTGCGCAATGAATTCCTTGCACTGGCCCGGGAAAAAAATTGATCAGGCAAGCGCCTTGCGCAGCGTCGCGGCGAGTTCTTCCGCATTGAACTTGGCGACATAGGCGTTGGCGCCCACGCTGCGCACATGCTCTTCGTTGGTCGTGCCTGACAGCGAAGAATGAATCACCACCGGGATGGACGCGAACTTCGGCGCCTGCTTGATATTTCGGGTGAGCGTGAAGCCGTCCATTTCGGGCATTTCCAGGTCGGACAGTACGAGCGCCACCTTGTCCTGCACCGTCTTGCCTTCGGCTTCCGCCGAGGAGGCCAGCGATTGCAGGCGCTCCCAGGCTTCCTTGCCGGTCTTGGTCATGATGAAGGGCACGCCCATCGCTTCCAGCCCCTGCTCGATGAGCGAACGGGCGACGACGGAATCGTCGGCGGCCAGTACGACCGTGCCCGGCTTGAGGATGACCTTGTCGCCGATGTCGTCGGGATTGACATCCGGTTCGTCCGAGGCGCCCATTTCGCGCAGGATGGTTTCCACGTCCAGCACCTGCGCCAGGCGCGAACCTTCCGCATTGCCATCCAGGCGCGCGATGCTGGTGACCATGTTGCCGGCCGCGGTGTTTTCGGCGGACAGCACCTGGTTCCAGTCCAGGCGCACGATGTCTTCCACCGCCTCGACGGCGAAGCCCTGGGTGGTGCGGGCAAATTCCGTCACCAGCAGAATGTTGAGGCCGGTCTTGGGAACGCAACCGACGATGGCGGGCAAGTCCAGTACCGGGATGATCTGGCCGCGCAGGTTGACCACGCCCAGCATGTGCGGACGCGAACCGGCGATGCCGGTAATGGCGGGCATCGCAACGATTTCGCGGATCTTGAACACGTTGATGCCGAACAGTTCGGAACGATCGCCGTTGGCGTCGCCGCCCAGGCGGAACAACAGCATTTCGAACTTGTTCGAGCTGGTGAGGTTGCTGCGCTCGTCGATATCCTTCTGTACCGCGTCAATCATTATTGCCCCTGCTGTTGATGTGGATTTCAGCAGGGTAACAGTTCAGGCAGGGCGCGACAATTGCGGAGCGCAAGGAAAGCAGGAATTTTCCCGCGTAGCCGCTGGCCCCTCAGCCGCCGTTGGCGCGGAACAACGCAAGCGTGCGTTCGCGCGCCAGCGTTGCACTTTCGTCATGAAAATCGCTGCGGCGGTCGGAGTTGAACCCGTGCCCGGCATCGTACAAATACACCGGCACTTCGGGATGCCGCGCCTGCACTGCTGCGACGCCGTCGAGCGGGATGCCCTTGTCGTGCTTGCCGAAGTGCAGGATGACCGGGCAGCGCGGCGTCTCGTCGACCATCTTCGGGATCATGCTGCCGTAATAGCCCGACGCCGCCGCCAGTCCCTCACACCTGCAAGCGGCGGCCCAGCTCACCGAACCGCCGTAGCAGTAGCCGGTGATGAACACCGGGCCCTTGTCCTTCAGGTTGTCGATGCAGGTCTGCACATCGGCAATCGATTGCGCGAAGGGATGCAGCTCGCGCGCCACGCGCAGCGCCGCCTGCACGTCTTCCGGCGCGTAGCTCGCCTGCAGGCCGGGCACCTCGCGGTCGAACAAGGCCGGTGCGAGCACCTCGTAGCCTTCCGCCGCAAAGCGGTCGCACTGTTCGCGGATGTGTTCGGTGACGCCGAAGATTTCCTGGATGAGCACCAGCCCGCCGCGGCGCGGCCCTGCGGGTTCGACATGGTAGACGCCGATCTTCTCGCCGTCGCTCATCCGCATCTGCAACATCTTTCCGTTGAGTGCCATCGGGTATCCTTTCACCTATCCTTACATTGTGGGGCGGCCAGTATATCCGCGCCGCGCGCCGGCGTTTTGCGGCAAGCCGGAGCCATGCGCGGCAGCAGTGCAAAAGTCGGCGATTGCTGCTAACGTATCTTTCCCATTCCAATCAAGGAGACTGCGATGAAAACCGTTCTGGCTGTCCTTCTGTTCTCCGTATCATCCCTTGCCGCCGCCCACAATTGCCCCAACGAGATGAAGGCAATCGACGCGAAACTCGGCAGTGCTTCCGGCATCAGCGCCGAGAACATGGCCAAGGTCAAGTCGCTGCGCGCCGACGGGGAAAAATTCCACAAGGAAGGCAAGCACGACGAATCGATGAAAGCGCTCGGCGAAGCCAAGAAGCTGCTCGGTATCTGAGCCACGTCCCTGCATAGCCACTTGCCGGTGTAATGCTCACTCAGGGCCGCAAATAAAGGAGTCATTCCTGCGAAAGCAGGAATCCAGTGTCGTTAAACGACGCATGCAAGCCACTGGATCCCGACTTTCGTCGGGATGACGGCGGTGGAGTCAAGCTTGAGTGAATCCCATTACGCCCGCCGGTGGCTATTTTTTCGCCTCTATCGCCCATGATCACACTCTTTCACTGCGTCAGCGCCCGCTCCTTCCGCCCCCTGTGGACCATGGAGGAACTGGGCATGCGCCACGGAACGCACTACGAGCTGCGGATGCTGCCCTTCCCGCCGCGCGTGCATCAGCGGGAATACCTGTCGGTCAATCCGCTGGGCACCGTGCCGGCCTTCTTCGACGGCGAGGTGAAGATGACGGAATCGGCGGCGATCACGCAATACCTCGTGACGAAGAACGGCCCTTCGCCGCTCTCGGTTGCGCCGGACGAGCCCGCCTATGGCGCATGGCTCAACTGGCTTCACTATGGGGAAGCCACGCTGACCTTCCCGCAGACGCTCGTGCTGCGCTACCGCCACATGGAGCCGGAGGAACGCCGCCTGCCGCAGGCGGCCGAGGATTACCAGCGCTGGTTCCTCGCGCGCCTGCGCGCTATCGACGCCGCGCTGGCAGGCACCGGATACCTATGTGCGGACCGCTTCACCGCGGCGGATATTTCGGTGGGCTATGCGCTGATGCTGGCGGAGTATCTCGAACTGCAGGAGCAGTTTCCACCTGCCGTGCGCGCGTATTGGGAAAAGCTGAAGCAGCGGGAAGGCTACCGGCGCGCGCTCGAAGCGCAGGAGCATGCGGCAGGCGCGCAAGGCGTTTCGCCTGTTCCCGCACCGCTTGCGTGGCGGTGAGGCCGGCTGACGTCGGTCTCCGGCCTCACCGCCCCTATGCATCACGAGGGATGCAGCGGCTCATCCCTTGTCTGACTGCCGGTTGCCCGGCCCGGTGTTCTGCGTGCGATGCATATCCTTCGGACCCGTAAATATCTTGTTCGGCGGGTGCTTTCCCTGATGCTCCTCGTTCTTGTCCTCCGGCAGTGCACCTTGCTGATGCTCGTACGCGGGTCCTCTTGCTTCCTTGACGTTGCTGCCCGAATCATTGCCCGATTTGCCGGTGTCATTGGGGCTGCTCTTGCTGCCCGTTCCAGTTTTCGCGCCCATTTCGTGACCTCCTGAAAATCGTCATGCAAAGGCGTTAGATGCCGTGGCCGTGACCGGGTTCGGAAAAAAAACAAGGCCACCGCTGGTGGCCTTGTTCTATCGGGGCAAGAGCTTATCGCGTTGTTGTGCTCACAGGCGCTCGATCACCGCTGCGATACCTTGTCCGCCGCCGATGCACATGGTGATCAGGCCGTAGCGCTTGCCGGTGCGGATCAGCTCGTACAGGCACTTGACGGTGATGATGGTGCCGCTGGCGCCGAGCGGATGGCCGAGGGCAATGGCGCCGCCGTTCGGGTTGGTGCGGGCCGGGTCGAGGTCCAGGCCGCGGCACACGCCGAGCGACTGCGCGGCGAAGGCTTCGTTGGATTCGATCACGTCCATGTCGTTCAGGCTGAGCCCGGCACGCTTGAGCGCGAGCTGCACCGCCGGGATCGGACCGGTGCCCATGATGGACGGTTCGACACCGGCCACCGCGTAGGACACCAGGCGTGCCATCGGTTGCAGGCCCGCGCGCGAGGCAGCACCGGCTTCCATCAGTACGCAGGCTGCCGCGCCGTCATTGAGGCCGGAGGCGTTGCCGGCGGTAACGGAGCCGCCCTCTTTCTTGAATGCGGGCTTGAGCTTGGCCAGCGACTCCAGCGATGTCTCGGCCTTCGGATGCTCGTCGGTGTCGAACACGACGGTGCCCTTGCGGCCCTGGATCTCGACCGGCACGATCTGCGACTTGAAGTGGCCGGCGGCAATCGCTGCCAGCGCCTTCTTCTGGCTGTTCAGCGCGAACTCGTCCTGCTCTTCGCGGCTGATGCCGTACTGTGCCGCGACGTTCTCGGCGGTAATGCCCATGTGGCCCGCACCGAAGGGATCGGACAAGGCGCCGACCATCATGTCGATCATCTTGAAGTCGCCCATGCGCTGGCCCCAGCGCGCGGCCTGCGCGGAGTACGGCGCGCGGCTCATGGTCTCGACGCCGCCGCCGACGGCGATATCGGTGTCGCCGAGCTGGATCGCATTGGCGGCGGTGACGATGGCCTGCAGGCCGGAACCGCACAGACGGTTCAGCGTCAGCGCCGCGGATTCCTTGGCCATGCCGGCGTTGATGCCGACCACGCGTGAGACGTACATGTCGCGCGGTTCGGTGTGGATGACGTTGCCCAGCACGATCTGGCCGGCCTGTGCCGGGTCTACCTTGGCACGGGCAAAGGCTTCCTTGACTGCGATCGCGCCCAGATCACAGGCGGTGAAATCCTTCAGCGTGCCGCCGAAGGTACCGATCGCGGTGCGAGCAGCACCGACGATGACGACGTCTCGTGTATTTGCCATATCTCTCTTTCTTGAAAAGTTTTGTCTGTCTGGTCCGCTATTTTACGCTGCAATGCAGTATTTTCTGTCAACTTCGGGACATTCGCACTACCGTAGAAGTACGGCTGGAAAAGCGTGTCGCGCGCACCGGAGATGCGAAAATTGCAAGCCGTTTCCACGAGGGAACCATTATTGACACGTCGAAACTAAGCTCTCTTTGGAGGTGATATGGATGTGCAAGAGGGCCAGCTCCCGGACGACGAAGCGGTGTTCGCGAGGCTGATGAAAAGATTGACGGGCAAGCAGGTGAACCTGCCAGCGGACGAGGCCCGCAAGGTGATCCGCCCCGGCATGCCGGACGACCGTTCGATCGTCGAAGTCACCGAGGAGCTGCTGCGGCAACTGAAGAAATAAAAATGCGGGCGGGGCAGTCCCCGCCCTGCATTCAATGCCGCTGGTGCCTTTCCTGCTTCTTGCCGCCGCCGGCGCCGGTATTGGTACCGGCCTTCACGTGGCTCTTGTTGTCATGGCTGCTCTTGTTGCTCTGGCCGGAGCGGCCGTCCACCGACTTCACATCGGCCTCCGTACGGTCCAGGCGCTTTGCCGGGGGTTTCATGTTGTCCATCTGTCACCTCAGTTGCAAATAAGTCCATGGGGACAGTAGACAATGCCGCCTCCGGGAAAAATCCCCCGTTTTCTCAGCTTGCCCGGTAGGCGCGGTCGCCTGCCGCGGTATCCGCGTACTCCCGGAACCGGGCGATCTTGCCGTCGCGTACGGTAAACACTTCCGCCCAATCGCTTTCGAACACCTGGTCGGTCTGCTTCACCTTCCAGCTGTAGTGGCCGAGCGCCACCACCTTGTCGCCCTGCGCAATGAATTCCTGCGGCTCGAATTGCAGCGGCTGTTGCGATTGGTCGAGCTCGCTGAAGAATTGCCCGACCTCCGCCTTGCCGTGGCGGGCACCGCTGAAGGGGACGTTTTCCGTGCGGTCCAGGATCCATTCGATGTCGTCCGACATGAGATTCATCAGGCCCGGGATGTCGCCCTGCTTGAACTTGTCGTATGCCTGCATGACAAGCCTGGTGTTTTCCTGTTCATTCATGGTCTGCTCCTCTGCGCCGCCGGCGCTCGCATGTGCTCCCTTGCGTAACACCATAGGCGACGGGCAGGCCCGGCAATTGTGCGGCATCAAAGAGGCCGCTGCAGACCCTTACAGCGCAGCCTCGGTGCCCCAGAGCTGCTGCATGGAGATGCGCACACCGGCCTGCGATTCGTGCAGCACTTCCCGGATGGCATGCAGTTCCTTGTGCGTTTCGCGCCGGATCGGAAAGGAGAGCGGCGCTCCGCGCGGCCCGACCAGGGCATGCACGATCGGCGTCGTGGTACTGCTGCCGCGCCCGGTCACCACGCCCACCTCGCCATTGACGAGGCGGACGAAACTGCCGGTGGGATAAGTGCCGAGTTCGCGGATGAAACAGGCGGCCAGCAGCGGCTGGATGTTCTTCTTTTCGGTGAGCAGGATGTCGCGCAGCGCGGCGTTGGGCAGCATCGCCTTGCGATAGAGACGGGACGAGACGCGCGCGCAGTAGCGGTCCGCCAGCGCGAGGATCTTTGCGTTCTCGGGAATCTCCGCACTCCGCTTGCCGGAGGGATAACCGCTGCCATCCTCGTTCTCATGATGCAGCAGCACGTATTTCAGCACGTTCTCGTCGGCGATTCCGGCGCCGCGCAAGAGGCTCACGCTCTGCTCCGGATGGTTGCGGATGAGCTCGTGCTCCTCCGCCGACAGCGGCTGCTCGCGGCGGTGGAGGTGTTCGTGGTGGCGCAGCATGCCGACGTTCATCAAGAGCGCCGCGGCCATGATGGCCTGCGCCTCTTGCGGCGGCTTGTTCATGGCGCGCGCGACGAGCAGGGAAACGACCGCGCAATCGACACCATGGCGCACCGGGTAGCTTCCCGCATCCTGGTTCAGCAGGATGCAGCCCAGCGCGACGTCGGGGTTGATGTCGACTGCAAACCGGATCGCGGCGACGACCTCGACGATCTTCGGATACAGCTCGGATTCATTGTGGAGGTTGAACAGCAGGCGTTCGAGCCGCTTCGTCGCGAGATTGAGCAGGCGCAGCGCAGACGGCCGCTCGATCGGCCTGACGGCTGCAGGCCCGGAGTGGACGGAGGCTGCGTTGTCCGCCGTCGCGGTCACGAACAAGCCGCGCAGTACAAGCGTCTCGACCTGCTGCTCGCGCTGCACCACGTGCCCCTTGCGCAGTAGCAGTTTGTTGTTCGAATCGTAGACATCCCACGGCAGGGGCTTCCCCACCACGATGTCCGCCATGGAAATGCGGCGCTGCTCCATCCCTGTCTCCTCCCTGTATGCGGCGACGGCGGTGCCGGCGCGCTATTTTTTTGCGCAGTGTATCGACATCAGGGGGAATGCACAACAATCCGTGCAGATGACAGCAAAATATCGGCAGAAATAGAGAACTGCCTCTAAAAGCTCATGCCGGCTCCGACACTGCTCCGGAAGACTTGCCACTGCCCTTCAAGTAGGGACGCGCCCGCGTGCGGGCAAAGCGGAAGACGGTCGCGGGCAGTTCGCGCGCAAAGGCGCCGAGCGCGGGCGGATCGAACGCCATTGCACGCAGCAGGCGCCCTTGCACGCTGCGGTCGGCGAGCATGCTGCGCCATGCGGAGGGACGGATCAGTGGATGGCGGATGCTGGCGCTTCCCGCCGTCAGTGCGCGCACGCCGGCATCGCTGGGGGCGGGCACAATGCTTTCGGCGACGAAGTTGAGGCCGCAGGATACCGACGCCGTCAGCGATGCCCAGAAGCGCGGATTCGACTCGATCAGCCACACCTTGCCGGTCCCTTCCTCCACCCGCGCATCGACATGCATGACGCCGTGATAGGTGCTGGCATGAGAGAGCGCCGTGGCTATCGCTTCCAGCGGCGGACTGGTCACGAAGTCGATGCGAGAGCCGTTCGCCCGCTGCACCGCAAGTGCGCTGAGCCGCCCTTCCACCGCGAGGAAGCTCACGTCCACGTCGTCGCCGCGGATGAAGCGCTGCGCGATCAGCGGCCCGTAGTCGTAGCCGGGGTTGTCCATGATCGAGGCGAAGAAGTCTTCCGCGCTGCTGACCACATGCACCCCGGTGGAGCCGGCGCGGTCGAGCGGCTTGACGACGAAGGGCAGCCCGATCCGCGACACGATGGCGTGGAAATCCATGTCCGCCTTTGCCGCGAAGCGGATCGTGTCCGGCACAGGCAGGCCGATGTCGATACAGAAGCGGTGGAAGTGCCACTTGTTGTCGAACATGTCGAGCGTGGGCAATGCCGGAATGGGCGTGGTCTTCATCTTCAACCTGCCGCGTACGCGGTTGGCGAGGCGGATCGCATCGCAATCGGCGGGGATCAGGATGACGTGGGGATTGCTTTCGGCGAGCCGGTTCACGGCAGCGACGTAGGCCGCGTCCGCAGCGCCGTCGATGTCCATCGTGATCTGCCGCTTGCACAGGCCCGACCATCTCAGGATGCCGGTCGCCTTCCCGCCGACCACCACGCACTTGGCATCGGTAAAACTGCGAATCGCCAGCAGCACGGCCGAGACCACGCGCCTGCAGTTGCCTGTCACGATGAAGTTGATCACCTGCTCTCCCTGTTCGATGCATGTTTTAACCGAAGCATGGCCGCTTGCTTGCGAACATATTTTGAGCCTGCGCAATCGCGTGGAATCGAGGCTTGCAAGAACAAGCGTCGGGTGCGCGTATCATTCCATGACGAAAAAAAACGATGCAGCGCTGTGGCACAACCGGACCGCGCAGCGGCCATTTGCAATAAACCTCGGAGGCCCGCATGAACAACGATAACGATTCCCGCATCCTGGTCGACGGACTGGCATTCCCCGAGGCGCCGCGCTGGCATGAGGGCGCGCTCTGGTTTTCCGACTTCTACACCCACAAGGTGCATCGCATTCCCGGCGACGGCACGCTCGAGACCGTGGCCGAAGTGCCCGGCCAGCCCTCGGGACTGGGATGGATGCCGGACGGCAGCCTGCTCGTCGTGTCGATGCACGACCGCCGCGTGCTGCGCATGGCGGACGGAAGCCTCGTCACGCATGCCGCGCTCGACGGCTACACCTCCTCGCTCTGCAACGACATGGTGGTGGATGCGCAG
>Ga0196972_1000604_pt1 | contig 15985 bp, 12 predicted proteins | sample S1v_2013CmetaG_FD_148618 | JGI IMG/M metagenome (GOLD analysis project Ga0196972, IMG submission 148618) | Soil microbial communities from Anza Borrego desert, Southern California, United States - S1+v_20-13C | ecosystem: Environmental > Terrestrial > Soil > Desert | place: USA: California...
AGTGGCGGAATTGGTAGACGCACTGGATTTAGGTTCCAGCGCCGCAAGGCGTGAGAGTTCGAGTCTCTCCTTTCGCACCAACCTTCTTGATTTGAGGAATACAACATGGCAGCAACCGTTGAAACCATCAGCAACTTAGAGCGCCGTATCACCGTATCAGTCCCTATGCAGCCGATTGAAGAGGAAGTTAATCAGCGCATCAGCCGTTTGGCACGTACCGCCAAGCTGTCCGGCTTCCGTCCTGGCAAGGTCCCGCTCAAGCTGGTCCAGCAACAATACGGTTCCCAAGTGCGAGATGAGGTACTGGCCAATACTGTTGAACGCACTTTTTCCGATGCGGTCCAAGAAAATAAGCTGCGCGTTGCCGGTTTCCCTAATATCGAACACAAGCCTTTTGCCGAAGCTGCGGAAGAGTTTGAATACACTGCTACCTTTGAAATTTTCCCTGAAGTGGTTATCGGCGACCTTGGCAAGGCCAAGATTGAGCGTCCGGTCCTTGAGGTTGGCGAAGCTGATGTTAAGAAAACAGTTGATGTGCTGCTGAAGCAGCGTGCAACGTATGAGCCAGTCAAGCGCGCCACGAAAAAAGGCGACAAGGTCAACATTTCCCTGCGTGCTTTGATCGATGGTCAGGAAGTTGAAAGTACCGGTGAAAAAGGTATCGATTTGGTGCTTGGTGAAGGTGGCCGCGTTGCCGAATTCGACGACAATCTGATCGGCAACAAGGCCGGCAGCAGCAAGACGTTTGAAATTACTTATCCCGCTGATCATCAGCCTGAACAATTGGCTGGCAAGACGGTTGGTTATGAAGTCACTTTCAATAGCGTAGAACAAGCCAAGCTGCCAGAAATCGATGCTGATTTTGCACGCAGCCTTGGCGTTGAAGACGGCGACATTGAAAAAATGTATGCCGAAATCAAGGATAGTTTGCAGCAGGAAGTAGCTAAGCGCATTCGTGCCAAACTGAAAGAGCAGGTTTTCCAGACTTTGGTTGATACGATCAATCTTGAACTGCCTAAAACCCTAGTGGGTGTGGAAATTAACCGCCTCATGCAAATGACGCAGCAGAATTTGCAGCAGCGTGGTGTGGACTTGAGCAACGTGACGCTCGAGCCCAGCATGTTTGAAGAGCAAGCTAAGCGTGGTGCAAGCTTGCGTTTGATTCTGAGTGAGCTGGTAATCAAGCATGAATTGCAGGCGAAGCCTGAGCAGATTCGTGCCATGGTCGACCAATTTGCGCAAAGCTTCGAACAGCCAGAGCAGGTAGTGCGCTGGTATTACGAGGATCCTAAGCGCCTGGACGAACCGGCAGCACTGGCTACGGAAGAAAATGTCGTTGCCTGGGTGCTTGGCGCTGCCAAGGTCACGGACAAGAAAGTTAAATTTGACGATTTGATGGGAAATGCCTAATGAACACGCATGGCCGCACTGAATGGCAAAGTAATTTTGAACCTCAAGGCCTCGGGTATATTCCGATGGTCATCGAGCAGAGCGGCCGCGGCGAGCGCGCCTACGATATATACTCTCGCCTGCTCAAGGAGCGCGTCATTTTTCTGGTAGGTCCAGTTAATGACATGACAGCCAACCTGGTTGTTGCGCAGTTGTTGTTCCTCGAAGCAGAAAATCCAGACAAGGATATTTCGCTATACATCAATTCCCCTGGCGGTTCGGTTACGGCAGGCATGGCTATCTACGACACCATGCAGTTCGTGAAGCCTGATGTGAGCACGCTCTGTATCGGCCAGGCTGCCAGCATGGGGGCTTTGCTCATGACGGCTGGAGCACAGGGCAAGCGCTACTGCCTGCCGAACTCGCGCGTCATGATCCATCAACCGCTGGGCGGATTCCAAGGCCAAGCTTCGGATATTGAAATCCATGCCAAGGAAATTCTGTATTTGCGTGAACGCCTCAACTACATCCTGGCCCACCATAGCGGGCAGCCGGTAGACGTGATTGCCCGCGATACCGATCGTGATAATTTCATGAGCGCAGAGCAATCTGTAAGCTACGGCCTGGTTGACAAGGTAATTGCCAATCGCGCTGATGCCGCATAAGATGACATTGTCAGTACTCAGTTAGGAACGTTACATGACCACTAAAGCCGAAGGCGAAAAGTTACTTTATTGCTCGTTTTGCGGCAAAAGTCAGCATGAAGTCAGGAAACTGATTGCTGGCCCCTCAGTATTCATCTGCGATGAATGCGTCGATCTTTGCAATGACATCATCCGCGAAGAAGTGCAGGACGAGAACGGTCTCAAGGCTCGAGACAACAACCTGCCTACCCCAAAAGAAATCTGCTTGATTTTGGACCAGTATGTGATTGGTCAAACCCAAGCGAAGAAGAATCTGTCAGTAGCGGTTTACAACCATTACAAGCGCCTGGACCAAACGGCGCAAAAAGACGACGTTGAAATCGCCAAGAGTAATATCCTGTTGATTGGCCCTACCGGTTCCGGCAAGACTTTGCTGGCGCAGACGCTGGCACGTGTGCTGGATGTTCCTTTTGTCATTGCGGACGCTACCACACTGACGGAAGCCGGTTATGTAGGCGAAGATGTAGAAAACATCATGCAGAAGTTGCTGCAGAAATGCGACTACGAGGTCGAGAAGGCGCAGCGCGGCATTGTCTACATCGACGAAATCGACAAGATTTCACGTAAGTCGGACAATCCATCGATTACGCGTGATGTTTCAGGCGAAGGCGTGCAGCAGGCGCTGCTGAAACTGATAGAAGGCACGATTGCCTCCGTACCGCCTCAGGGTGGCAGGAAACATCCGAACCAGGAGTTTATTCAGCTCGATACCACGAATATTCTGTTTATCTGCGGTGGTGCTTTTGATGGTTTAGACAAGATTATTCGCCGCCGCTCAGAAAAGGGCGGCATAGGTTTTGCTGCCGAGGTTAAGAGCAAGGATGACGCACGTGCCATCGGTGAAGTGCTGCGTGATGTCGAGCCTGAAGATTTGATTAAATTCGGCTTGATTCCTGAATTCGTTGGCCGCCTGCCTGCGGTTGCCACCCTGGAATCGTTGGATGAGGCTGCATTAATGAAGATTTTGGTTGAGCCTAAGAATGCGCTCACCAAGCAGTACACCAAGCTCTTCAAAATGGAGGGCGTGGAGCTAGAGTTTCGTGAATCGGCCTTGCTGTTGATAGCCAAAAAGGCTTTGGAGCGGAAAACGGGTGCACGCGGATTGCGTTCCATCATGGAGCATGCGTTGCTCGAGATAATGTTTGATTTACCTTCGCTGCCAAATCTGAGCAAGGTCGTAGTAGATGATGGGGTTGTGCGAGGAGATACGCCGCCGATCCTGATTTATTCTGATCAGCCCCGCGTGGCGGAATCTGCAAGTTAAACCTTAAATAGGTGCCGTCGGTACTTGAAGCGCCGGCGGTTGTCCCCATCTGTTAGAAGTATGCGCTCAGCATGTTGCTGGGCGCAGTCAATACTTAAGGTCTTTTCATGACAGAACAAACTTTGCCGGTTTTCACTTCAGATTCAGGTTTGCTGCCTTTGCTGCCTTTGCGCGACGTGGTGGTTTACCCGCATCTTGTCATTCCATTATTTGTCGGTCGCGCCAAATCGGTAAAGGCGCTAGAACTGGCATCCGAGCAAAACAAACAAATATTGCTTGTGGCTCAGAAGTCGCCCAACAAAGACGAGCCGGACGCTGCCGATTTATACAACGTCGGTACCATCGCTACCGTATTGCAAATGCTCAAACTGCCTGATGGTACGGTAAAGGTATTGGTGGAAGGCGTACATCGCGCCAAAGTACTGGAGTTTGTCGAAACCGAAGAGTGCTTTGCTGCTAAAGCGGAGCGCATTGAGCAAGCTGCCGATGGCGATAGCGAGACACAGGCCTTGATGCGTACGGTATTCACGCAATTTGACCAGTACGTCAAGCTCAATAAAAAAATTCCGCCGGAAATCCTCACATCACTTGCGACGATTGATGATCCAGGTCGTCTGGCAGATACGATTACGGCCCACCTGTCTCTCAAGCTGGAAGAAAAGCAGAACATTCTAGAGATGTTCAATGTTTCCGATCGCCTTGAGCACCTGTTGAGCCTGCTGGAGGCTGAGATCGATATCCTCCAGGTAGAGAAGCGTATCCGTGGCCGCGTCAAGCGCCAGATGGAGAAGAGCCAGCGCGAGTACTATTTGAACGAGCAGGTAAAAGCGATTCAGAAAGAGCTGGGCGAGCAGGACGAGAATGCCGACCTCGAAGATCTGGAAAAGCGTATCCAGGCAGCTCATATGCCTAAGGAGGCTTTGGCCAAGGTCATGGGCGAAATGAAGAAGCTCAAAATGATGTCGCCAATGTCTGCTGAAGCCACAGTAGTACGAAATTACATCGAAACGCTGGTCAATCTTCCCTGGAAGAAAAAAACCAAGATCAGCAAGGACCTACTTGCCGCAGAAAATGTGCTGGATGCGGATCACTATGGTCTGGAGAAGGTCAAGGAGCGCATTGTTGAATATCTGGCTGTACAGCAGCGCGTAGATAAACTGAAGGCACCGATCCTTTGTTTGGTAGGCCCTCCTGGCGTAGGCAAAACCTCACTGGGTCAAAGCATCGCCAAGGCGGTAAACCGCAAATTCGTCCGTGTAGCCCTAGGTGGCGTGCGTGATGAATCGGAAATTCGCGGCCACCGTCGTACTTATATCGGTTCCATGCCAGGCAAAGTGCTGCAGAGCATGACTAAGGTTGGCGTCAAGAATCCGCTGTTCCTGCTCGACGAAGTCGACAAGATGGGCCAGGATTTCCGCGGCGATCCTTCTTCAGCCTTGCTGGAAGTGCTTGATCCGGAACAGAACCATACCTTCGTCGACCATTATGTCGAAGTCGAATACGACTTGTCCGACGTCATGTTTGTAGCAACGGCTAACTCGCTTAATATTCCTGCGCCTTTATTGGATCGTATGGAAGTCATTCGGTTAGCTGGCTATACCGAAGATGAGAAGGTCAACATTGCCATGCGCTATCTGTTGCCAAAACAACTGACTACGCACGGATTGAAAAAAACTGAGATCGACCTGCCCGAGGAAACCATACGCGATATCGTGAGGTACTACACGCGCGAAGCCGGCGTGCGTAGTCTGGACCGTGAAATTTCCAAGATCTGCCGCAAGGTGGTCAAGGAGCTGCTAACCATGAAAGCGAAAACCGAGAATAAGGCAGAGGCTAAAACTGCCAAGATCAGCATCGATCCATCTAATCTCGATAAGTATTTAGGGGTGCAGCGTTATGACTATGGCATTGCCGCTAAAGACAACCAAGTAGGCCAGGTTACCGGTTTGGCTTGGACCGAGGTTGGCGGTGAACTGCTGACGATTGAGTCTGTGGCATTGCCAGGTAAAGGCAAGACGATCACTACCGGTAAGCTAGGTGAAGTCATGCAGGAATCTATTCAGGCTGCCATGAGTGTGGTGCGTACGCGCGCCAAACGCTTGGGCATTGCGGAAGATTTCTATGAGAAGAATGATATCCATATTCACTTGCCCGAAGGTGCCACGCCAAAGGATGGACCAAGCGCGGGTATTGCAATCTGCACGGCACTGGTCTCCGTTTTAAGCAATATTCCAGTTCGAGCCGATGTTGCGATGACCGGTGAAATTACGTTGCGCGGTGAAGTATTGCCGATAGGTGGTTTGAAAGAGAAATTGCTCGCAGCACATCGAGGTGGAATTAAGACGGTTTTGATTCCCGACCAGAATGTGAAAGATTTGGTGGAAATCCCTGAAAACATAAAGAACTACCTTGATATCCATCCTGTGAAATGGATAGACGAGGTGCTAGAGCTGGCTCTGGAGCGAGTACCCAAAGTAATGGAGGGAGAAGTGGCGGTAGCTGATGTGGGCTCGGGGGAAAAAACCGCGGAGACTACGCAGATAACCAAGCACTGAGCTCGATACTAGGCCGGAAAAGGCTTGACATCGCCTTTTCCGGCTTGCTATAAAGCTGTGTACAGGTTTTACCTGTCACTTCTAAACAATGTCGAAAGGGGATTCACATGGCAAATAAGTCTGAGTTGATTGAACAAATCGCTAAAGCCGCTGGTATTTCCAAAGCTGCTGCTGGACGTTCTCTGGATGCAACCACTGCTGCAATCACTAAAGCCTTAAAAAAAGGTGATCTCGTTACTTTGATTGGCTTCGGTACTTTCTATGTTGGTCAGCGTGCTGCTCGCAATGGCCGTAATCCTCGCACAGGCGCAACTATTAAAATCAAGGCTGCAAATTCCCCTAAATTTAGAGCTGGCAAAGCCCTCAAGGATGCTGTAAACTAGCCGTCTTTGTTGATTCGGCAGGGTGCTTAGCTCAGTTGGTAGAGCGTCGCCCTTACAAGGCGAATGTCGGCGGTTCGACCCCGTCAGCACCCACCAAAAATCAACAACAAGTCGTTTGGTAAACAACGCCGACTTAGCAGCGCAAAGTTTTGGAGTGGTAGTTCAGTTGGTTAGAATACCGGCCTGTCACGCCGGGGGTCGCGGGTTCGAGCCCCGTCCACTCCGCCAAGAAAAAAGCGAACCGTGAGGTTCGCTTTTTTGTTTTAAGAACTCTTCCTTTCCATATTCCTCCAATATTCCATCTCTACTCCATGAGTTATCTGGGCTGCCCATGCATTGGCCGAGTATGGTATATTCTCCGATTAATTTGTCGGCGTTTAACCGTGTCTGGCGGGCATTCTGCCGTTTTTTGTTATCGATACAATAAGGCGTAATCGTTATGTTGGAAGCAATTCGTGAGCGTTCTAAAGGCTGGTTGGCTAAAGCCATTTTGGCATTGATTACAGTGCCGTTTGCATTGTGGGGCATAGATTCATATCTGCACGAGGCGGGTTCCAATGTGGCCATTGCAAAAGTCGATGGCGAAACGGTAACCGCACAGCAGTATGGTAACGCTTTGCAGAACCTGCGTAATCAGCTGCAATCGGAAGGAAAAACAGACCCAGCGCTGCTGGACAACCCGGAGGTAAAGCGTTCAGTGTTGGATCGCTTGATTACCAACAAACTGCTGAATGCCGAGGTCAACCGCTCAAAGTTTACAATTACTGACGAACAGTTAGCCAAATATATTATTGCCTTGCCTGAGTTCCAGGAAAACGGCCAGTTTTCTCAAGAGCTTTATGACAAAGTGCTGGAGCAGAACCGTCTCTCGCCATCGCAATTCGAAAATAGCATACGTGCAGATCTACTGGCTCAGCAGGTGCGGGAAGGGGTGGCGTCGGTGGCTTATGTACCGGATTCCATTTCTGACCGGAACTTGAAAGCGGCTCTGCAAAAGCGCGAAGTAAGCGTGGCCGAAATCAAGACTGCCGATTTTGTTTCCCAAGTAAAAATAGATCCCGCTGAAGTTAAATCTTATTACGAAAAAAACAAAGACAAGTTCCGTGTACCTGAACGGGTAAAACTCGAATTCGTTGTGCTATCGGCCAACACCTTGATTTCTGGCATGCAGGTCTCTGAAGAGGAAGCGAAAAAATTCTATGCCGAGAACGCCTCGAAATTCCAGGGCGACGAACAGCGGCGCGCCAGCCATATCCTGATTGGTTTTGGTGTTGGTGCTACGCCTCAGGCGAAACAAGAGGCTTTGAATAAGGCCAAGTCAGTGCTGGCTGAGGTGAAAAAGAACCCAGAGAAATTCGAGGACTTTGCTAAGAAATATTCGCAGGATCCGGGTTCGGCACAAAAGGGCGGAGATCTGGGTGCATTCGGTCGCGGCGCCATGGTCAAGTCTTTTGAGGATGCAGTGTTTTCTATGACTCCAGGTACCATCAGCGATATTGTTGAGTCTGAGTTTGGATATCACATTATCAAGCTGACCGAAATTACCGGTCAAACACAGACTTACGATTCTCTGAAACCGCAAATTCGTGCAGAGTTGATGTATCAAAAAGCGATTGCCAAATTTACAGAGCAGGCCGAAAACTTCAGCAACATGGTATACGAGCAATCTACGAGCCTGCAGCCTGCAGCCGCGGCTTTCGGTTTGCAGGTTCAAACTAGCGGCTGGTTAAGTCGCGACGAGGGTGCCAAGTTCTTCAAAAACGACAAAGTCATGAATACGGTATTTTCGGATGAAGTCTTGAAAGAGCGCCGTAATACCGAAGCTATCGAAATCTCGCCTAATACATTGCTGGCTGCACGTGTAGTGGATTACAAAGCAGCCGCCCCTAAGACTTTCGATGAGGTCAAGGCAGGTATTGAGGATTATCTTAAGCTTGAGCAGGCCGCCAAGCTGGCTATCAAGAAAGGCGAGGCCGCGCTGGCAAGTCTGCGTCAGGGCAAGGAAGCCCAAGGCTTGGAGTGGATTCCTCCTGTGGTTGTAGACCGTAAGAATGCCCAAGGCTTGACTGACCTAGCTATGGATCAAGTATTCAAAATTGACGTGAGTAAGCTGCCTGCATATGCAGGAGTGGCTGACAACAAGAAGGGTTATCTGCTGATCAAGGTAAGTGGTGTGGACGATACCATTACTGCCGACGATGCCGGCAAGAAAGCGGCAGAGATTGAATTGCAGGCGGCTTTGGCTTCTGAATATGTGGCTTCTTATCTGAAGTCGCTGAAGGAGAAAAGCAAGATTACTGTGAATACTCAATTGCTGAGTTCCAGTTCTGCTAACCAGTAAGAAATGTTAGTTAAATAAAAAAGGGCAGCTCAGCTGCCCTTTTTTATTTCGGTATCAAACTTTATTTTTGGACGCACTTAGCATAACTAATCAATAATGCCCGCTGCGGTAATGTTCATACCGCCATCCACGTAAGTGATCTCCCCTGTAATGCCGGAGGCCAGGTCGCTGGAGAGGAAGGCGGCAGCATTGCCAACTTCCTCAATGGTTACATTACGGCGCAGTGGAGCATGCTTCTCATTGAACCCCAGCATCTTGTCGAAACCAGAAATGCCCGAGGCTGCCAGCGTCTTGATCGGGCCTGCGGAGACGGCGTTAACGCGTATACCCTTAGGCCCCAGGCTCTGCGCCATGTAGCGTACGTTAGCTTCCAGGCTGGCTTTGGCAAGGCCCATTACATTGTAGTTAGGCAAGGTGCGTTCAGCGCCTAGATAGCTGATGGTCAGCAAACTGGCTTTGCGGCCTTGCATCATCGGCATGGCGGCTTTAGCGAGTGCGGAAAAGCTGTAAGAGCTGACATCATGGGCAATGCGGAAGTATTCGCGGGTGACGGAATCGAGATAATCGCCGTCTAGTGCAACCTTGGGTACAAAGGCGACTGAGTGCACGATAATGTCGATACCGTCCCAATGCTTATTGAGCTCCGAGAAAAGATTATCAATCTGCGCATCGTCCGAGACATCACATGGCAACACAATGTTTGAGCCAAACTCGGAGGCCAGGTTGCGAACGCGGTCCTGAAACTTTTCTATTTGATAGGTGAAGGCCAGTTCGGCGCCTTCGCGCTTCATCGCCTCGGCAATGCCATATGCAATGGAACGGTTACTGAGCAGACCAACTATGAGTGCGCGTTTTCCGGCAAGAAATCCCATGTGTAGCTATTCCTAAAAGTAGACGAATTATTTTTTTGAGGTTCTGGGGTCAAGGGCATCACGTAACCCCTCACCAAGCAAATTATACCCTAACACTGTTATCAGAATGGCCAGGCCGGGAAATAGCGACAGCCACCAGGCAAACTGAATATATTCCTTGCCATCGGTAAGGATGTTGCCCCAGGAAGCTTGGGGCGCTTGTACGCCTAGGCCGAGGAAGCTCAATCCGGACTCGACCAGTACGGCGCTGGCCACGCCGAGTACTGAGCTTACGATGACAGGAGTCAGACTGTTCGGAAGCAAATGCCTGAAAATTAACCTGTGATCCTTTGCACCCAGAGTTTGGGATGCCATAACAAATTCGCGTCCGCGCAGGCTCAGGAATTCTGCACGTACCAAGCGTGTAACCCCCATCCAGGAAGTAAGCCCGATGACAATCATGATGTTCCAGATGGAGGGCGTCAAAAACGCAATGACAGCCAGAATCAGAAAGAAGGTCGGAATGGACAGCATGACATCGACCAGCCGCATGATGACAACGTCTACCCAGCCGCGATAATAGCCGGCTATGGCACCCAGGATCACACCGATCAAAGTTGCAATGCCCACTGCGACTATACCTACCAGCAGGGATATACGTGCCCCGAAGAGCATGCGCGAAAATACGTCGCGTCCTAAACCGTCAGTGCCCATCCAATGAATGGAGGAGGGTTCCAGCAGAATGCCCTTTACATCGATTGCCTCTGGGTCATAGGGTGCAATTAGAGGGGCGAATAAGGCCAGCAGCAGGATGCTAACAATGATCATAAAGCCCGACAGCGCGAGCGGATTGGATAAAGCTTTGAACAGGCCGCGCTTCATTGCATGACTCCGCGTCGTACCCGGGGATCGGCCCAAGCATAGGCAATATCAGCGAACAGGTTGCCGATCAACGTTAATGCCGCACCTATGGTCAGGATGCCCATAATGACAGGAAAGTCGCGCATGAGCACAGCATCGTAGAACAGCTTGCCCATGCCTGGAATGGCGAAAATAGACTCGGCGATGACGGAGCCACCGATGAGGCCGGGGATGGAAAGCCCGAGAATGGTAATCAAAGGTAACAATGCATTGCGCAGCGCATGGCCGTAGACCACGGTATTTTCGCTGAGGCCCTTGGCGCGTGCTGTTGTAATGTAATCCTGGTGCAGTACATCAAGCATGCCGTTACGCACGAATAGCGAAATACCAGCCAAGCCGCTCAAGGCCGAAATAAATACAGGCAGCGCTAAATGCTGCAAGGTATCCCAGATTTTAGCAGGCCAGCGCATATGTTCGTAGCCCAGGCTATGTAAGCCGGAAATCGGCAGCCAATCATGAACCACGCCTGTCCAGTACATGAGCATTAGCGCAAGCCAAAAACCTGGAATGGCGAATCCTACAAATACAAACAATGTGATGGCCCGATCAGGCAGCCGGTTCTGGGTGAGGGCTGATATGACGCCCAAAGGCAGCGCTGCCATAATGATTAATCCCAGGCTCAGCACATTAATAAGCAGGGTGACGGGCAAGGCTTCCTGAATCATTCCCTTAGTCACATCGCCTTTGTCGTCGGTTTTTTGCCAGAACACCGGACGCTGATGGGAGGCAAAGGAGGTGCCAAAATCTAATGTGCCTATGCGTTTGAGCCATAAGCCATACTGCACTAGTACAGGCTCGTCCAGATGGTAGAGCTCGCGCAGCTTCTGGCGCGACTCTTCGCTGGCTTTAGGATTGAAGCCAGCTTCGGTGGTCGTGATATCGCCTGGGGCCAGATGCATGATGAGGAAAGAAATCAAACTGATGCCTATCAGCAGGGGCACCATCCAGAACAAGCGTTTGACCAAATATTTAATCATATGCTTTTAACATGCTACTGAGCGCTTATCTCGTTGCGGCGCAACGGCTGCGGAATGTACCACTCATAGGAGTTATGGCCGATGCCCGCCGGTGGAGCTGGGTTGTCTATGCCTTTAACCCGTTTATGTATGGCCGGCAAGCCGTAGCCAGCATACAGGTAAACAATGGGGCTATCTTCTTGTAGGATGTGCGCGAATTCATGATAAATCTTCATGCGTTTCTCAGGATCAAGCTCCAGTCGCCCCTGTTCGAGCAGCTTGTCTACTCGAGGATTGCTGTAACCGATGAAATTGAATTGCCCCGGCGCCTGCTGCGAGGAATGCCAGATACTGTATTGGTCAGGATCGAGCGAAAGGCTCCAACCTAGTACCACGGCATCGAATTCACCAGTCTTGATAAATCGCCCGAGGAAGCTGGCCCATTCCAGCACGCGTATCGTAACGTCGATACCAATTTCTTTAAGGCGGCGCTGGATCAGCACCGCGCTCATTTCACGCTGTTTGTTCTGGTTGGTCAGTATTTCGAAAGCTAAAGGCTTGCCGTTGCGGTCCAGAATGCCATCGCCGTCGTGATCCTCAAACCCGGCATCACGCAGCAGTTTAAGTGCTTTTTCGGGTTCGTACCGGTAAGGCTGTAAGCTCGAATTGGCCCAGCGTGTGCCTGGCTTGTAGGGTGAAGCGACAGGTTCTCCCAGACCCAGCAATACACCGTCAATCAACTCCTGCTTATCTATGGCGTAATTAATGGCTTGGCGCACCCGGATATCGTCAAAGGGCTTGTGCTTGAGGTTAAAGCCGAGGTAGGTGTAATTGTTGCCTAACTCTTTATAGAGCGCGATTTTCTTGCTGAGATCCGGCCGCGAAGGAAAGATCCGCGCGTACTGAATTGGGTTCAGATTCATGAAATCAATATTATTGGCCAGCAGTTCGAGGAACTGCGATGCGGAATCCGGGATGAAGCGCGATACCAGGCGCTCTATCCTGGCTTGCCCCTGGGTTGCGTTTGGATTGCGCACCAGGGAAATGCGTTCCCCATTACGCCAGTCCTCCAGCTTGTAGTAATGGCTGCCAATGGGATGGCGTGCGAAAGTCGTGGTATTGATATCCTGGCCTTGCAAAATATGTTTGGGCAGTATTTGCAGCCCTGCCCATGAGTCCAGTGCCGGCGCATGAGGCTGAGGGTAGGTAACGCGGAAGGTAAGGGCGTCCGGCGTTTCAGCGTTTACCACCAGCTTGTAATCGGAACCGTAAGGAGTACGAGTCTTATCGTCCGTGACCACCTTCCAGGTAAACAGCACATCGGCGCTGGTTAGAGGCGCACCATCGGCCCATTTCATGTTGGGCTTGAGCTTGAAAGTAATGGTCTTCTGGTCCTGCGAAACTTTCCAGGATTCAGCCAGCTCACCTTGCAGCTCTAGATTCTTGTCATATTTGAGCAGGCTGTTGAATATGTTCGAAGCAATGGCGGAGGCGGCAGACTCGCCGGCGATCATTGCGATCAGCCCGCTAGGTTCTCCAGCCATGGCGTCGATGAGCGTACCACCGGGTTCAGGCGGATAGAAAGCGTCAAAATCAGCAGAGTCGCCAACCGGGGTTTTTGAACATCCCACAAGTATGGCTAAACCTAAACTGCTAATTAAAAGAGTGCGGCTTAAAAAAGAGGAACGTTGTAATAAGCCGGCAATTGTCATGTATCTACTGAAGACTTGATCGAGTAATGAATCAAGCCTCGTCAGGCTTCATTATTGCTAGTTTATGACCTGGCATAATGCGCGAGCCGTTGAGCTTGTTCCAGCGCTGTAGGTCGTCGCGCGCTACTTCAAGCTTCCGGGAGATGCTATCCAACGTATCGCCGCGCTTGACCACATAATGTTTCTTGGCAGCTTTGGCGGCAGTTCGCTTGCTGTTGCCCTTGGCTGCAATAGGTTTAACATCCGCGCTGACCAGCAGTATTTGTCCGGCTTTCACGCGATTGGTTTTGAGATGGTTTAAGGATATCAATTGCTTGGATGTCACGCTGTAGCGCTTAGCGATCAGCTGTAAATTTTCATTCTTTTTAACAGTATGTCTAATATTGCTCGTGGCAGTTGGTTCCGCTGCAGAAGGCTCTGCTGCTGCCATCGGCTCATCCATGGAGATGAGGATAGGGCCGTCGCTGCCGCTGCTCTTTGTACTGGGCACCAGCAAGGCACGCGAAACCAGGAATTTTTTACGTTCAGGCAAATCATTAATATCGCGCAGCTGCCCAACACTGATGCCGAATTTTCGGGCTATCCCATCCATGCGCTCCCCGCGCTTGGCGTGATAAGTCTGCCAGCTGACCAAGGGCTTGTCGTAATTAGCTAGGTTGGTAGTAAATGTCTCTGCGGCATTCACCGGCAGTAGCAGTTCATGTACGCTGCCGGTGGCGGTTAAGAGCGGTCGGTTGTATTCGGGGTTGAGCGAGGAAAACTCATCAAAGGAAATATCCGCGAGTTTTGCCGCCAAATGTGCGTCGATTTGCTGCGGAGCGGTGACCTTGGTGAAATATGGGCGGTTGGCGATTGGCTGTATGATCAGCCCGTATTGCTCCGGGTTGGTCATGATGTTTTTAACCGCCTGCAATTTCGGCACGTAATTCCTGGTTTCAGACGGCAGCTGCAGACTTTCGTAATCGGTGGGTAAGCCTTGCTTGCGGTTGCGTTCGATGGCGCGTTTTACCGTACCTTCCCCAGCGTTGTAGGCAGCCAAGGCTAGATCCCAGGTGCCGAACATGACATGCAGTTTTTGAAGATAGGTCAGAGCCGCATTGGTCGCAGCGGTAACGTCGCGGCGATTGTCTACCCACCAGTTCTGCTTGAGGCCGAAATCCTTGCCAGTGGATGGAATAAACTGCCAGATGCCGGAGGCGCGACTGCGCGAATAGGCTTGTGGATTAAAGGCGCTTTCTACCATAGGCAGCAAGGCAATTTCGGTGGGCATGCCGCGTTTTTCGACTTCTTCCACAATGTGGTAGAGGTATTTTTGGCTACGCGCCACCATGCGTTTGACGTAATCGGGGCGGGCTGCGTACCAGGACTCGTGATTGGCTGTGTAGGGAGAATCAAGCTCAGGCATGGCGTAGCCGTCTTTGATGCGCTGCCACAAATCGTCTGAGATTGCCTTGTTTCCGCCAGCGTTGATTCTTTCGAGTTGGCCAGGTTCTGGCAGGTAGCTTAGTACCGGGTCGATTTGCAGGCCCGGATTCATGCTCAGGCTGCTATCGATGCTGGGGCTGGGAGCATAATCGTTAAGGATGATGATTTCATCCCCGGCTAGGTTGGTTTCAGCGGAGACGAGTGGAGTGAAGGCGAGTAGGGCAATCAGAAAAACCGGTTTTAGCAGGAACTTTGCGGTCATGACGTAGTTTCTCTGAGTGGGGCCAAAAAGTCCCCAGATGGTAGCGATGAGCGGCTCCTCCGTCAAGTAAAAGTATGCTCTAAGCATTCATTATTATATTAATGATTAGTAATGATTTCTCATTTCTCTGATCGCAGTAAAAACCGCTACTGGTCCGGCATTTTCCAGCCCTGACGCATGCCGGACAGCGTCGGTTTCACAGCGCAGAAATGGGTTTGTCGCTAATTCCAGGCCGATGGTTGAAGGCAGGGTGGGATGTCCGGCGAGTCTGGTTTGAGCCGCTGTGATTTTACGCTGGGCCAGGGCCGTATTCGCCGGATCAATCCGGCTCGCGAATGCCAGGTTGTGCTCTGTGTATTCATGCGTGCAATAGACAGCAGTCTCAGGCGGCAACACAGCCAGTTTTTGAAGCGAGTTGTACATCTGCTGCGGTGTGCCTTCGAACAGCCTACCGCAGCCCGCACCGAAAAGCGTGTCGCCACAAAACAGCTTATTTGCGCCATAATAGGCCACGTGTCCAAGTGTATGGCCGGGCACCTCTATGACAGCGAGCTCAAGATTCAAGGCGTCCAGCAAGACGATGCTGCTTTCTTCAACAGCATGATGCGGAAAGTTATATTGTTCGCGTTTAGGCGCATATACCGGTACCTGCCAGCGGTGAAGCAAATCATGTACGCCGCCAATATGGTCTGAATGATGATGGGTAATCAGAATGGCATCTAATTCCAACGACAATTTGTCCAATCGCTCTATTACAGGCGCGGCATCCCCTGGGTCAACCACAACCGCATGGCTGCCGTCGCGCAGTAGCCAGATGTAGTTATCCCTGAAAGCTGGGATGGGAATAATGTCTAACATAAGCAAATAATTTGTTTTTAGGCGGCAAATGTCAATACAAGATCAACATGAATGGCTTGCAACTCCTTTAGGGAGTTATCTGCAGGAGCAGGAACAGGTGCTTTACGATAATGCCGTCAGCGATGTATTCGGCTTTAATGCTGTCCAGATCGGCATGCAGGAAATGGATTTACTGCGCAACTCGCGTATTTCGTTTTCCCTCAAGGCAGATGTCGACCACGGCTCTGTACGCTGTGATTCAAGCTACTTGCCTTTCAAAAACAATAGCATTGACCTAGTGTTGTTGCCGCATACGCTGGAACATAGCGAAATCCCGCACCAGACGCTGCGAGAAGCGGAGCGAGTGCTAGTGCCGGAAGGTCAT
>Ga0196972_1000605_pt1 | contig 15969 bp, 13 predicted proteins | sample S1v_2013CmetaG_FD_148618 | JGI IMG/M metagenome (GOLD analysis project Ga0196972, IMG submission 148618) | Soil microbial communities from Anza Borrego desert, Southern California, United States - S1+v_20-13C | ecosystem: Environmental > Terrestrial > Soil > Desert | place: USA: California...
CAGACTCTTTGCCCATTGGGCCCTTACCCATCCAGGCACGGCTGGACGATAGGAGCGGTATGAATCGAGAGATTCACGTACCGTTGCGTGAGGGCCTAGGGGTGCGATTCCCCTGGGCTACTCGACCAGTTAAGCCGTACTTGCCCAGCGGCAATTGCCATTCAGGTAGCCCGGTCTCAATGTGTCCGCTTTGATGCATGAACCAGCCGTTTCCATGAATCCACCTTTGACCGTTTGGGCACACAGTGGCCGATCGTTAGCCGCCTCACGACGTCATGTCCGTCAAGTTGTGCAATCGGAAAGCGGTGGTCGTTCAGTCGAGCGTTCTGAGTCTCCGTGATCGAACCATTGCGGAAAGGGTCGGGACTCAAGTGCGTCAGGGATTCTTGCGATCGGCGCGATCGAGGATGAAGCGAGCCGTCATCAGGTCCAGATGACCGCCGCCGCCGTTTTTGAACAGGGTGATGTCGGCGGGAGATTGCCGGCCGGGACGAATGCCGCGGCATAGTTCGAAGTGATCGGCCAGGATGTCCGCCTCGGATATCACGCCGTTCCGGATGGGGATACAGAGTTCGCCGATGTGGGCGATGGTGGTCTCGCGCGAATCGACGAAGATCTTGGCTCGCCGGATGGCGGTGTCGTCGGCCTCCCGCATGTCCGGGGTGAATGCGCCGACCAAGTCGAGATGGGTTCCGGGCCTCAGCCACTCGCCCCGGATGAGGGGCGACGTAGCCATGGTCGCGCAGGAAACGATGTCGGCATCGCGTACTCCTTGCTCCAAGTCCGTCGTGGGGTGTATCGAAGTCCGCAAGCCGGCAAGGGAATCCGCTAACCGTACCGCCCGGCGCGGCGTGCGGTTCCAGATCCATATCGATTCGATCGAAGGACGGACGGCCAGATGCGCTTGAATCAGGTGAGGCGCCATGGCGCCGGCGCCGACCATAAGCAGCGTCTTGACATCTTCGCGAGCCAGGTGCTTCGCGCCCAGTGCGGAATCGGCGGCCGTTTTCCACAAGGTGAGCGCCGTGCCGTCGAGACAGGCTAAGGGGCGGCCGTCCTTAGCGTCGAAGAGGATGTAAAGACCCTGTACCGAAGGAAGCCCGCGGGGTTGATTATCGGGAAAAACCGTCACCAGCTTTGCTCCGATGCCCAGCTTGCTTTGCCAAGCGGCCCGAAGGAGAAAATGCTGCGTCGATCCGTCGGAAGTTGATTGACTCAACAGCAGATCATCCCTCGCGTCGATATCGCTGCCATGGGCCGTTTCGAGCCAGGCCACCAGAGACGGGTAATCAAGCCAGTCGTTTATTTGGTCCGCGCCGATCCATTTCATCGAGGCTCTCCGAAAAACGTTCGTACAGTCCAGCCTACCACGGATTGCTCGATTTGACGTTCGGCATGAGCCGGCCGGGAACGTTTGCCGGCGGTTTAGCGGTCTTATTGAAGAAGATTTGGTTTTTGGGGCCGGAACATGTCTACCATCATCTCGCACGCAGCGGTTCCCATAGCATTGAGCGCATGTTTTCCGGACGAGACGCTCTCGCCCGAGGTCATTCTTCTGGGAGTCATCTGCTCGATGGTTCCGGATCTGGATGTGATCGGCTTTGCGTTCGGGGTGCGTTACGGCGATCTTTGGGGGCACCGGGGCATGACCCACTCAGTTTTCTTCGCGGTAGGTCTCGGAGCGCTATCGACCGTGGCGCTGTCCTATGAAGACAGATCTTGGCCGGCTTTCCTGTTCTTGTTTCTTTCGACCTTATCCCATCCCATGATGGACGCGCTCACCGATGGCGGCCTCGGTGTCGCGCTTTTCGCACCCTTTTCGAAGAATCGTTATTTCTTCGCATGGCGCCCCCTCGCCGTGCCGCCCATAGGCATCCGCCCCTTCTTCTCGGCGTGGGGGTGGTATGTCCTGAAAAGCGAGATACGGTGGATATGGCTGCCGTCAGCCTTGGTCTTCGGCGCAGCCCGTGCCGTTAAATCGCTTTTATGATCGTTTCGCCGTTTAGGCGAAATTCACCGGCTCGCCATCGTGAAATTGAACCAACTGACCGGGGCGCAGTTTGGTCCAGATTTCATTATCGGTAAGCGGAAACGTGGCGATGACGGTTACCTTGTCGTTCGGCGTGGTGAGCTCGCTGAAGTCGATGGTAATGTCCTGGTCGATCAGATGGGCGCAACCGAACGGCGCTTGCCGGGTAATGAAGTGCAGATTGGTGGAGCAGTGCACAAATAAGGAGTCGCCGTCGGAAAGGAGATAATTGAAATCTCCGTGTGCCGCGATTTCGGCGGTAATGCGTTCGAGCACCCGGTAGATCGCTTCACGCGGCGGCGAGCCTTCGGGGAATTCGCGGCGGAGGGCATTCAACAAATAACAGAAAGCGCGTTCGCTGTCGGTATCGCCCACCGGCTGAAAGACATCGGATCGCGGCGGGTCGAAATGTTTCAAGGTGCCGTTATGGGCGAAGATCCAGTAGCGGCCCCACAGTTCTCTTCGGAAGGGGTGGCAGTTTTCCAACGCGATGTGCCCTTTGGTGGCCTTCCGGATATGGGCAATGACATTGGTCGAACGGATCGGGTAATGACGTACCAGATCGGCTATCGGCGACTCGATAGTCGCTTTGGAATCCACGAATAGCCGGCAACCGCGCCCTTCGAAAAAGGCGATGCCCCAGCCGTCGCGGTGATGATCGGTCAATCCCCCGCGCACGTGGAATCCTTCGAAGGAAAAACAGATGTCGGTCGGGACATTGCAGTTCATTCCTAAAAGCTGGCACATAGTGAACACCTACTCGATGATGATCGGCGGATTCGGCTTTCAGTATGCCACGAAGGGTGCAAGCTGGCGGCACGCGGGCTGGCGTCTGTCACCGGAATCGCGATTCCGGCGTTAAGGCGAGATGAATCAAGCACCGATCAAATCCTTCAAGGAAAGACCCTCGGTGGCCTGAGCGCTGCAGGTATGCAGTCTTTCCAATAGATGATCCACGGCAGGTACCGAGAGATGGTCTTTATCGATGGGCAGCGCTTCATCCGGAGACGTCCGAATCGCTTCCAGAATTTCCGCGATCGTAATAGTCGATAAGTCTCGGGCGGGAATAAATCCTTGATGGCCTTCAACCGCGACAAGAATCAAGTTCCGTTTTTTTAGTGTATCCAAGATTTTTTCGATCATGATGTCAGGGAGACCGAGGCGGTGGCTTAGGGTGGCGGTCGTCCATGGCCTATTCCCTTGATGAAAGTGTTCTGCGATCAAGTACATGACCAAGAAGCCGAGGCGTTCGAAGAGCCGATAGCTGAGTTTGATGTCGCGCTCGGCCAGGTGGATATACCGTGGATGCTGGTGGTAAAACGAAATCTGAGCGCCGATCAATAGAATCAGCCAGCTCACATAAATCCAGATCATGAACACGATAAGAATCGCGAAGCTGGAGTAAATGGCCGCGTACTGGGTCGAGTTGACGACGAATTCGGCGAACAGCCAGCCCGCACTGCGCCAGCCGATGCCCGCCACAATGCCTCCGATCAAGGCCGATCGGAAGCTTACGTGGGTGTTTGGGATAAACCGGTACGCGAAGGTGAAGGCACCGATGATGAGGACATACGGCAAAATCAGCCCCAGAAGGTAGTACAAGGTGCCGAAAGGCTCCTGGCTAATGATGATCCGTACGACTTCGGTGCTGGCCATGGAGGCCGTGAGACCGAGGGCCGCGAAAACCAGCACCGGCCCCACGAGAAGTACGCTCAGATAGTCGCTGAAACGCCTTTGAAAACTGCGCGATTTTTTGGCTCGCCACACGTAGTTGAAGGATTCCTCGATTTTTTGCAGCAGCGATAGAACCGTGTAGAACAGCATCGCGAAGCCGACGAAACCCAATACGCCGACTCTTATGTTGTTAACGAACCCGATGATCCGGTCGACGATTTCCGTGCCTTGCTCGCCGAGTGGGTCCACCAGTTCTAACAGGAACGGCTCCATTTGATTGTGCACACCGAACGCCTTGAGCACCGAGAAGCTGACCGCCAAGAGCGGGGCCAAGGATAGCAGCGTCGTATAAACGAGACTCATCGCGCGGTAATCCAGGCCGCCTTCCTGTATGTCGCGGATAAGTCTTTTGATCAAGGCTCTCACATAGGCGAACCGATTCTGCAGCGACGGCTGGTTAATCGATATCCAAGGCCAGCTTTTCATTGCGTTAAATCAATTCGATGCGTGCCGTTGCGAGCATTGATGATAATTTTTGGACCGAACGGCGCCAGGAACGTGCTGCGGGAGCCGAAGCATGTATCTGACTCGGCTTGGCTATAGGAGGGTAGGAACGTTTATCGTAAGCCGCGTTATGGCGAGTGGGGTGCATGTGCGAGCAGTTTGCCAAGCGCTTCGAAATCTTCCCGGAGGGTGGCGGCGATCCAATCGAAACGCAAGGCGGCGGCCGGATGATAAGTGACGAAATAGCTTCGTCCGTCGCGTTCCAGCATCGTCCCGTGCAGCTTGGAAACGGTAGCGGTCTCGCCGAGCATTTGACGTGCTGCAACTTGGCCAAGCAGCACGATAATCCTGGGCGAGATCAGCTCCAGTTGCCGTTCCAGCCAGAGGCTTGTGCAGGTTTTCAGCTCGTCGCGGCGCGGCGTACGATTCTCCGGCGGACGGCATTTGACGCAATTGGTAATAAACAGCCGGTCGCGGGCTATACCTTGATTTTGAAGCAGATTGTCGAGAAATCGGCCGGCCGGACCGACAAACGGACGTCCGGTCGCATCCTCTTTGCCGCCGGGACCTTCGCCCAACACCACGATTTCGGCCTTTGCCGGCCCTTCGCCCGGTACTGCCAAGCGGCGGCTTTCGTGAAGTCGGCATGCAACGCAGCGGCGAATGCCGCTTGCCAGGTTTTCGAGCTGTTCGGATGAGTCCTCTGTAGCCATATACGGTATCTCGCCGGCAAGTTGCGAGTCCTCTACTACGGTGACTGGCTCGATGAGCCTTAAGTTCAACATGCCGCCAATCTGCGTGGTCGGTTCGGAGGAAAAATGGCTTCTGGGCATATCGGGCTCATGTAGAACATCGGCCGACAGGTGAGTTTGAGGCGCAAATTTGTTAATCTCAGATTCTCGCTAGCTCAGTGCGGATGGATTCAGGTTCCCGCCGCACGTAGACCAGGAGTGGTCGGCTACCTTGCGAATCGGAAATCTCCCCAACGGGTGAGCTTCCAAGGAATTGGTTTGTGAGGTGTGATTTCAATCAGGACGAGAAGAGGTGGCACATGGCTAATTTAAGAAACGGCAGCATTTCTGTCGCCCGGCATCCGGCGGCTCGGCTCGTTGAAGAAGACAGTGAAGATGCATTGGCGGGGCTTGAGATGGCGGGTTTGGAAACCGCTTTTCGAGGAGGCAAGCGAAAGTCATTCGATGCCAAACAAATCATTTTCCGCGAAGGTGATCCGGCCGATACCGTGCTGGCGATTCGCCAGGGTTTGGTCAAACTCATCAGCTACTCGCCCGACGGAAGAGCCCGCATCGTTCGGTTACATGCCAGATGCACGTTTCTCGGTCTTGGGGGATTGATCGAACCGACCTACCCGCATACGGCGGTGGCGGTCGATCATGTGGAGGTGATTTGCACGCCTTTGCGCGCCATCGCCCAGCTCAAGAAGGATAATCCTTATTTATATTGCCGGCTCATCGAGTGCTGGTACCAGCATCTGAAAAGTGCCGATATTTGGATTACCGACTTTTCCACTGGGTCCATAAAAGCCCGGGTGGCTCGGCTAGTGAATTTCCTGGCTGCCATCCAGAACGACGCATCGGCTTCGACTGCGGTAACCTTGCTAACCTGCGAAGAAATGGCGGCGATCCTGGGGGTTACGGTTGAGAGTGTCAGCCGAGTCTTGGCAGAATTCAAACGCACACGCATGCTTCGCGCAATAAAATGCAAACCAGCCAAGAGATACGAGACCAATATGACCGCCCTTAAGCGCGTTGCACAGATTTGAAAGACGCCCGGAACCGCTCGGCTATGTAAGTAATCCGCCTGCCGCAAACCACGTCGGCGGGCGGATTGGCTTACTCCTTCGTAATGCTGCGAAATAAGCGTTGCCTTAGCCGCGGACTAGCGCCGAGAACTAACCCTGCGACTAAGGCCCCGATCACGATATCGCTGGTCCTGACATTGGCCGCACCGAGCATTTCGGTTACGGTGGCTCGCAGTGCATCGGGGGCGTGAGCGCCGGAAGGGGGAGGCGCAGTCGCATAAGCAGCGCTCGACGATGACGGCAGCGCCTCCATTCGGCCTTGCTTAGCAATCAATCGCGCAATAACCCATAAGGCAATAAAAGCAATCAAAATCATGGCGCCGCCGACGATCAATCCGGCCATCCAAGGCTCCAGCACCGTCTCCAGCGACAAGTAGAGTCCGAGCAACGCAAAAACCAAACCGCCGAACGCGGCTAATGTGGCGAAAATCGCCAAGGACAGCAATACCGCCGATCGGCTCAGCGCCTGCCAAAGCTTTACTTTTTCCGCAGCAACAAGCTCTGTGAATGATCGCATCACGGTAGGGGCCCGCCGTCAACGGCGGGCGCCGAGCAGCGTGCCGATCGCGAAGCCGGTGCCGAAGGCCACCAGAAGGCTTGTCAAGGGGCGCGCCTCGACATATTGCTCTACGCTTTCCTGGGCTGCCATCGCTTGGCCGCGGGCACGTTCTCCGACCTCGCGAGCTCTTGCATAAACGGTTCGTCCCTGCTCGACGCCCAAGTCCTTCATTGCAGACATTAAATTGCCCATGTCGGCTTTAAGGGTGGCCAAGTCCTGCTTCAGATCCTTGGTGATGTCTTCCGTAGTTGCCATCGCTGACCTCCATCTGTATCGGGGTTATTCCATGGCCGACCGGTTTTTTCTACAAATTTGATTTCTTCAAAAAACTACCCGATAAACCTGTGGACGCAGATCTTTCGGGACCGGCCGGGTACCCTAAATTGGACTCGGAAATAAAGTGGAAAGTTGCCTCAAGGCGGATGCGAGTTTAAATCGTCGGCTTTAATTTCTAAAACGAGACTCTGCGGAGCCGATCGCGGCTGGGTTTTGTATGCTAGAGGTACTTTAAAAGGGAATATCGTCGTCGAAGTCGTCCATACCGCCGAATCCGGGTTCCGGCTGCGGAGCAGGCTTTGATCCCGAAGCGGGCGGCGCATAACGGTCGGATTCCCCGTGCCCACCCGCGCTGGCCGAAGCTCCGCCGGCGCGGTCCAGCATCTGCATCTGATCGGCGATGATTTCGGTGGTGTAGCGATCCTGACCACTTTTATCCTGCCATTTGCGTGTCCTAAGACTGCCCTCGATATACACCTTGCTGCCCTTCTTCAAATATTCCCCGGCGATCTCGGCCAGCTTTCGATAGCACACGACCTGGTGCCATTCGGTGCGTTCCTGTTGTTGGCCGGTTTGCTGGTCTTTCCAGGTTTCGCTCGTGGCAAGGCGCAGACTGGTGACCGCGCCTCCATTCGGCATATAGCGCACTTCCGGATCGGAACCCAGGTTGCCGATGAGTATGACTTTATTGACGCCGCGAGTGGCCATAAGGTGTCTCCGATCGATGATACGGTTGAAAACTTAAACAGATATTAGACGTATCTGGCTATTTGAAGTTCTTAATTTTTAAGTAAAAACTATGTGTTTATCGCGCCTGAAAAGGTTGCCGAAGGCTTCGTGAAATTCAAGCGGTCATCTCCTGCAGCAACCCGGTGAGTGCCATCCGGTCCAACTTCTCTTTATCGATTTTCAGATAAGCCACCCCATCTTCCGCCAGCACTACCGCTTCGGCAACCCCCGGCACTTGAAGCAATCGTCCGGAGAGGCGGGATGCCTGATCATGACTCAATCCTTTCACGTTGACGAGAAGACTGCTCAAACCCCGCGGGGCTTTCATGCCAAGGGCGAACATAAACCATAGCAGAGCGGCGGCGGCGCAGAACAGAAAAACATAAGGTATTCCATAGTGGCCGTAAATCCAGCCGCCGCCGGCTCCGCCCACAAACGCGCCTAAGAATTGAGCCGTGGAGTAAACGCCCATGGCGGTCCCCTTGAGGTCGAGCGGAGCGATCTTCGATACGAGCGAGGGGAGGGTAGCCTCCAGGAGATTAAAGCCGGTAAAAAACAGGTAAAGCAGCCCGAATACGGCCCAGAAATCATGTTGAAGCCAGACAAAGCCGGCGTCTGAAACGGCAACCAACCCGATGAAAGAGACGAATACCACTTTCATCTTGCGTTTTTTCTCCGCCAAAATCACGAAAGGAACCATGCTGGCGAGAGCCAGTCCAAAAACGGGCAAATAAATGTGCCAGTGTTTGGCCGTTTCCAGCTGAAGCGAATCATGCAGAATCAGCGGCAGGACGACGAAGGTGGCGGTCAGGACGAGATGCAGGCAGAAGATGCCGAGGTCCAGCCGCAGAAGCTCACGGTTCGACAAGACCGCTTTCAAGGATGCCGGACGCACTTCCGCATCCCGGTGAAAACGGCTCACGGCTGGTGTCGGCACGGCGCCGTACAGCACCGCAATGCCGAGCAAAGCCAGTATCGTGATGATCCAGAAGAGACCGTGAAGCCCCACCCAACCGGAGAGTATCGGTCCGATGATCATGGACAGCGCAAAGGACATTCCGATGCTGATGCCGATCAAGGCCATGGCCTTGGTGCGATGCTCTTCTCGCGTAAGATCGGCGGCCAGGGCCATGATGACCCCGGCGACCGCGCCGGCTCCCTGCAGCGCTCGGCCGGCAATGATGCCGTAGATCGAGTCGGACAGGGCGGCGAGTGCGCTGCCGGCGGCAAAGAGCAGCAATCCGAGTACGATCAGGCGCTTTCGTCCGTAGCGGTCGGACCAAAGGCCGAAGGGAATCTGAAAAATCGCTTGAGTCAAACCGTAGGCGCTGATGGCGAATCCGACCAATTGCGGTGAGGCGTCGGGAAGCTCGCGAGCGAATACCGAGAGAACCGGCAGGATCAGAAACATGCCTAGCATCCTCAGCATGTAGATAGCGGCCAGAGTCAAGCTGGCGCGTACCTCCGTACGGGTCATCGGGGTGTCGATTTGCAAAGCCGGATTCAAGCAATATGCTCCTTTGCGAGTGGCGGGAATCGGCCTATAGTAACAGGTTCTCTTTTGCGCTTGAATTTTGCATGGATACGATTCAGATCCGTGGAGCTCGTACCCACAATCTCAAAAACATCGATCTCGACCTGCCCCGCGACAAGCTGATTGTGATTACCGGGTTATCCGGTTCCGGCAAGTCCTCGCTGGCGTTCGACACCATTTACGCCGAAGGACAGCGACGCTATGTCGAGTCGCTTTCCGCCTATGCGCGGCAGTTCCTGTCGGTGATGGAGAAGCCCGATGTGGACCATATCGAGGGCTTGTCGCCGGCCATTTCCATCGAGCAAAAATCGACTTCCCACAATCCTCGCTCGACCGTCGGCACTATTACCGAGATTTACGATTACCTTCGGCTCCTCTACGCCCGTGCCGGCACACCCCGGTGTCCGGAGCACGGCATCTCGCTGGAGGCGCAGACCATCAGCCAAATGGTGGACCATGTTCTAAGTCAGCCGGAGGACAGCCGCTGGATGTTATTGGCGCCGGTGGTCAGCGAGCGGAAAGGGGAGCACGCTCAGGTGCTGGAAGATTTGCGCAGCCAAGGTTTCATTCGTGCCCGCATCGATGGCGAGATTTATGAATTGGACGAGCCGCCCAAACTCGATCTCCGCCGAAAGCACAGCATCGAAGTGGTGGTCGATCGGTTCAAGGTGAGACCGGATCTGGCGGTACGCCTTGCAGAATCGTTCGAGACGGCGTTGCGGCTGGCCGAGGGCATCGCACTGGTGGTCTCCATGGACGATCCCACGGCCGAGTTAGTCTACTCGGATAAATATGCCTGTCCCCATTGCGGCTATTCCTTGAGCGAATTGGAGCCGCGGATCTTTTCCTTCAACAATCCAAAAGGGGCGTGTTCGAGTTGCGATGGCTTGGGCGTCAAGCAGTTCTTCGATCCACATCTCGTCGTTCACAATCCGCAGCTCAGTTTGGCAGGCGGCGCGGTAAGGGGTTGGGACCGGCGCAACGCGTATTACTATCACATGATTCAGTCGCTGGCGGAGCACTACGGTTTCGACCCGGAGCAGCCATTTGGCCAACTGCCGAAGCCAATTCAGGACGTCATTTTGTTCGGGAGCGGAGCCGAAACCATCCCGTTCAAAGTGCTGACCGCGCGGGGCGGTACCTTGATCCATCGGCACCCTTTCGAGGGAATCATTCCCAACATGGATCGGCGTTATCGCGAGACCGATTCGATGATGGTACGGGAAGAATTGTCGAAGTATCTCTCCAGCAAGCCCTGTCCGGTATGCGAGGGGACCCGGCTGAACCGTTCGGCACGGCATGTGTTCGTAGCCAATTCCGCCTTGCCGGAGCTGACCGCTTTGCCGATCCGGCGGGTGCTCGAATTTTTCGATGAACTGGTGTTGCCGGGGCGGCGGGGCGAGGTGGCGGCCAAGATCGTCAAAGAGATCACGGCGCGCTTGCAGTTTCTGGTCAATGTCGGGCTCGATTATTTAACCTTGGATCGCAGTGCCGACACCTTGTCAGGCGGCGAGGCCCAGCGGATTCGTTTAGCGAGCCAAGTCGGAGCCGGGTTGGTCGGTGTCATGTACGTCCTGGACGAACCTTCGATAGGCCTGCACCAGCGCGATAACCAGCGGTTGCTGGATACCTTGTTGCGTTTGCGCGACTTGGGCAACACCGTGATTGTCGTGGAGCACGACGAGGACGCCATCCGCATTGCCGATCATGTCGTCGATATCGGACCGGGCGCGGGCGTACACGGTGGGCACATTGTGGCCGAAGGACCGCTGGAGGCCATTATGGCGAACGAAGAATCGCTCACCGGCCAATATCTTTCCAATCGTCTCGAGATCGCCGTACCGGAGGCTCGCACCCCCCCCGATCCGAAGCGCCAGCTCCGGCTGCGAAATGCCCGCGGCAACAATCTGAAAGGCGTCGATGCCTCGTTTCCGGTGGGGCTTTTTACCTGCGTAACCGGCGTTTCCGGTTCCGGCAAGTCCACGCTGATCAATGACACGCTGTTCCGCTTCGCGGCCCGCGAATTGAACGGCGCGGCTGCTACACCGGCATTGAGCGACGGCATTGAAGGGTTGGAGCATTTCGATAAGGTAGTGGACATCGATCAAAGCCCGATCGGCCGCACGCCACGATCCAATCCAGCGACCTACACCGGGCTGTTCACACCGATTCGAGAACTGTTTGCGGCGACTCCGGAAGCGCGGTCGCGCGGCTATTCACCGGGTCGGTTCAGCTTCAACGTCAAGGGCGGGCGCTGTGAGGCTTGTGCCGGGGACGGCGTGATCAAGGTGGAAATGCATTTCTTGCCCGACATTTTCGTTCACTGCGATGTGTGCAAGGGGAAGCGCTACAACCGCGAGACCTTGGAAATCCGCTACAAGGGCAAGACGATACACGAAGTATTAGAAATGACCGTGGAAGAAGCCAGCCAGTTTTTTTCTGCTATCCCGACGGTCTTCCGCAAGCTGGATACGCTGATGGAGGTCGGCTTAGGCTACATTACCCTGGGCCAGAACGCAGTGACGCTTTCCGGCGGCGAAGCTCAGCGGGTCAAACTGGCCCGGGAATTATCAAAGCGGGATACCGGTAAAACGCTTTATATTCTGGACGAGCCGACGACCGGGCTCCATTTTCATGATATCCGGCAACTGCTTGGCGTTCTGCATCAACTGCGGGATCACGGCAATACGGTGATCGTCATCGAGCATAATCTGGATGTGATCAAAACCGCCGACTGGATTGTAGACCTGGGGCCGGAAGGCGGCGAAGGCGGCGGTTTGATTATCGCGGAAGGTACCCCCGAGCAGGTTGCCGAAAATGGGGCGTCCTACACTGGGGCATTTTTAAAGAAGATCTTATCGAGGCGGGCAGCGCCAAACCGATCATCTGGCGAAGCGGCTCACAGAGTCAGTCAGAAGACTGCGCGGCCGTAACCGTAGCGATAATTTCAGGAGAGGAATTTGTCGTGGATGCGGAGGTGGCGTTTCTGGGGTCGGAGGCAATTAGCCAGAATATGATTAGACCTAACGCCAGGGCTGTTACAACAACCATATGCTTTTCGCTAAGTGCTTTCACTTAATATCTCCCTCTGTATGGTGAAACTCCGTTGCAAAGCTTATTGAGTTTGCGTGACAGCAACGTGACGTGGATTTTACGCAAAGTTTTTCAAAAGCTCTGTTAGGAAAAAATGATAACGCTGTCAAAATAGGCTTACAAACGGTTTTACGCGGATATTTAAAATAGTTGTTGTCTGCGTTCCTCGAAAAACAAGCAGTGTGCGTCATGAATAAATCCTCCAACACGAATCCGATTAGCTTTGCCGCGGTGTGTCGTCAGCTCTTGAATCCATTGACCCGCTATCTGATATCAAAATGCCAAAAGGTTTATTTTCGTGCCGTGGAATCGGCAGGGCATCATAAGCGCGACATTCTCGTCACCCGTGTGGAGAGTGCGCGAGACAGTTTGGAAGAAGCCAAGGAGCAATTTCAGAGCGCATTGGAAAAATTCAGCGCACTCACGTGCTTTCAGGGTGGTGAGCTTGAGGATATGTACCGGCAGATTAAAGTCGAGTTCGACTACAGCAAAGCCAAGGCTCTAGCAGTCAAGGACCGTATCGCTGCGGTGCAGGGTGTGGCCGAGGCGCTTTTTGCGGAGTGGGAGGACGAGTTGGAGCTGTACACCAATCGCAGCCTTCGAAGCAGCAGCCGACAAAAGCTTAAGCTCACTCAGCAGCATTATGGGCAATTGATTTCGGCGATGCGCCGAGCCGAGGGCAAGATCGAGCCGGTGCTGAGTGTATTCCAAGACCAGGTGTTGTTCTTGAAACATAACCTCAATGCGAAGGCGATCGCCTCGCTGGAGCATGAATTGGCAGCAATGACCGTTGGAGTTGCCGGTTTGATCACGGCCATGGAACGTTCCATCAACCGGGCGAATGATTTCGTGTATTCCTTAAATGGCCAAAAAGCACTTCCGGCCGGTTAGCGCATTTAATCGTGACTATCGCGTCAATTGCTAGGTAATGCTGGACAGCGAGTTTTTCAATAAACGGCTTATCGATGCCTACAATATCTTTGTTAGCCTTGCTGGTTATCTCAAACCGTCTTGATAGCTGACTGTGTCAGTTGCAACAAAGTGTTGTTTTGGTGCAATTAATATGAAAGCGCACCAAAAGTGTGCATATGTCTGTCGCTATTTCATTTAATTGACTGAATTCACGTCGCTTTTGTCCTGGTACAGGATTTGCGTTAAGGCTATCGTTCCAGAAAATGCAAGAGAAGAGAGCAATATGTATAAGAATTCATCCGAGATCCGAATGGGACGTGTGGCTTTAGGTATTTGCACAGCGATTTTTGCCTTCTCCGTGGGGGCCGAGGAAGCAAGCGAGCCTACTGGGTTGCTCGGCTACATGGGGGCCGATGTCAACGAAACCCAATTCATGAAGAACCTGGGGCTAAAATTTGGCGGCTGGATCAACGCCGGTATTACCTACAACGCGAATGAGCCCGCCGGGAGATTCAATGGTCCAGTGACGTTCAACGATCGTGCTTCCGAATTTCAACTGAATCAGCTCTATTTTTATCTGCAGCGCGCGGTGAATACGGAGGGGGATTCCTGGGATTTCGGCGGACGCTTCGACTTTATGTTCGGGACCGATTCCCAGTTTACGCAGGCTTACGGTTCACCCACTGGGCACTGGGATCTCCATTTGATCGACAGCAAACGGTTCTATGATATTGCATTGCCTCAGGCCTACTTCGAGATATTCGCACCTTTCGGCAACGGTATCACGGCAAAGATCGGGCATTTTTACACCATCATCGGCAATGAAGTGGTGACGGCCCCGGATAATTTCTTCTATTCGCACGCTTACACCATGCAGTTCGGAGAACCCTTTACCCATACCGGCGTGTTGTTGAGCTATCCAATCGATCAGAACTGGACAGTGACGGCGGGGGGCGTGACTGGGAGCGTGACCGGTGGCTGGGATGGCGCTTGGGACAAAGGGCTTGGCAATTGGGCTGGTATCGGCGGCGTAACTTGGAGCAGTGACAATAAGGGAACTTCGGTTGCAGTGACGGGGACCACGGGCGAAACCTCCGAACAAGATCACAACAACTGGAGTATCTACAGCGTCGTAATCAAGCACGACATCATGGAGGGGCTGCACTACACCTTCCAGCACGACCACGGTTTTCAAAACAAAGTGCCGGCTCTGGGAGGGCAAGATGCGACATGGTACGGCATCAATAACTACCTGACCTATGATTTGACTGACGAGCTTGCGGTTGGTGTCCGTGCCGAGTGGTTCCGCGATGATGATGGAGTTCGAGTCTTTTCGCCGGCTAGAACCGGTGGGGCACTTCCGGCATCGAGCTATTATGCATTTACGGCGGGTTTGAACTGGAAGCCGATGAACTGGCTCATGGTACGCCCGAATGTGCGCTACGATTGGGCGGATAAGGCGGATGCCTACGACAATGGTGGTGGAGCGTCAGGCTTCGCTGGCAAGAAGAGCGATCAATTCCTCTTTTCTACTGATGTGGTCATAACGTTCTAACGCTGCGAGACATGGCGCGATGCGAATGCGAGCGAGTCGAGTCGTCCCCGGAAGCCCGAAGCGCCGCGTGGGTGGCCGGAGGTCGGCGCGTAAGCGACGGTCGAAGGCCATTCACAAGGCCTCGCGACCGGGCGTCGAGCCATATGCGAGCAATCTCCAACCCCTGGTTGGGTCCGGACGAGACGAGCGGGGAAGGGTGGCGATTCAAGCCACCGTTTGCGATTGGAAGGTCCCGCGCTAAAGTGGGACGTTTGCGATTGGGGCGGCTGGGGTTGCCGAAGGCCATGACTCGTCGCCCATGTTTGGCTCCTTTGGATGACTCGGACGTCCCAAAAGGTTTCGCCAAAAATGGGGACGCAATCGGTATACTTCGGGGATTTTTTCGTGAAGGACAGGGATGTCCTCTCCTCCATTTCTGTCTTTCACTCCGAAGAACACGGCGTTTTAGCGGCGTCCATTGCCAACCTTGAGAAAACGAGCTCAAGGAGACGTCGATTTACCTAATGAGCGCTACAAAAGCACTAAAAGCTTATGCGGCTCTGCGTGGGTTATGTTCTGACGCTGCTTTTTCGTGCAAACATTGGTGCATGAGTTGTTTGGCCTCAACCGCGCATTTGCCACATTGATCACAGGCGCCTAATTTGGCGCGCAAGCTGCGCATGTTTGTAATCTCCTGTTCCTGTACGGCCTTTCGGATTTGTCCGTCGGTGACTTTCTTGCAGATACAGATGTACATAACGAGACCAGATGAGAAGCTCTGATCTAAATACTAGTACAACTGATAATTATTATCAAATAAGATTTGCTTTGAATTGTCTTGCCCATAGACGTGGCAAGCGATAAGAAATGCTGGATGTAAAAATTACATCTGTGTTTGTAAGTAGTTCTGTAGTCCGATTTTTTCGACGAGGCCGAGTTGAATCTCCAACCAATACGCATGATCTTCCTCGGTGTCCTTGAGAAGTGCCAGAAGTATGTCACGCGTAACGTAATCTCCGACGCTTTCACAAAATGCCATCGCTTCTTTGAGTTCGTCGATCACTTTGTATTCCAAAGCCAGATCATTTTTGAGCATGCTTGGCACGTCTTGCCCGATTTGCAGGGTGTCGCGCTTGCTCAGATCCGGTACGCCTTCGAGGAACAGAATCCGGTTAATCAAGAGGTCGGCATGAGATTGCTCTTCTTGCAGCTCATGATGAATGCGTTCGTAAAGCCGATTAAATCCCCAATCTTTATACATTCGAGAATGAACTAAGTACTGATCGATGGCAGTCAGCTCGCCCGT
>Ga0196972_1000606_pt1 | contig 15924 bp, 17 predicted proteins | sample S1v_2013CmetaG_FD_148618 | JGI IMG/M metagenome (GOLD analysis project Ga0196972, IMG submission 148618) | Soil microbial communities from Anza Borrego desert, Southern California, United States - S1+v_20-13C | ecosystem: Environmental > Terrestrial > Soil > Desert | place: USA: California...
TAAGCCAGCTCAAGCTATTCCGTTCTGGCGAGCGCGCAAATGATCCTTCCAAGATGATGCGGATGATCGCTTCACGGATGTCTGACCAGGATATTGCGGCGGTTGCCGACTATATCCAGGGTTTGCGGTAAACAATGCAGAATGAAAGGGTGGCATTGCCACCCTTGATTTTTTCGCAACTTGGCAAGCCTTCCCCGGTCTTATAGCTGACTTGAAAACCTCCTCTACTACTTCATCCCGGCTGTATGAGCTCCTGAGCTCCATGCGTTTTGCCGTCAGCATGCTGACGATAGTTGGCATTGCTTCCGTGATCGGCACTGTCCTTAAGCAGAACGAGCCCTATCCCAACTACATGGTGCAATTCGGCCAGTTCTGGTTCGAGTTCTTCGAGAGGCTGGGCCTCTACGATGTTTATCACAGCATCTGGTTTCTGGTCATTCTGCTGTTCCTGGTGATTTCCACAAGCCTTTGCATCTACCGTAACAGCCCGCTCATGCTGCGTGAACTCCGGGCCTTCCGCGAAAATGCTACTGAAAAATCGCTGCGCAGCTTCAGCCATCAGAATGAGTACACCTTAGCGAGTGGTACAGATGAGGCAGAAGCTCGGCTGGCTAAATTCCTTTCTGCACGCGGGTTCCGTTCCAAACAAGTGACGCATCAGGACGGAAGCCGATTGATCGCTGCCAAGGCAGGAAGTTACCAGCGGCTCGGTTATATCTTCACCCATTCCGCCATCGTCATTATTTGTGTGGGCGGATTGCTGGACGGCAACGTGCCTCTCAAGGTGCAGGAGATGCTGGGGCAGAAGAAGATCGAAACGCTGGATATTCCGCCTTCCCAGGTGCCGGATGAGAGCCGTCTTTCCTCCCGTAATCTTTCCTTCCGCGGCAATATGAGCTTGCCAGAGGGCGGCCAGGCTAATGTGGCCTATCTGCGTGTACGCGATGGTTACCTGGTACAGGAATTGCCATTTACGGTCGAGCTCAAGGACTTCCGCATTGAGCATTACGCGACGGGCCAGCCTAAGTCTTTTGAAAGTGACCTGGTGATCATAGATCGTCAGCTCAACAAGACTTTCCAGCATACGATCAAGGTCAACCACCCACTGACCTATAAAGGCATCACGATTTACCAGTCAGATTTCCAGGATGGCGGCTCTCAATTGTCATTCAACGCCTGGCACTTGCTTAATAACCAAGCCAAGCCGACACCCTTGAATGGCACCGTTTTTCAGGATTTAACGGTGGACGAGGGAGAGAATGCACTCAAGGTCGAATTCAACGATTTCCGCCTGTTCAACATTCTCAATCTGTCACCCGATGGCAAAGGCAAACCGCGCAATGTGGGTCCTAGCGTAACGTTCAAAGTGCGTGATGCGGCTGGCCAGGCGCGCGAATACACCAATTACATGCAACCACTGCGATTGGATGGCCGTGCCTACTTCGTATCCGGCATGCGGGCCACGCAGCAGGAGGATTTCAAGTACTTGCGCATACCGGCGGACGCGGATTTTGGCATCGAGGGGTTTATGGCTCTGCGAGCCGTTATGTTCGACGAACAGGCCTATTCGGAAATCGCGCGACAACTTGCAGGGCAAGCTTTAAGCAGTCCTTCGGATACAGAGATAAGAAAAAACTTCGAGCGCAGCGTTGTTCGATTACTGGAACTCTTCAGCAAGGGCGGCTATACCGCTATCGCGGCTGAGATTGAGCAGACTATCCCTGAAGCCGAACGTGAAAAGGCAGCGCAAACCTATATCAAGATCATCCATGCCGCCGCATTTGAGGCCTACAAGATGAGCCTGGAGCGGACAGGTAAGAAGCTAGTCCTTGATGAGTCGGCCGAGGTCTTCATGCGAGACAGCCTCAATGCCCTCAGCGATCTCTTCTTCTACGAAGCGCCGTTCTACTTGCAACTGGCCAGCTTCGAGCATCGAGAAGCTAGCGGACTGCAACTGACGCGGTCTCCCGGCAAGAATCTGGTGTACTTTGGTTCTCTATTGCTGGTACTGGGTATTTTCGCCATGATCTATATTCGTGAACGCAGAATCTGGTTACTAATCAAACCAAATGAGCGCAAGGTGCTATTCGCCATGTCGGCGAACCGCAAGAACCGTGATTTTGATTTGGAATTCGAGAAATACGCGCAACATCTGCATGGGATGCTGGAGTCGCGTAACTGAGAGGCAGGAACATGAAATCGACTATTGCATTGGATAATCCAGAGCCCATCTTTAAGCGCCTGAGTTGGCAGGATTGGCTTTACGCGACTCTGTTAATGGCAGGGGCCGTCTTTGCCTATCAGCAATACGGCAGCTATATGAATGACTATGAGACCGGCTTTCTGTTTGGGGCTGCCATTGTATTCAGTTGGCTAGGCTGGTATTGGAAACCCGTTCGTTTGCTGATTGTAGGCGTGGCTGTTACCAGCGTTTTTGCCATAAGCCTATATGGCGGCAGCCAGGCACGTGCTGAAGAGGTTTTCCTATTGAAATTCCTCATTTCCAGCCAGTCGGCGATCATGTGGATGAATGTGATGTTCATGCTGGCGATGCTGACTTACTGGCTGGCCCTTTTTTCGAGGTCTGCCTTTGCCGGCCGGGTCGCTTCAAGTTTTACCTGGGTTGCCGTATTGATGGGCCTGGTTGGTCTCATGGTTCGCTGGTACGAAACCTATCTGGTGGCCCCTGATGTGGGTTATATCCCCATCAGCAACCTGTATGAAGTCTTTATCCTGTTCTGCCTCATTACCGCGCTGTTGTATCTGTATTACGAAGATCGCTATGAAACCCATCAATTGGGTGGCTTTGTACTGTTGATCATCAACGCGGCGGTGGGATTTATTCTTTGGTATACGTTTGACCGTCAGGCTCATGTGATCCAGCCCTTGGTTCCCGCTTTGCAGTCCTACTGGATGAAAGTGCATGTACCGGCCAATTTCATTGGATACGGTTCTTTTTCCCTAGCTGCCATGGTGGCTGCTGCTTATCTGTTGGTCAATCGCGGCATTCTTGCCTCGCGCGTGCCTTCGCTCGAGGTGCTGGATGATGTGATGTACAAGGCGATTGCCATTGGTTTCGCCTTCTTCACGATTGCTACCATTTTAGGCGCCATGTGGGCTGCTGAAGCGTGGGGCGGCTACTGGTCATGGGATCCCAAGGAAACCTGGGCGCTGATCGTCTGGCTCAACTATGCGGCCTGGCTGCACTTGCGTCTGGTGAAGGGGTTGCGTGGGCCTGTTTTGGCTTGGTGGGCGCTCGTAGGGTTGCTGGTTACCACTTTTGCCTTCCTGGGCGTGAACATGTTCCTGTCCGGTCTGCATTCCTACGGTGAGCTCTAGTCTAATAAAGCGAGAGTTACGGCTTGAGATTCAGGAAAAAGCGCACAGACCCATCCTGATTCTCAACAAGCTCTAGCGAATAACCAGCTTGGGCTGCTTGGCGACCTGCCTGGTAGAGCCCTATCCCCAAGCCGTTTTCCGAAGGTACATTCTTTTTAAAGAGAACTGCGGCGATTGCCTCGGGCATTGCTTTGCCTGTATCCCGGATTTCTATGCCGGTTTTTTCCCCTGAGATCAAAGAGGCCTCCACCAAGGCAGGTTCAGTTTTACCTTTCTCCAGCGCATTCTGGATAAGATTGTCCACCACGCTATCAACGACTTCTGTATCCACCTGCATGTTGGCAATACCATGGGCAGAGAATTTGATTTCCGCATGCGCGTAGCGGATTTTCAAAGTACTCCACCAGTTGCTCAGCTTGAGAAAATGTTTCTTCTCGCTGCTCGGGGCCTCCAGCTTGACCAGCGTGGAGGCCATACGCTGATTCAGGATGGGAAGTTGCCGCCGCAATAGGGCAAGCAGGCGTTCATTATCGGTGTCACTGGTTTGTTCGGCGGCTGCACATAGGGCACCTAGTGATTGAAGCAAGTTCTTGATATCGTGTGTGAGACGCGCTCCAGTTTCATAGACCGCTTGCATATATACATTCTGCCGCAACGTTTCTTCGCGTCGTTTTGCTTCGTAGAATTCTCCAAGAATGCGTGCCAACAATTTGATGTGCAGCATGAGCGCAGGTGTAAGGGGGGAGCGGGCATAAATGGTCAGATGGAATTCATTGAAAGAGAGTGTTGCCTCATGCTTACCGCGTGCGCCAGTTTCTCCGCGCGAATCATAAGTGTCCCAAGTCACACCGCTGACCCAGGGCAGTTTCGCTAATTCGTTCATCGCAGCCACTGTATAGTCCTTCGGATTGGGCTCTCGCTCAGCTATTTCGGCAATATTCTGAATCCATTCCTCAAAAGGCAGCCCAACACTGGATAAATAACGTGACATGAGTTGACCAATACCTGCGCGGCCAGCACGCGGATTCCAAAGCCAACTCATGCCAACAAGAGTGAGCGCAAGCCCGAACAACACCTTGAGGATGACTTCTGCATAATGAGCTTCACTCGTGGCCTCAATGGCAAAACTGCCAAGAACCAGGATAACCGCGAGGAATAGCAATAGCAGGGTGTAGAAAAGGTCTAATACAGGTGGGTTGCCACGCTCATCTATTTCGGCACGGGTAAACAATATGGCGAGAGGAACGAGGGGCATGAAGTACTGAATTACGAATTCCGCCGCTGCCAGCTCGGCTGAAGCATTGAGAAGTCGTGGGACTACCCATAACAAAAGCATGGAAAGCAGGTAACTTCCTGCCAGCAAATATCCGATACGAGAGCTTTTTTCCTGAGATGAAAAGACCCTCCCTCCCAGAAGGCCGAACAATCCGCATAACCAGAAAGCCATGAGCCACCAGTTCACATAAAACACCAGCAGGATGCCGATGCATAGGAATAGCGCTACTGAGGGAATTGAAAGCTTTTGCTCATTTCGCCAGATTGGCTGCCATATGAGAAAGAAGCCGTAGTGGGAGAGTAACAGCCCTTTCTGCATAGGGTCATCAAAGCCCCACATCAGTACCCCGTGAAGCGAAAGGAGCATGAAGCCAAGCGCCCAATGCCTCTGCCCTAAAGGGTTGGTGTTATTTATTCTTCTGAATAAGGGCTGCGTAAGTGTCATTTATTTGTCAGCTTCGATGATTTTTCGACATAACGCTACATGGATTGCGATGCAGCCACTCCAATTTAATCGCTCTGAGGGTAATTATCAATTGGCACAGCAATTGCATAGGTCTCAGCAATTCAACATTGGCTTTGCCATCTATTGCAGGATTTACTTAGGATAACATGATGAAAAACCAGCGCGGCTTTACGCTCATAGAACTGGCAATCGTATTGGTGATTATTGGCTTGCTACTTGGGGGGGTCCTGAAAGGGCAGGAGCTGATCAATAGCGCTAAGGTTAAGAACCTGGCCGCTGATTTTCGTAATGCACAGGTATATATATTCGGCTACCAAGACAGATTCAAAGTAGTCCCCGGGGATGATCGCGCTGTTGCAAACCATGTAGGTGGAGTGGCAGCGGGCGTTGGTACACAAAATGGGGTAATTGAAGGTTCTTGGTTCCAGCCCGCAGCAAATACTGAATCATGTGTTTTTTGGCAGCATGTTCGTCTTGCAGGATTTGCATCCGGAAAAACTGCCCCCGCAGATATCTCTTGTGCAGCAGGAAATGACTATATGCCGAGAAATGCCGAAGGAGGGGTTGTAGGTGTACAAGGCGTGGCTGATTTCAATACGTTATTTGGTTTCGCAGGTGCGGACGCCATGGTTGGCTCTTTTGTAGTGTGCTCGGCGCAAGTTAGAGGTAGCTTTGCAACACAGCTTGATACTCTAATGGATGATGGCAATACGCAAACAGGTAATGTAAGGGCATATACTGCAAATGGTGCTTGGGTGGCGAATGCTGCAATTGTTGGTGCGGCTCAGTCAGCACCGCATAACGTCTGCATGTCGTTCTAATCAAAAATAGAATTAGCAGCCCGCTTCGGCGGGCTTTTTCATTTGTAGGATGCCTACGCTGGCGAATTCAATTAAAATAAGCCGCTCATAAAAGAATTAATTGACCGACTCATGTCCGACAACATCGTCGAAATCAAAGACCTTTCCTTTGGCTATCCCGGACGGATGCTGCATAAAGGCATCAATATGTCCTTCCCCCGTGGAAAAGTCATTGCCATTATGGGCGGCAGTGGCAGCGGCAAAACAACCTTGCTTCGATTGATTGGCGGGCAGCTCAAGCCAACTAAAGGCAGGGTGCTGGTGGATGGCCAAGTCGTGCATGAGCAGGACAGACAGGGGCTTTACAGGCTGCGTCGCAAGATGGGCATGCTGTTCCAGCAGGGCGCTTTGTTTACCGACCTTACCGTATTCGAGAACGTTGCCTTCCCCATGCGTGAGCATACCGATTTGCCCGAATCCATGATTCGCGACTTGGTGCTCCTTAAACTGAATGCTGTAGGTTTGCGTGGGGCGCGAGATTTAAAGCCCACTCAGCTCTCAGGTGGGATGGCGCGTCGTGTAGCATTGGCCCGCGCTGTAGCACTTGATCCCGATATCATTATGTATGACGAGCCTTTTGCAGGCTTGGATCCAATCTCCATGGGCGTTATCTGCAATCTGATCCGCACACTTAACGATGCCTTGGGAGCGACCTCCATCGTGGTAACTCACGATGTGCATGAGTCTTTCCAGCTCGTGGATTATGTTTATTTTGTTTCGGAAGGTGTTGTTGTGGCAGAGGGCACGCCGGATGAGCTACGCAAGTCCACCATGCCTTTCGTGCATCAGTTTGTGCTGGGTGAAGTCGATGGCCCCGTACCATTCCATTATGCAGCGCCTGATTACAGGCAGGATATGCTGAGAGGCAATAATGTTTGAGCACTTGGTAGAATTCCTGCGTAGCCTCGGCCATCGCATTATTGACCGTCTATGGAGACTGGGTGCAGGCGCTCGCTTCTTCATTTATATCCTGATCTATTCGGGTGAGAGCTTCAAGCGCATCCATCTGACGATCAGAGAGATCTATTTCACTGGCGTACTGTCGCTCATCATCATTCTGGTTTCCGCGTTCTTTGTGGGCATGGTGCTGGCTCTGCAGGGCTATAACACTTTGCAGAAATACGGTTCCTCCGAAGCGATTGGTGTGTTGGTCGCTTTGGCGCTTGTACGGGAATTGGGCCCTGTTGTCACGGCACTGCTTTTTGCAGGCCGGGCAGGTACAGCCATTACGGCAGAGATTGGTTTGATGAAGGCGACTGAGCAGCTCTCGGCCATGGAGATGATGGCAGTAAGTCCCATCGCGAGAGTTGTAGCCCCTCGCTTCTGGGCAGGCGTGTTTTCCATGCCTTTATTGGCTGCACTGTTTTCCATGGTTGGTATATTAGGTGGCTATCTCGTAGCCGTGCCTTTGATCGGCGTGGACGAAGGTGCATTCTGGTCCCAGATGCAGGCGAATGTAGATTTCGGCGCGGATATCATGAATGGTGTCATCAAAAGCTTCGTGTTCGGCGTTGCATGTACCATGATCGCGCTGTTTGAGGGCTTCGATGCACCCCCCACCGCAGAAGGGGTAAGCCGGGCAACGACTCGCACGGTAGTGAGTTCTTCCCTGGCCGTGCTGGGTTTGGATTTCATATTAACGTCGTTCATGATAAGCGCATAAGCTCGATAAATTGGAGAGGACATGGAGCGCAGGACATTAGATTTATGGGTTGGGGTCTTCGCGGCAGCAGGCATTGCCGCGTTGCTGGGTTTGGCAATGAAAGTGGGCAACCTAACATCCAGCGACATTGGAGAGACGTATACTGTAACAGCTGCGTTTGAGAATATTGGTGGGCTCAAGCCGCGTGCTCCTGTTAAGAGCGCAGGTGTGGTTGTAGGCCGGATCGAGCACATCAAGTTCGACACCAAGCGTTATGAAGCACTGGTCACGATGGAACTAGACAAGCGTTATCCTTTTCCAAAGGACACGTTTGCCAATATCTACACAGCTGGCTTGCTTGGTGAGCAATATATTGGCCTGGAAGCGGGCGGCGAAGAAGATGTCCTGAAAGATGGCGACGAAATCACGCAAACACAGGATGCAGTGGTGCTGGAGAAAATGATCAGTCAATTTCTCTACAACAAGGCTTCCGAAGCTCCAACCGAAACTAAGAAAGAATAGGCGCATATGTTAATGAAAAAGATGCTGCAACTGTTTGTTGGTTTATTCATGGCTAGCTCTGTGCAAGCCGCATTAGCTGAAGTGGCACCAGACGAACTAGTGAAGAATACGGCAAACGAGGTTCTCACAATCATTAAGCAAGACAAGGATATTCGGGCTGGGGACATCGCCAAGATTACAGCGCTTGCTGAAGAAAAAATCCTGCCCAACTTCAATTTTGATCGTGTAAGCCGCATGGTATTGGGCAAGCACTGGAGGACGGCAACGCCTGAGCAGAAGGAAGCATTTAAAATTCAGTTTCGTGACCTGTTAATTCGAACTTACGCAAGTGCCCTGTCCAAGTACCAGAACCAGACCATAGAGTTCAAGCCATTGCGCATGCAGCCGAGTGATAAGGAGGTCATTGTTCGTTCCGAAATCCTGCAACCCGGTGGGCAGCCCATTGCAGTTGACTACAGTCTTGAAAAAGCGGGTGATACCTGGAAGGTTTACGACATCGTGATCGAGGGCGTCAGCCTGGTCACCAATTACCGCGGGCAGTTCAGTGAAGAGGTCAAGCGTTCTGGGCTGGAAGGCTTGATTCAAAAACTCAGTGAGAAAAACAAAGCGTCTTGATCTAAATGGCTCAAATCACCCAACAAGAGGATCGCTGGCTCATATCCGGGCCAATGACGGTAGACCAGGTTAATGCGCTGCTTGCTGAGAGCAGTGCTTTAACCATGCCCGGCGAGATAGATATGAGCCGGGTATCGGATGTCGATACTACCGCCATTAGCCTTCTATTCGAATGGCAGCGCCAAGCCCAGAACCATCAATCAAAAATCTCTTTTTCCAATTTGCCGGATAACCTCGTGAGTCTCGCCAAGCTTTATGGCGTCTCCGAATTGATTCCGCTGGCCTCATCTCATTAAGCGCAGGCGCAGCCTGTTCCGGTATGACTCCCGCTATCAAGATTGAGCAGGTTTACAAGCATTTCGGTACCTTGCAGGCACTGAAAGGCATAGATCTGACTATAGAGCAGGGCGAATTTTTCGCTTTGCTCGGGCCAAATGGCGCGGGCAAATCCACCTTGATCAACCTGCTTGCGGGTTTGCTTAAGCCCACCAGCGGCAAAATTTCCGTCCTTGGCTTTGACGTACAGTCCCAATACCAACAAGCAAGACAATCACTGGGTGTGGTTCCGCAAGAGTTGGTATTCGATCCGTTCTTCAATGTGCGTGAAATGCTGCGCTTCCAAGCCGGATATTTTGGCCGCGGCAGGGAAAATGATTCGTGGATAGATGAAATAATCGAGGGATTGGGCCTGGCTGACAAAGCCCATACCAATATGAGGCGCCTATCCGGGGGTATGAAACGGCGGGCGCTGATCGCACAGGCGCTGGCCCACAAGCCGCCTGTCGTGATTCTGGATGAACCGACTGCAGGTGTCGACGTCGAGTTGCGGCAAATGCTGTGGGATTTCATCAAGCGGCTCAATCGAGAAGGCCATACCATCATCCTCACCACGCATTACCTGGAAGAGGCCGAGATACTCTGTTCGCGTGTCGCCATGATGAAGCAAGGTGAAATCATCGCATTGGACAGTACCGCAAACCTGCTGAATCGTGTGCCTGGTAAAAACCTGCGCCTCAAGCTGGGTAATGCCATGTTGCCTCAAGGTTTGGAGCCACTGGTGCGCAGCATGGATAACGATATCTATACCTTATCCCTCAGTGAAATTGCGCAGATAGAGCACGTGCTGGCTGAACTGCGCAATGCGAAAATCTCCGTGGAAGACTTGCAAGTCATCGAGACTGACCTCGAGGATGTGTTTGTGGAATTGGTGGGCAAGAAATGACAAGTCAAGAGACGAACACTCCAGTAATGACCAACCCTCCTGTATCCAACTGGCGTGGCCCGTGGACTTTATTCAAAAAAGAACTGCTTCGCTTCTGGCGGGTGAGCTTCCAAACAGTTGCGGCCCCTGTCATGACCGCATTGCTATACCTGCTGATTTTCTCGCACGTGCTTGAGGGGCGTGTGCAGGTCTACCCAGGGGTGGAATACACGGCATTCCTGATCCCTGGCCTCATCATGATGTCGCTACTACAGAACGCATTTGCCAATAGCTCGTCCAGTCTAATTCAGTCCAAGGTCATGGGTAATATCATCTTTGTGATGTTGACGCCGATTTCCTATCTGGGGTTTTTCACTGCATTTCTAGCAGCATCGATTATTCGTGGACTGGTTGTGGGGCTAGGTATCTATCTGGTGGCCATTTTCTTTGTGGATCTCCCCGTGGTACATCCCTGGTTCATTCTGGCGTTTGCCGTCCTGGGTAGCGCCTTGCTGGGCGCTTTGGGTATTATCGCGGGCATTTGGGCAGACAAGTTTGACCAAATGGCGGCCTTCCAGAACTTCATCATCATGCCTCTGTCCTTCCTGTCTGGCGTGTTCTATTCGATTCATTCGTTGCCGCCTTTCTGGCAGAAGGTCTCACATTTGAATCCGTTCTTTTATATGATTGATGGGTTCAGGTATGGGTTTTTTGGCGTAGGCGATATTTCGCCTTTCGTGAGTCTTGGCATTGTCGCTTTAAGCTTGTTTGCCCTATCATGGCTCACTTTGAAGATGCTGAAATCCGGCTACAAACTCAGAGGGTAAGATAGTCTAATGTTGACTGCCACCGAAGTGGAAAGCTACATCCTGCAAGGCTTGGAGTGTGATTATGTGCAGGTACAGGGCAATGACGGGCAGCATTTCGAAGCCGTAATTGTGAGCCCTGAATTCGTGGGCAAGAACATGGTCCAGCAACATCAGTTGGTCTACAAGGCATTGGGTGACCGCATGCGCTCCGAAATACATGCCTTATCCATACGGACTTTAACGCCGGAAGCATGGGCTGAAATCCGTTAGCCTGGATTGAAATATAAAGAATTGGAGAGTGAAATGGATACACAGGAAGTCATCAAAAATCAGGTCACGAGCAACCCGGTTGTGTTGTATATGAAAGGCAGCCCCAAATTCCCGCAATGCGGTTTTTCTGGTCTGGCTATTCAAATCCTGCAGGCTTGCGGCGTGCAAAATCTCACGACCGTCGATGTGTTGCAGGATCCGGACATCCGCGAGGGCATCAAGATTTATTCAAACTGGCCGACGATTCCGCAGCTTTACATCAATGGTGAATTTGTTGGCGGTGCGGACATCATGCGCGACTTATACACCCAGGGTGAATTGCAGAAGATGCTGCAGGATAAAGCTGCCTAAAAAATTCTTGAAGAAAAATATTGGATAAATTAATCATTCAGGGGGGGGCGCCGCTCAGCGGCGAAGTGCAGATTTCTGGCGCGAAGAACGCCGCGCTTCCCATACTCTGCGCCGCATTATTGACTGAGCAGCCGCTCAGGCTTTCCAGCGTCCCTCATCTGCGCGACGTCAGTACGACGCTGTCTTTGCTTAAACACATGGGTGTACAGGTAACGGCTGACGAAAGCAATGTAGTGACGCTTGATGCGAACGATGTGCATACGCGCGAGGCCCCCTATGAAATGGTCAAGACCATGCGGGCTTCCATCCTGGTGCTGGGGCCCTTGCTTGCCCGCTTTGGCGCCGCGCGCGTTTCGCTTCCCGGCGGGTGCGCCATTGGTTCACGCCCCGTAGACCTGCACATTAAAGGTTTGCAGGCCATGGGCGCAGACATCCATATCGAGCATGGTTATATCGAAGCGCACGTGTCCCGCCTCAAAGGAGCACGTATCTTCATGGACCAAGTCACCGTCACGGGGACAGAGAACCTCATGATGGCTGCTACTTTGGCCGATGGCGTTACGGTACTGGAGAACGCAGCGCGCGAGCCGGAAGTCGTGGACATGGCTGAGTGCCTGATCAAGATGGGCGCGAAAATTGAAGGTGCAGGGACTGACGTCATCCGCGTAACAGGAGTTGAGCGATTGCATGGCGCAGAACATGCCATTGTCTGTGATCGTATCGAAGCGGGGACTTATCTCGTGGCGGCGGCTATGACTGGCGGCAGCATCAGGCTCACCAATGCAAGGGCTGAGCTGCTAGACGCAGTGATAGAGAAACTGCGGGATGCCGGTGTACGGATAGCTCACGATGCGGATAGCATATCCGTGGAAAGCAATGGAAAACTCAAGTCGGTGAACGTGCGTACCGCCCCGCATCCTGCTTTCCCCACGGATATGCAGGCACAATTCATGGCAATGAACACAATAGCCGAGGGCGCCGCCAGTGTGACTGAAACAATTTTCGAAAATCGGTTCATGCATGTGCAGGAAATGCGCCGTTTGGGTGCGAACATTGAAGTCGAAGGAAATACGGCACTCGTGCGCGGCATGCCGTACCTCGACGGGGCAACGGTGATGGCTACGGATTTGCGAGCATCAGCTAGCCTGGTGCTTGCCGGTTTGGTGGCTCGAGGTGAAACCATCATAGAACGCATCTACCATATCGACCGTGGCTATGAGCGCATTGAAGAAAAACTGACTCAGCTCGGCGCTCGCATACGCCGCGCAAACTAGAAACTAAAAATACATAAAAAATGATTACCATCGCCTTGTCCAAAGGTCGGATTTTTGAGGAAAGCATACCTTTGCTGGCGTCAGCAGGCATCACTGCGCTCGAAGATCCTGAGTCCTCACGCAAGCTGATCCTTCCCACCAACCGCAATGATGTACGGCTGATCATTGTGCGTGCGTCTGACGTTCCCACCTATGTGCAGTACGGTGCCGCCGATCTGGGTATTGCCGGCAAGGATGTGCTTTATGAACAAGGCGGGGAAGGGTTATATCAACCGCTGGATCTCAGGATCGCCTGCTGCAAGATGATGGTGGCCGTGCGCGAGGACTTTGATTATTTCGGTTCCATCCGTCGAGGTGCACGCCTCAAGGTGGTTACTAAATATGTGAAGGCAGCACGCGAGCATTTCGCTGACAAAGGTATGCATGTAGACCTCATCAAGCTCTACGGCTCTATGGAGTTGGGGCCATTGGTGGGACTGGCCGATGCTATTGTTGACTTGGTTAGTACAGGGAACACCTTACGGGCGAATCAGCTTAAGGCGGTCGAAGAGGTTGCCGAAATCAGCTCGCGCCTGGTCGTCAACCAGGCGTCCTTCAAGCTCAAGCGCGATTCCTTACAGCCGGTCATGGATGGCTTTGCCCGGGCTGTAAGCCAGAAAGATTAAAAGCATGAACATTAGACGTTTTTCCTCTAGCGATACCGATTTTCGCCGTGACCTTGAACACCTGCTAGCCTTCGAAACGGCGCAGGATGACCAGATCGACAAAGTAGTCGCGGACATTCTGCGTGATGTCAAAACGCGTGGCGATGAGGCAGTGCTTGAATACACGCGGCGCTTCGATCGAGTGGAAACTCAAACCATGGGTGAACTCGAGCTGGCCAAGGCCGAGCTGGCAGCTGCGCTAGAGAGCTTGCCTATAGACCAGCGTGAGGCGCTGGAAACGGCAGCGCTCCGTGTGCGTGCCTATCACGAGAAGCAGTTATTGTCCTCTTGGACCTACACCGAAGATGACGGTACGCTGCTGGGCCAGCAAGTCAGCGCGCTGGATCGGGTAGGCTTGTATGTGCCGGGCGGCAAAGCTGCATACCCGTCTTCAGTGCTCATGAATGCAATCCCAGCCAAAGTGGCTGGCGTAGATGAGCTTATTATGGTGGTGCCTACGCCAGGCGGCGAAAAGAACGCCCTCGTGTTGGCCGCGGCAGCCGTTTGCGGTGTTGATCGTGTCTTCTGCATTGGCGGGGCACAGGCAGTAGGCGCTTTGGCCTACGGCACCCTAGCTGTTCCAAAGGTCGACAAGGTCGTCGGACCAGGTAATGCCTATGTAGCTGCTGCTAAACGTCGCGTGTTTGGCGTTGTCGGCATTGATATGGTTGCTGGACCGTCCGAAATTCTCGTGATCTGTGACGGTAAGACTGATCCGGATTGGGTAGCGATGGACCTCTTTTCGCAAGCTGAACACGATGAATTGGCACAAGCCATCCTTCTCTCACCAGACGCGGCGTTCATCGAAAAAGTGGCAGCCAGTATAGAGCGACTGGTAGAGGAAATGCCACGCAAGGACATCATCCGCACATCGCTGCAAAATCGGGGTGCCTTGATTCACGTGCGGGATCTGCAGGAAGCAGCAGACATTGCCAACTACATTGCCCCCGAGCATCTGGAATTATCCATGGAAGATGCGCTGGATTTCAGCAAGAAGATCAAGCACGCCGGGGCCATCTTTATTGGCCGGAATAGCTGTGAGGCCATAGGCGACTACTGTGCCGGGCCTAACCACGTCTTGCCAACATCACGCACGGCCCGCTTCTCGTCGCCACTAGGCGTTTACGATTTCCAGAAGCGGTCTAGCCTCATCATGGTGTCTGCGCAGGGCGCACAGACTTTAGGCCGGATTGCTTCTACACTTGCACGCGGCGAGGGGCTTCAGGCGCACGCACGTTCCGCTGAATATCGCCTGAAAGACTAGCTTGAGCAAATATTGGAGTAAGGTTGTCCATACGCTGACACCCTATGTGCCGGGTGAGCAGCCCAAGCTCAGCAATCTCATCAAACTCAACACGAACGAAAACCCTTATGGCCCCAGCCCCAGGGTGCTGGCTGCGATTCAGGCTGAAGTTGCGGATGGGCTGAAGCTTTATCCCGATCCCAATTCGGACAAGCTCAAATCTGCCATAGCCAATTACCACGGTTTAACACCGGCAAATGTATTTGTTGGCAATGGCTCTGATGAGGTGCTGGCTCATGTCTTCCAAGCGTTGCTCAAGCATGAAAGGCCTTTGCTGTTCCCTGATATCACATATAGCTTTTATCCGGTCTATTGCAGACTTTATGGGATCGAGTACCAGACTATCGCGCTAACGGACAGCTTTGAAATCCTGGTGTCAGACTACTTGCGGCCCAACGGTGGCATCATCTTTCCGAACCCAAATGCCCCGACTGGGCGCCTATTAAGTCTTGCTGAGATAGAACGCCTATTGCGAGCAAATAGTGAATCTGTTGTCGTCATTGACGAAGCGTATATCGATTTTGGTGGCGAATCAGCGACCGAATTGGTTAAGCAATACCCACAACTATTGGTCGTCCACACCTTGTCCAAGTCACGCTCTTTGGCAGGGCTACGGGTGGGCTATGCCCTCGGACATCCAGACTTGATCGAAGCCCTTATTCGCGTTAAGGATAGTTTCAATTCCTACCCCTTGGATCGGCTTGCGATGGCAGGTGCGATTGCCGCTATGGAAGACCATACGTATTTTGAAGAAACGCGTCGCAAGGTGATTGCTAGCCGCACTTGGTTGGTTGAGCAAATGCAGCACATGCAGTTTGCAGTGTTGCCATCCGGGGCGAATTTCATTTTTGCGCGTCACCCGCAGCGAGATGGTGCTGAAATTGCACTAAAGCTTCGGGAACGCAGCATTATCATACGTCACTTCCGTAAGCCCGACCGGATTGCTCCTTATCTTCGAATTACCATAGGCACTGATGCAGAATGCCAGGCGCTTGCTGATGCGTTGCGGGAGATTTCTCTAGATGTTGCTTCTTAGAACTTCCTTCAAAACTCATCCTTAACCGCGCGAATCTATGGAAAGATGTAGAGTAAATCGGTGAAAGTGTCCGCAATTTCCACAAATTTCAGAAAAAATGTATTATAGCGCGGTTAATAACAACAAAAACCTCGCATAACCTAACCAAGTGGAGGAAGTATCGTGGCAAAACCGTTAGTTCAAATGGCACTAGATTCACTGGATTTCGATCAAACCGTAGCATTGGCTACCAAAGTTGCTCCACACGTGGACATTCT
>Ga0196972_1000607_pt1 | contig 15910 bp, 15 predicted proteins | sample S1v_2013CmetaG_FD_148618 | JGI IMG/M metagenome (GOLD analysis project Ga0196972, IMG submission 148618) | Soil microbial communities from Anza Borrego desert, Southern California, United States - S1+v_20-13C | ecosystem: Environmental > Terrestrial > Soil > Desert | place: USA: California...
AAGGCATGCCTCGGGTGGTAAATACTCCCAGGTTCCTGTGCAATGGCATTATCCATTCATCTTGCTGTAACGCAAGGGTTGCGCCTACTGCAATTGCCTCCTGGCCAATGCCACTAAACCATTTTGATATCTTTCCCTGGCGCAAAAGTACCAGCATTTTCTCCTCGATCATTCGCGGCCATAATAACTGCTTGTAGAAATGAATTAATTCCTGGTTGGATAAATTTTTTCGGTCAAAACTCATGCTGCAAACCTATTAAATAAACCGCTGCTCATTTTAAAAATTGTTAAGACGATGCAAAACCGCTCACAAAGTTTGTGAATACCCGGATCACTCCGCATCTTGATGAAAACTTCCCTTATGGTAAAACTGGCCTTTCTCGCTGCTTCAGCCTTTATTTTTGTTTCGGGTCCATCAGTCAAAACCTTCAACACAACCGAATCCCTGCCCCGGGAAATAAAGGCTTCCGCTCAACACAAAATCCAGGCGGCTATCTTACTTGACGTGAGCGGTAGTATGCAGGGACTCATTGAGCAAGCCAAAGCCCAACTATGGAACATGGTGAGTGTGATGGGCCGGGTGAAATGCGACAACGGTACTCCCAATATTGAAATTGCGCTTTATGAATATGGCAGGAGCGACAATGAAGCTTCTGCAGGATATATAAAACTGATAAGTCCGTTTACCACCGATCTTGATAAACTTTCAGCCAAACTGTTTGAGTTAAAAACAAATGGCGGCAGTGAATATTGCGGACAGGTAATTTTCAGATCATTGGATGAACTTAACTGGGATACTGCCTCATCCAACTATAAAGTGATATTCATCGCGGGAAATGAGGATTTTTTACAGGGGTCAATCCACTATACAAAAGCCTGCCATGATGCGCAGAAAAAAGGAGTAATAGTAAACACCATTTATTGTGGCCCGCGCGAACAAGGAATTCGTGAACATTGGAACCTGGGTGGAGAATGCGGCCAGGGTAGTTATACTAACATTGACCATAATGCGCGGATGGAGGAAATTCCCACACCTTATGACAGTGTATTATTCGCTCTCAATGACCGACTAAACAAGACGTACATATATTTTGGCGCCTCCGGGCAAGTTGCAAAGAATGAACAGTCGCGAATGGATAAAGCAAATGCAGAAGTTAGCGTATCGGCTGGATTGAAAAGAGTAAAAGTAAAAGGGCATTCAAATCTTTATTCAAATGCACAGTGGGACCTGGTTGATGCTATAAAAGCAGATAGCACTATACTCACTAAGTTGGATAAGAAAACGCTGCCTGCAAGCCTTAAAGATAAAAGCACAGCCGAATTAAATGAAATTGTAAAACTAAATGCCATTGCCCGTGGGCAGATTCAACAGCAAATCGCCTCTGCCAGCATGGAAAGGGAAAAATTCATTGCTTCAGAAAAATTGAAAGGCAGAACAGAGAATAAAGCCACACTTGAAACCGAAATTGAAAGAATAATCAGGGACCAGGTGAAACGATTTAATTTCCAGATGGATTGATGCTCTCCAGGACCAGGCCTGCCTCGTCACTACAATTCCCGCCGGCGCCTGTCAATTTCCGCCTGTTTGTCAATCAATGACATGACCACGGATAATAACAGGCTAAACAACAGACCCCACCAGAAACCATCAATGGCAAACCCATTCACGAATTTGCTGGCAAGGAGAACCATCAGGGCATTAATGACGAACAGGAACAACCCTAAAGTAAAAATGGTGACTGGTAACGTAAGCAGGATAAATAATGGCTTTGCAAAAACATTCAATAGCGCAAGTACAATTGCAAATACTATCGCCGTCCAAAAGTCATCAACATGCACACCGGAGAGTATCCTGGATAGTATGAATGATACCGCGGCTATTACCAGGATCTTGATGATAAATTGCATACGCTAAATTTTATTGAAGGTAGGCAAGGTCCTCTATTCCAACTGAAGTTCTTTAAACCACAACCAGTTCATAGAAATCATCCTTCATCAGGTACTTCCTTGCCAGTTCCCTTAATTCTTCAGGGGTAATAGTTTTGATAGTATTTATGGAGCGGTAAAAATAATCCTCATCAAGGCCGTTAAGAATAATATTCTTCCATCGCGCAATGATGTGAAATGGGCCATCGAGATCACCCAGTATGCTACCCATCATGTAATTTCTTACCAATTGTAATTCTTCGTCATCCACCAATTCTTCTTTCAGGTCATGCATTTCCTTATACACTTCGGCAATGGTTGCTTCGCAAACTTCTTTGCCGGCCTCCGTACTGATCATCCACGCTGATTCATGAATGTGGTTCTGCAGGTAGCTGTGAATTCCATAGGTATAGCCTTTATCTTCCCTGATATTGCTCATGAGGCGTGAGCCAAAGAATCCGCCAAAAAGACTGTTCAATACCTGCACTTTCAAAAAATCAGGATGGTGACGATTGGGAAATGCCCGGGCTATTCTTATTGAACCCTGTACTCCTTCTTCATCATTCGTTATCCTGTATTTGCGTTCAGCCGCAGGTTCAGTAAGAATCTTTTTTTCACCAATTTCATGATAGGGCAAATCGCCGAAGTAAGTATTCAATAAACTCTCCAGGTTAAGTGGAAGACGACCTGCTACAAACATCACCCATTTGCCATTGTGGTAATACTTATCATAAAATGCCTGCAACTCGGCCCTGTTCAGGGCATCGAAATCTTCTTCCCTGCTAAACCTGCCATAAGGATGGTTCTCGCCAAAAAGATAAACATCAATCAGCCGGCCAGCTACAAATTCATTTTTCTTAAGGTTGACCTTCAACCGCTGCTTCATGTTTTGCTGGTATATAGAAAGCTCCTCAACAGGCAATACGGAATCAGTGATCAACTCACGGACCACGGGTAACAATTCGCCTATGTGCCTGGTCAGGCAATGAAGTGAAAGCGTTGCTGTTTCATTGTAACATGCCCTGTTGAGGTACGAACCATAATAATCAAAATGTTCATTTATCTGGAATGCGTTCAAACGGCTCGTACCGTTCTTTAATAAGAAATTGGTGGTTGCTGCCACCAGCGGCTTATCCTCATACCAGTTACCGGCATAAAACACCCATTCTACTGACAGCACTTCTTCTGCGCCTGCATCTATGGCGTACACATCCACGCCATTCTTTAGTGTATACTTTGTATATGGCTTGAGCTTTAACTCAAGGTCCACTGCATCCACAATCGGCGGCGCCGATCTTCTTTCTATTGACGGTTTAGTTTCAATCATTAGTTACCTGAATAATAATATAAAGTGTTGCTGTTTTCCTGCCTGAAGATGTTTTTGCTCTCTTCTTTAATGTCATCCGCAGTAACGGAAGCATATTTTTCCAATTCATAATTCATCCAGGCTGCATCTCCCAGTAATTCATAGTACGCGAGACTGTTGGCACGATTGAGTACGCTCATGTCCTCAAACGCAATCATGCTTTCCGTTTTATTCTTTACTTTTTGAAGTTCCTGCTCGTTAACCAGCTCATTTTTCATTTTTTCCAGTTCCTTCTCCACTGCCGCTTCTGCAACATTCATCTTTGTGCCTTTCACCAGTTTTCCTTCAATACATAACAATCCCGCATCAGAACTTCCAAAATGATAGCACTCGATATTGCTAAACAACTGCTGTTCTTTTACCAGCGATTGGTATAAACGAGAAGAACCTCCACCACTCAATATATCAGTTAGCAGATCAGCTATATAATATCTTCTGTCAAGGCGCGGATAAATATGCCAGCATTTGTAAAATGCGTCGAGAGGAACGTTCGCCTTCAATTCGAGTTTTCGTTCAGCCACCTGAGCCGGCTCCTGCGGCAGATTTCTTTTATATTTCTCGCCTGAAGGAAGATCGCCAAACCATTTTTCCGCCAATTGCTTTACACGTTCAGTCGTCACATTTCCCGCTACTACCATCACGGCATTGGCAGGGCGATAGAATTTGAAGAAGAAATTTTTTACATCATCCAGGCTTGCATTTTCAATGTGGGAGAGTTCCTTACCAATCGTCATCCATTTATATGGGTGCCTGCTATAGGCCAGCTCGCGCATGCGGTGCCATACGTCACCATATGGTTTAGCTATATAATGTTCTTTGAATTCTTCGCATACCACCTTGCGTTGCACATCAAGGCTTTTCTCGCTGAAGGCAAGAGAAAGCATGCGGTCGCTTTCCAGCCAGAATGCCGTCTCCAGGTTTTCTGCAGGAAGTTGAATGTAATAATTCGTGAGATCATTGGTGGTATAGGCGTTGTTCTCTCCGCCGGCCATTTGCAATGGCTCATCATAATTCGGAATATTGATTGACCCGCCGAACATGAGGTGTTCAAACAGATGGGCAAAGCCCGTACGCTCTTCATCCTCGTCCCGGGCACCCACGTCATACATGATGTTCATCACGGCCATGGGAGTGGATGTATCCTGGTGCACAATGACTCTCAACCCGTTAGGTAAGGTGAATTTATCGAAATGGATCATAAAATAATAACAGTAATAAAAAAGAAAGGTTGTAAAAGTAGGAAATAACCCGCGGTTTTGAGGTTAGGGGTTAGGTGTTAGGTGTTAGGTGTTAGGGAGACCAAAATTGCAATTTGAAGTTTGCAATCAAAAACCTTTGCTGATTTAAAGAGGGAGTTCTTTCTTTTTGTAATTGTATCAACCCACCCTTCGACAATGCAGACGAGTGCCTTGCAATTTTGGTCTCAACAACCCCTAACACCAACCCCTAACCCCTAACTTCTAACCCCTACCTACAAAATATTTTTAACCTTAAACTCAAACTGCTTCAACTCGCCTTCCCTTCTAATGATCATCTTCACTTTTTCGTTAGGTGCCTGGAGCGCAATTTTGTATTTGTTGAGATTCTGGGAAAAATCACCATTGATGGCAATCACGATATCCTTTTCCTTTAATCCACAGGTTTCGGCAGGTGAACCTTTCGCCACATCACCAATTTCTATCACACCGTCAATCAGGTAAAGCTCGAGACCGCAATACGAATAGTCAAAAGGATCTTTATAGTGCGTATTCGGTGTAAGATGGATATCCCGCTTTGCATAATTCAATATCGTGTTGAACCGGCGTAAGAGGTCATTTCCGATTATTCCACCCAGGTAAGGATAAGAAGTTACATTGTACTCATCATCGAATATGTATGTTGGTACATTCCTGAACTTATAAGGACCAAGTTTAAACTCCTTCACTACCGTAAGATGCATATCTATTTTTCCACCTACCCCTTCACCTTCCTTTGCATAAAGCTTTCTTTTCTTATTCATCACCGAGCTGTCTTCCGCAAAGTCCTTTGAAAGCATCAGGCAAACCCCCGCTCCAATATCATGAAGAAACCGGGCAGACCTCGTTGTTCCATCTCTTACGCGCCCATGCTGTACAGGCAGTGTACTCAATATGGGTCGAAACAAGTAACCTCCCCGTGGATATTTAAGCGTACCCTGGCTCCAGAAATCAATGTTGAGATTATCGTAATTGATTTTTACAATGTACCTGCTCAGCACGGAATAACCAATGATGCCATCGATCCTGATACCATACACAGCCGTCAGTATGGAGTAATCATTCACGTGAAAGTCAAGGCTATCAATAGTCAGGCCTGGAAAGTGCAACTGGCGGTCATACAGGAATCCTACTTTCTTGATGCCTGCAATCCCGCGAATCGTACGGTCAGAAGGAGATGGCACTAGTGACAGGCTACTTGCCGTAGTTGAATCAAGTGAAATACCACTGCTACCACTATCCAGGATGAAATTCAGGGTATCTGGAAACGTACCGAGCCTGCCATTTAAAATTACTACGCCTCCGGTAAGAATCGTAAACGGAAACCTGGTAAGCAATTTTGCCGGCGGCTCAATAAATTCTTCCTGTGCTTTGGTATCGGGGCATGCCAAAACAATGACTAAGAGAAAGACATACAAGAATTTCTTGATGTGAAGTTGCATTTTCATGAAGCAATCTCATTTGTGCCGGTCAGTTTGGGATAGACAGCATTTTCTGCCGTAAAGATGCAAAAGCACCTGGGTTAAATGTAGCGAATTGGAGCCCTATATCAAAACCACTCAGCCTTTTTTTCGTTATAGATGAGAAATCAATTATTCAAAAACTCATCCTTTTAGAATGTATTTTTGCCACCAGCAATGAGCAACGAATTAAATAGTCTTTACGAACGAGCCGCATCATTTGAACATTTGACCGTTGAAGAAGGCGTATTTCTCTACAATCATGCGCCTTTATCCGACCTTATGTTTGTGGCGGATGAATTAAGGAAGAAGCAGGTACCGCACGGTAAAGTGACCTGGCAGATTGACCGGAATGTAAATACCACCAATGTATGCATCGCAAATTGCAAGTTTTGCAATTTTTATCGCATTCCTGGCCATGCGGAAGCTTACATAACTGATATGCCTGCTTACAGGCAAAAAATTTCCGAAACATTAAAATACGGTGGTGACCAGCTGTTGCTGCAAGGAGGGCACCATCCTGAATTGGGACTGGATTTTTACACGACCACATTCAGACAGATAAAGCAGGAATTTCCAACGATTAAATTACATGCACTTGGGCCTCCCGAGGTAGCGCATATTACGAAACTTGAAAAATCAACGCATCGTGAAGTGCTCAAGGCATTAAAGGAAGCCGGTATGGATTCTTTGCCAGGAGCCGGTGCAGAGATTTTGATTGACAGAGTCAGGAGATTGATCAGTAAAGGAAAATGCGGAGCGCAGGAATGGCTTGACATCATGCATGAGGCGCATAAATTAAACATCACTACATCAGCAACCATGATGTTTGGCCATGTAGAGACGATAGAAGAACGATTTGAACACCTCGTTAAGATCAGGGAAGTGCAATCGCGCAAGCCTGACGGGGCGAAGGGTTTCCTGGCGTTCATTCCATGGACGTTCCAGGATGCTGATACATTACTGGCCAGGATAAGGGGAGTACACAATCTCACCACGCCCGAAGAATACATCAGGATGATCGCTCTTAGCCGCATCATGTTACCCAACGTGAAGAACATACAAGCCAGCTGGTTGACGGTTGGAAGGCAAACGGCTCAGGTATGCCTGCACGGCGGAGCAAATGATTTTGGCTCGATCATGATCGAGGAGAACGTGGTTAGTGCAGCCGGCGCGCCACATCGGTTCACTTATAAAACTATCCAGGATGCCATTCGCGAGGCGGGGTTTGAACCGCAATTAAGGAACCAGCAATATGAATGGAGAGAAATACCGGAAATGATTGAAGAACAGGTTATCAATTATTAGATAGTAAAATGGAAAACCAAAAACTAATTTCAAGATTTCGATTTATCGCCATCGCTGAAGGAATATCATACCTCCTCTTACTGGGTATCGCCATGCCGCTCAAATACCTGGCTGATCTTCCGCAGGCAGTAACCGTATTGGGCTGGATACATGGAGCTTTGTTTGTCGCCTTTTTAGCAATGGCATTCGAAGTAAAATCTGCACTAAACAAAAATTTCATGTGGTATGTGAAAGCCTTCGTGGCTTCCATACTACCATTTGGACCATTTGTTTTTGACAGGCAGTTCAGGAACCAGGAAAAAGTCAGTTAGAAAGTCTCCAGTACGTGCCAAACAGTCCGAGGTATTTATCTGTGCGGGTGATGGTATTCCCATTCTCACAATAATTGATGTAAGCAATGGAAAACACGGGATAAGTAGTAATACTGGTAGATGAGTCCCTGCATGCAGAAATGTCCCTCCCTTTTTTGATGAGAAATGGCTTAAAGGTTTCCGGTTGGGGAACGGTTAGCCATGCAATGATCACAACAAGCACCAGTAAAATGAAGGTCTTCATGCCTGCGAATTTGTTTCAAAAGTAACAGAATTGAAGGCAAAAAAAACAAATGCACCATCAGTTGACGGTGCATTTGCTCTTGGACAGGTCAATGGTCATATAACTTTATGTTCCTGCTCATACTTCTCTTCGTCTTCATGAGCCAGGTCCCTGCCCTTATACGTCTTCCCTGAGCTCCTGATCATTTCTCGTTCTTTCACAGAAGCTTCATGGTCACTATGGGTTCGTTTAATTGCATCTGCGGGAGCGTTTTGCTTACCCATAGTGCTTGCCAGTTTTTCATCGCTCAATACGTTTGACATTGCAGCCTGCATTTTATTCTTCATTCCTGACACCACTTTATCCTTACCGGCCATCAATGCATCATAACCATCCTTTGCCACTTCAGCGGGGTTAGCCAGCTCTGTTTCCTGGTAAGCTACCGTTTGTTCCTGCCCTGCTTTATAGAAAAAGTCAGTATCAGTGACGCCCGGCTGCAATGCTGTAACTGTAATGTTAGTATTCTTTAATTCATTTCTTAGTGCTTCACTAAATGATAGTACAAATGCTTTTGTTCCCGCATACACTGATAAAAGCGGGCTGGGATAATTTGAAACGAGAGATGCAAGGTTCAAGATCTTTCCCTCGTTCCTTTCAAGCATGCCTTTTAGGAAATATTTAGTGAGAGATACAAGGGAAGAGATGTTTAGCTGAATGATATCAAGTTCGCGATCGATGTCCGTGTCTTTGAAATAACCCCATTCTCCCTGGCCAGCATCATTCACCAAAACTGAGATCGGAATTTCTTCCCTGGTTAATTCGTCATAAATTTCTTTTGCGGCTTCACGACGAAAAAGGTCACTCGCAATGGTTTTAACCTGAACGCCGTATGCAGCTGTCAATTCATCCGCTACTTGTTGCAATCTTTCCTCACTGCGCGCCACAATGGCAAGATTATACCCACCCTGCGCGAACAACCTGGCCAATTCATAACCAATTCCACTTGTGGCTCCCGTGATGAGTGCATACCGGCTGTTATTGTTTGAATTAGGTTTCATTATGCATTTTTTGAGTCCTTTAATGCCTGGTTGCGATTGGCATCCTGGTCAGCAGTTTTTGGCGAAGGCTCAGAAGGCTTTCCTCCTGTCTGGTGCCGCGCATGATTTGATTTCTGCTGCTTTTCACCATCACCAGCAAAAGGCTGATTACTTTGATTGCTGGCTCCCCTGCCTGCTGAGCCATGTTTATTATTATCTCCTCTACCTGACATAATATTTTAATTTATGCTAATAATCGTACAGGAATTATGCCATCGATTTTTGCACATTTTCAAACAAAATATACCTGTCGCTGTATGTTTCGGCGCCGTTTCCGGTTCCTATTTTGCATTATCAAAAAAAACAACACTCATGGAAAAGAAAGAAAATTCCGGAATAGCAAAAACCGCCAGTGAAAATTTTCAATCGCCTCCTAAAGAGAGACAACTATTGGATAAGAAAGCTGAAGAATATTTAAGCGAAGGAGGAAACATAGAAGATATGCCGAATGCGAGGGAGGAAGAGGATGCGCAAAAACTGTTGAAGGCATTAAAAGAGGAGGAAGAAGAAAAAAAGATTGATCGCAGGCAAGAGGAGTCTAAAAGAAATGATAATTAGGGAGAAAAAATACCAATCCTGCCAACGATAATTTTGAGGTTTCTCTCTTTTTTGTATTTTTAGTATTCATCAAATGAAAAGGAGGTATTCATGCTATCTACAGATAAATCATGGAAACCTTCGGTTAGTATCGCCTGACCGGGTTTGCTCCATTAAGATAATCTGATGAACAATGTCTGAGCCACTACTAGTTAGTGGCTTTTTTCGTACTTCGAAGAGCTATTGCGCGTTAATGGTTGACAGTTGTCGGTTGTCAGCGGAACCTGAACATTGGCGCTACCTTCCTACTTCCGAATTCCTTTTAAGTTGTCGGTTGTCAATGGCTCCTGAAAATTGTTGCAACCTCCTAATTCCGAATTCCCAATTCCCACTTCCTTCTAAGTTGCCGGTCGTCAGTAGCGCATCAAATTCAAAGACTATATCGACATTTGTATAAACTAACTTATCAAATAAACAAGAACTTTAAAATATCATACTCTCATCAACTCCTAACCCCCAAACTCCTAACCCCCGACATTCAAGATTATGCCCAAAAAAAAATCCGCCGGTCTCCTTCTCTTCCGATTCAATACCAACGGCGAATTGGAATTATTTCTTGTGCATCCCGGTGGTCCTTTTTGGAAGAACAAGGACCTGGGAGCCTGGTCAATTCCAAAAGGAGAATTTGAAGAAGAAGAAGATCCAATAAAAGCAGCGCGAAGGGAATTTAAAGAAGAAACAGGTATCGAGGTGAATGGCGAATTCATTCCGCTTAACCACATTAAACAAAAAAGCGGTAAAATAGTGATAGCATGGGCAATCGAACACGATGCGGATGAAAAAAACATTCAAAGTAATACCTTTCCTCTCGAGTGGCCGCCAAGGTCAGGAAAATTCATCCAGGTTCCTGAAGTAGATCGCGCAAATTGGTTTGGCATTCCGGAAGCCAGGCAAAAAATCCTTCCGGCACAATTGCCCCTGCTGGAAGAGGTGGTGGAGAAAGTGGGATCCTATTAGGTTAGGGGTTAGGAGTTATTTAGACCATGAGGATTTGCAGGCATCTATTGTATTTGACGGCCTGGCGTAATCACCTATAAGTGTCTTAGAAAATAATACCCTTCAAACATCGGACAACGAACATCAACGAACACCGAACATCGGACAACGAACATCAACGAACACCGAACATTGGACAAAGAAGACCGAACATCGGGCAACGAACATCGAACATTGAGCAACAAACGTCGACATTGGCAGGGTTTTCGAACCCTCTCCCCAAACAATTTACCATGCAAGACAAGAAAAAAAATTCCGGCCACCATGAACATCCTTTGCCTGGAGAAATAAGCGAAGAGCAAAAAAAAATAAATGCAGATGCATTGAATGAGGCCGAGAAAGACATGAAAAAAGACGCGGACCTTCAACCGGGGAATAAAAATGATGATTTGGATGAAGGGGAATTGGCGAGGCTCGGGGGGTAGCGGTTGGATGACGGGGAATTGGGGGTAGGACCATGATGTTGGGAATAGCTGACGAGCTGACAAGGTGACGAGCTTGGCCGGAATCTGGAATTTGGAGGATTGCGTAGAATTAGGTTCTTCTGACAACCGACAACTGACAACTGCTTAGACCTGCCGATGGATTATATTAAGGAATATAAAAACTTCATCAATAGTTATTATCTCGCCGCTGCTATCAGGGTTTGTTTAGGTGCATTGATCCCGGCTGTTGTAATGAGCTATTTTGGCTCTCTTTCTATTGGAATTATGGCAGCACTCGGCGCCACAATGGCCAGCCCGGCTGATGGACCAGGTCCAATACATCACAGGAGAAACGGCATGCTGGTTTCCATATTCACTATCTTTTTTATGGCGGTGGTCACCGGCTATCTTTCAGGCAATGCTCTTTTATTGGGTATCTGGATAGCAATAGCCTGTTTTGGAGCCAGCATGATTGCTGTGTATGGAGAACGAGCAAATGGAATTGGCCTGGCAGCGTTGATTGTGATGTCACTGGTGATTGGCAGGGTTACCAGCGGTAGCGGCGTCATCATGAATGCCATTTACATGGGAGCAGGTGCCACGTGGTACGCCATTTTGAGTCTCCTGCTTCACCACATACGGCCATATCGCCTGCCACAACAGGCACTCGGAGATTGCGTAATGTCAACTGCCAATTACCTGAGAGTTCGAACGCGGTTCTATGACAAACACGCCGATTATGATAAGACCTATAAGCAACTGATGGAGGCACAGGTGGAAGTTCACCAGCAACAGAATTTGCTTCGTGAGTTGCTATTTAAAAGCAGGAACATCACTAAAGAAAGCACCACCACCAGTCGCACACTTCTGATGATATTTGTTGACATTGTTGACCTTTTTGAAAAATCTACGACCAGTTTTTATGATTATGGGTCTTTGCAACGGCATTTTGGACATACCGGCGTTTTAACCAGGTTCAGCACCATGATCAGGGAAATGGCCGAAGAATTGGATAACATCGGCCTCGCTGTAAAATCAGGTACGGTATCCAAAGAACCGGGTCCCATGCAACAACATCTTCATGAACTTCAATCATACTTCGAAGAATTTATTGCACAACATCGAAGGCCTGAAAATATTGAAGCCATCATTACACTGAGAAAGGTAATGCAGGGTATTGAAGACATTTCTAACAGAGTTTACACGCTGCATCATTACACCCGGTATGAAAAAAACCAAATCAATCCTACTCAAAACACTGATGAGTATAAAGTCTTCGTTACTTCCCAATCATTCAGCTGGAAGTTGTTACCAGCCAACCTATCGCTTGATTCCAATATCTTTCGTCATTCATTGCGGGTAAGTGTTGCAGCCATAGCGGGATACCTTATAGCCATCTTCTTTCAACTGGGTCACAGCTATTGGATCCTCCTGACTACCATCGCCATTCTTAAACCTACTTTCAGCCTTACCACTAAAAGAAACTATGAGCGTTTGATCGGCACTGTAGCGGGTGCATTGTTTGGCATATTGTTGCTGCTGCTGTTCCAGGACCGTACCGTTTTGTTTGTATGGATGCTGGTACTCATGATCGGAGCTTATAGTTTTCTACGTACGAGGCACCTGGTCGGCATTTTTTTTATGACGCCGTACATACTCATAATGTTTCACCTTCTCAATGCGGGTGATTACAAAACCATCATTCAGGACAGGCTGGTAGATACAGCCATTGCTTCCGCGATTGCATTCCTTGCCAGCATAGTGCTTGTACCCAATTGGGAGCAGGACCAGATGAAGAATCATTTTTCAAAAGCCATTACTGACAGTCTCGAATATTTTCGCATTTCCGCCTCTGCATTTTTAGGCAACCCTGTATCAGTATTGAATTTTAAACTCAGCCGAAAATCGGCGTATGTGTCGCTCGCCAACTTTTCAGAAGCTTTTGCGAGAATGCTTGAAGAACCTAAAACAAAACAAAAGCATGGCAAGATCTACCATCAATTAGTAGTAATGAATCACATGCTCATATCCCATATAGCCGCCTTATCTCATTTTTCACCACTGGCTGAAAAATATAAAACGTCTGACTTCAAGACCGTACACGATGATATCATTTACAATCTGAAGGCTTCAATTGAGGCGCTTGATAACCAAGCATCACTTCCGGCAGAACGAGAGTCAGGTAAATACCTGGTAGAAAAAGTAAACGAGCTAATCAGTCTTCGGAAAAATGAAATTGAAAAAGGTATCCGAACCTCCGAAACTCGTACGCGCCTTGTAGAGTTCAAGCCAATCGTTGACCAGTTTAATTTTATCAGCAGCCTTTCAAGGGACATCCTGAAGACCTCGAAAAAACTTCATACAGAGCCTGAATAGGCATTTGCATTTCCTTCACAATCGCCTCCGGCGGTCATTTCGTTTCTCCTTTCGTCATAAAACCGTCATCCAATTAACAGGATTGACTCATCTTACGATGCATTTCGTATTTGCCGATAAACTGTTTTTATGAAAGTAAACCACACCAACCTTTTGCTCGCGCTGGCTGCGCAGTTATTATTTTTTCCCGCGCTTGCACAGGAAAAAAAATCAGCCCTTACCGGTCACGTGAAAGACAGCCTCAATGCGCCTCTCATGTATGCCACTATCAGTATTTACAAATCAGCCAACCCTGTTGAAGCGGTAAAAACAACCTATACCAATGATAAAGGCGGGTTTAAAATAAATGGAATCGATACAGGATCGTATAACCTGGTGATAAGCCATACCGGTTATATGGAACATGCAAAGCAGGTAACTGTTACGGCATCTGATCTTGACCTGGGAACTGTTCAATTAATACCATTGGCAACATCGCTGGGCGGTGTAACGGTTACCTCCAAAAAACCGTTGGTGGAAATGCAGGATGATAAAGTAATATTCAACGTTGAAAATGATCCTGCCACCAAAACGGAAACAGCTATTGATATTCTTCGCAAGACGCCGTTTGTAAGCGTGGATGGAGATAATAACATACAAGTGAATGGCCAAAGCAACTTTAAGGTATTACTGAATGGAAGGGAAACGGCCATGTTTGCACAAAATGTAAAGGAAGCACTCAAAGGCTTTCCCGGTGCCCTCATTACAAAAATTGAAGTCATCACCAGCCCTTCGGCAAAATACGATGCCGAGGGAGTGGGCGGAATCATTAATATCATTACCAGGAAGAAAGTGGTAGGTTATAATGGTTCCGTGAATACTTATTATAGCAATGTGGGTTGGTTTAATATAAATACCAACTTCAGCGCAAAATTCGGAAAGGTGGGTGTCACCCTTTATTATGGAGCAGGCGGTGCGGATGGCGTTCCGGGTAAAACCAGAATGGAAACCGTTCCGGTAAATACATCTGCCTTCAGCAACAGGCTATTGTTGGGAAACAGGTTAATGAACAATTTCTGGAATTTCGGCAATGCGGAAGTCAGTTATGAAATGGACAGCCTTAATACATTGAGCTTCTATGGAAATGTAAGTGGAGGGAAAAATAAAGTGTTATTCAACCAATCAATTACAACGTCATATGAAACCGGCCCGGATTCCACTTCAACCTATGATCTCACAAGTAGAAATGAATATCCTACAACCAGCGTGGGAGCTGATTATATCAGAAAGTTTAAGAATAGTAAAGAAAGAGAATTTAGTATTCGCTTCAATGGTGAATTTGGAAACAGCAATACTTTCCTGAATAGCGTGATGGATAACCAGGTGACGCCTGACAGGTATGTGATCAATGAAAGCGTTGCAAAGAACAAACAATACACCGTTCAATCAGATTACATACATCCGCTAAAGAAAAATAGAAAAATTGAAGGAGGTCTCAAGGCAATAATGAGAAGAGCCACCTCTGATTTCAAGAGCTTGTTGAAGGGAAATAGTCATGATGAGTATGAGCTAAACCCGGGCAACACTGATTATTTCAGATATAACCAGGATGTATTAAGTGCATATGGAACGTATAGTTTCAAAATTAAAAATACCACGCTGCGCCTGGGAGCCAGGCTTGAACACACTGAAATAGATGGGGATTTTATTTCCTCGGATACAAAGGTGAAACAAGCATACACCAACCTGTTGCCTAATATACAGGCATCAACTAAACTGAGCAATGCCTTCACCATGGTGGTTACCTATAGCGACAGACTTCAACGCCCCTTCATCTGGAACCTCAATCCATTCCGTAACAATAATGATCCGAGATATGTGACGTATGGCAATCCTGATCTTGATCCACAGTTAATACACAGCCTGGCTGTGCAAACAAGATTATCGAAAGGCTCAACCTTTGCAGGAATAACATTTACCGGCACGTATAGTGACAATATGATAGTGATGTATTCCACTTATGATGCAGAAGCCGGTGTAACAAGCACAACAAGTGCTAATCTTGGAAAGGAAGTGAGCGTGAGTGCTCATGGAAATTTCAGTACCAAGATCACTCCTGAATGGAATGTTTTTTTGAATGGAAGCATTCGTTACAACAGGGTTAAGAACAAATTAATGGAGTCACAGTCAAACAGCGGCTTTGGGGGAAATGCGAACCTGAACACCAGTTATTCCTTCAATAAAAGGCTAACTGCAAGCGGGTATGCAGGGTTCTTCAGGGCTCCGGTAACCATTCAAACCAGTTATCCTTTTAACCTTTGGTATGGAATCAATGCAGGTTACAAGATGTTCAAGGAAAAACTTACACTATCTGTGGGAGTGGCCAATTTCCTTCACAAGGAGTGGGATTACCGACTGCAAACAATTGACCCTGCATTTACATATACTAGCACCAGCACCATGCCCTTCCGTGGTCTCTCATTTAGCATAAGCTGGAATTTTGGAAAAATGACGGAAAGCGTTTCCAAAAAGAAGGGAGTGACGAATGATGATTTGCTGGGAGCGGGGCAGGGGAATTAGCGATTCAGGTAGTCAATTGCCGATCAGCTGT
>Ga0196972_1000608_pt1 | contig 15898 bp, 11 predicted proteins | sample S1v_2013CmetaG_FD_148618 | JGI IMG/M metagenome (GOLD analysis project Ga0196972, IMG submission 148618) | Soil microbial communities from Anza Borrego desert, Southern California, United States - S1+v_20-13C | ecosystem: Environmental > Terrestrial > Soil > Desert | place: USA: California...
TTTTCTGCTAATTTGTTGCTTTCTTTGTCGCTTATTCCCAAGGGGAGAAGCAACGTAAAAATGCTGCCCTTGCCTTCCGTACTCTCCAAGTAAATTTTCCCATTCAGCAGAGACGCCAGTTCCCTTGAAATAGAAAGTCCAAGACCTGTCCCTCCAAATTTTCTGCTGGTAGTACCATCAGATTGCATAAAGGCTTCAAAGATGATGGCTTGCTTTTCAGGGGCTATACCTAAGCCTGTGTCTTCTACAGCAAAGCTGATTGAATTATTATATGCAAATCCATCCTTTAGATATCTCTCATCTTTAGGAAGCGCAGCCCTCAGTGCTACCTTTCCTTTGTCTGTGAACTTAAATGCATTTGACAGTAAATTGGTGATAATTTGCTGCACCCTCTGCATATCTGTTTTAATATATTCAGGCACATTCTTTTCCACTTCTATAATAAAATCAAGATCTTTTCCTACAGCAATCTCAGCGAAATTTCTCTCCAGGTTTTCCATCATTGCGCCGATACTGCTAATCTCACTGTTTATAACCATTTTCCCCGCCTCAACCTTAGATAAATCCAAAATATCATTGATCAATCTAAGTAGGTCGCTGCCGGAAGTATTTATCGTCTTTGCGTATTCAAGCTGTTTTTGGGTCATTGGATCTAAATCCGTTTTATTGGCAAGCAGCTGTGATAGCACCAGTATGCTGTTTAGCGGCGTCCTAAGCTCATGGGACATGTTCGCTAAAAACTCAGACTTGTACTTACTTGCTGTTTCTAATGCCTTGGCTTTATTTTCAATTTCAACTTGGGCTACCTTCAGGCTTTTGTTCTTCTCACTAATATCATTTTTCTGAATCTCCAAGCTTTTGGTTCGTTCAGAAAGTTCTTCATTCATCACTCTTAACTCTTCCTGCTGCGCTTGAAGGCTAGCTTCAGATTCCTTCAAAGCCTTTGTCTGCTCTTCCAGCTCCTCATTGGTTTGTCTTAGTTCTTCCTGCTGCATCTGAAGCTCTTCAGATTGCTCAAGGGTTTTTTCCAACAGCTGTTCCATTTTAACTCTTGTCTCTGCCGAGTTCAAGTTGATTGCAATTCCATGACTGACTTCCTTAAGAAATTCCATTTGAATTTCACTAAAGCCGCTAAAAGATCCAAACTCCATTACACACTTCACTTCATCATTAATGATGCAAGGAAATATTAACAATTGTTTCGGCAAAGCCTCCCCTACTCCTGAGCTTATTCTAGGGTAATTTCCTGGAATATCTGATATCAAAACAGGCTGCTTCTCCAAAATAGCTTGGCCAATCAAACCCTCGCCAGGCCTTACCATAGTACCATGCTGTGCATTGCATGCGTATCCGGCTATAAGATGATATCTGTTTTCACCGTCTTTTATATAGAAAGCACCAACCTGTGCATTAATATACTTCGTTACATAGCTTATAGTTTTGCTGCTAATAATATTTAAATCCTGCTCTGCGCGGATGGCATCATCCAATTCTGCTTGCCCTGTCTTCAGCCAGCTTTGATTTTTGTTATAGGACATAATGACTTCCAGCTTTTCCATGAACTTATTGAAATATAAAGCCATTTGACCTAACTCATCGTTTGCACCTTTTCTGAGCCTTACAGCTAAATCAGCTTCACCTTCAGATACTTCTTTAAATGTCTCCGTCACTGTAGTGACCGGTTGTACAACAAGTTTTGTTATCGTTATAGTGATTATCATGGATAACACAAGAGCAATTACTGCTATCACTGCAATAATTGCAGTAAGTATTTGTATATTCTTATTAACCAAGGGACCGTAGGTCTCTTGCTTGTCTAACAAAACCTGCTTTATTTCTTCTGCATTGACCGCAATTTGTGGTCCCAGCTGGTCCATCTGCTCAATAGTGATGTTTCTTCTTTCTACAAGTGAAGCTATCTCCTGAAATGAATTTGCGTAAGTCACTTTATCATTCAAAATATACTCTATGGCATCTTTATTGGAAACACTGAAAATCTGATTTTTAGCAGAAGCCATCCACTTGTCAAATTCTACAAATTCCTGCTCGACCTTAGCAACTTCTCCAAAGTCGTTATTCTCAAGAAACCTGGCTGCATGGAGTCTCGCCAAAATTAAATGCCTGCGCGCCATACCTAGCCTATATACCGCATCCGTATCTTTACCTTTATATGCTGCTTCAATAATTGCGGTGATATTCTTTTCCATATTAGGTCCAGTTTCATTTAACAAGTCATATATATTGTCCCTTTTTACCTTAAAATCAACTACCTTATCAAATCCATCGCGGTATTGCCTCGCGTTCTCATGGATTTTTTCAACATGATCCTTCAGCTCAGCATCACTTAGGGATGCCTTAAGATCTAGAATGAAGGCTTCCATTTTTTCATATCGTTCATCAAAGGCTTCATGATTTATATTGTTTCCGGTCTGAACAAAGCTCTTGAAGGCTAGTCTACTCTCCAACAAGGTTGTTTGAATCTTGCCGGCTAATGTATTCTCATCTGACATACCCCTATACTGTGCAAAATCCTTGCTAATGATATTGTAACCAATATAGCCTGTCAAAGCTGTTAGTACAAGCATAACAATAACGGATCCAAAACCAATTGCCATTTTTTGTCCCAGTTTCAGGTTTCTAACAAATTCCATGATATACCTCACAAATTATTAATGGTTGAAAGCATTTTATATTAACGGAATATCATTAATATTAATATAATTTATCGACATTTTTTGTCGAACTGTGTATATGTAAAATCTACCACATTCCTTATGCTAATTCAATAATCCTCGTAACAATTAGTTTGTGAAATATATAATAATCTACGGGTTGATAAAAAAGGAAGCCGCCGTATAAACAGCAGCTTCCTTTTCTTCATATATTACCTGACATCTCTTACCCATCTGTTGGATCTTACCCTAATCATTCCTAGGAATATCTTTACAAGCTCCTCCAGCGAAATCAATGTATATACCATATACACCGACATGCCCCACCATAATGCCCCTGCGAACGCCAATGGAACACCCACCAGCCATACACTGCAGGTTTCCAATATCATGGAGAAGGTTGTATCCCCTCCGCTTCTTAGAATTCCTACAATTAATGTATTGTTCATGAACCTTGCCCAAAGGAAAACGCCCATGATCAGCAGGATTTTCTGCGCTGACTGCTGTACGGCAGCCGTATTGCTAAACAGCATCAGTACGATTGGGGATACCGCAATTAGTATCAGCCCTAGGGCCAATCCTCCCAAGGTACTAATACGCATGAATCGGTTAGCATAGAGAATCGCTTTTTCCTTACTGCCGGATCCAATCTCATTTCCAAGCATGACTGCACAAGAGCTTGCCAAGCCTATAGAGATAACAATAAATATATTTTGCACCGTATTTGCAATTTGGATAGAGGCTATAGCTGTTGTGCCAATCCTCGCATATGCCGCACTATACACCGTCATACCCAGCGCCCAGAACACATCATTCAGTATTACAGGAATCGCTGTAATTAATATGTTTTTGATATATCTCACATTCAATTTTTTAACATCCTTCAATGTAGGTGCCAGAACCTTGTTTGTACGCAGCCTATAAACCCAATATATCAACGCAATTGCCTCAATAAGTCTCGCTATTACCGTTGCTATAGCAGCCCCTTGTACTTCCAATCTTGGAAAGCCTAAATATCCAAATATCAATACAAAATTCAAAAGTCCATTTACCAACAAGGATCCTGTACTAATCATTGTCGTAGTCCTGACATCTCCTATATTCCTGGCAGCAAAGCTGTAAGCTATGCTTATAGAAGTAAGAACATAACTAAGGGATACATAACTCATATACCCAATACCATACTCAATAACCTTTACATCTGTTGTAAACAGGCTCATAATCTGCCTTGGCATATATAATGCAACTAAGGTAAAAGCCAATCCAACAGCAGCTCCAGCTATTACCGAGAAGCTTATCGTCCGTTTAATGTTCTCTTCGTCCTTACTGCCCCAATACTGCGCAATAAATATCCCACAACCGCTGTTGATACCGTATATCAATAGAAAAAAGACAAAGAATACTTGGTTTGCAAGTCCCACAGCTGCAATTTGCGCCTCTCCCAAAGCCCCTACCATGACAGTATCCACCATGTTAAGAACAGAGGATATTAGGTTTTGCAGCATGATTGGAATCGATATAGAAAGCATCTTATTATAAAAATGCCTATCCTTCAAGCCTAGATCAAACATGAGTGTTCCCCCAATTATCATATAAAATAAGAATCACAAACTCGGAGTTTTTCCGAATTTGTGCTTTACTATAGGTTACTTAAGGATTGGCAGATTGTCAATCCTTAATATCAATGTCTGCTATTCCCTACGGCCTTGTTTCCCGCAAAGTAAGGTCTCTCCGTCAGCAAAAACAAAGCAGTTGCTGCCAAATATGTAGCAATAAATGCTAATACTAAATGTATTGTAATATTTAAGTTTATATTCATATATTTGCCCAGTGCCAAGGTTAACCCCAAGGTTATAGGGTGTATCAGGTAAAAGGAATAGCTGATTACCCCGGTGAATCTTAACAGCTTGCTGTTCAGCATAAGGCTTAATAGTTTATTGCGACCCAAGATGCTTGCAATGATTATACTGAAGGAGCCGCCTACCAGCAAGAAGTATACTGCTTTATGGAATCGCCCCCATTCAAAATTCCACTGCAGCAGCACCACAGCAAATACCGCTGGTACCAAAAGAGCATTGACCAGCTTTGTTGGAAGCTTGTTTCCCCTATACAGCTTTGCCAGACCAATACCAAATAAAAATCCGATGAAGCGTGACATGTCCGGGATTTTAATTGAATTTGCTGTTATTGCTGAAACAAGGGGCTGTCCCCACCACTGCGAAGTCCATATAGCTGCAAACATTAAGACAAAAGCATACCAGCTGTGAAGTTTTTCAAACCTTTTGAGCTTGATGTTCCAAAATCCGTATAAGGTATAAAAAACAACCTCATAGCCCAACGACCATGCCACAACGTTGATCACCTGAGAGTCGGACAAAAATATATTTACGAAAAATACATTGGTTAGGATGATATAAGGATCAAATATTCTATTTTTAAAAATCAAGAATAAAAGTACAGCTATATGCGCCGGCAGCAGCCTATAAAACCGCTTGACCATGAAGTCACTGTAATCGGCTTCTTTTTTTGTCAGGCTTATGGCAATGAAAAAGCCGCTCAACACAAAGAAAAGATCCACCCCAATATGCCCCAAGTGCAGAAACCTAATGATTGCCGCCAGCATAGGACTGCTTTGAGAAAGATACAGAGGCTTGTCATAGTAAGCGAAAAAGTGAACGCCAAATACCATCCAAACAGCTATCCCCCTTAGTCCTTCCAGTGCCGTGTACCGACCTTCCCTATTCAGAAGAAACAGGTCTCCATTATGTTTATTTTCTTCTTTTGCATTCTTATCCTTAGTAATACTGAACAATGCTTCATTTCCTCCAAATCAAGAATAGTGATAAAGATACCTTATCTATTTTAGCCCGCATATATGCACATAATTCCCTGGATATAGTAGAAAAGAGCCATTAAGGCTCTTTAAATGCTTAAACGCTTCCAAAAGGACGGCATGCTGATCAATAGAATAGGATAAATTTCCAGCCTTCCTACAATCATTAAAATAGAAAGGGTTAGTTTGCTCAGATCTGACAAACTGGAATAATTGCCTACCGCACCAACTATACCAAAGCCGGGACCTATATTCCCCAATGTCGCAGCTACGGATGATATCGTAGTTGCCCAATCAAGGTTATCCATAGAAATGACAAGGACTCCCGTGATAAAGATTAAGATGTACATAAAGAAAAAGCCAAGCACTTCTGATAAGGTTCTTTCATCTACTGCCTTTTTCCCTAGGCGTACAGAATATACGGCTCTAGGATGTACAATCTGCATCAATTCCCTTTTCATAATTTTTAGCATGAGAATGATACGTATGTTTTTCATTGCTCCGCCTGTAGAACCTGCGCAGCCGCCTATAAACATCAATATGAACAATACTATTTTGCTGAACATACTCCACTTCTCAAAATCCGTACTGACATAGCCCGTTGTTGTGATAATTGAAACAACCTGGAAAGAGGAATGCCGCAAGGACTCCCATAGGTTATGGAACACATGTCCATTGATATCAAGGGTTATCAAGGCTATTGCCACTGCAACCATACCAAAGTAGAATCGAAACTCTTCATCCTTGAAAGGCGCCTTCAGGTCCCCTTTTATCATATAGTAATACAGTGTAAAGTTTGCTCCACTCAGAAACATAAAAATGGTAATTATGATTTCAATATAAATGTTCTGATATGCTCCTACACTAAGGTTCATATTGGAGAATCCACCTGTTCCAACCGTACCGAAGGTATGGATAAATGCATCAAACAAAGGCATTCCGGCAAGAATCAGAAGTGAAACCTCAATCACCGTAATTACCAAATAGATTCCATAAAGTATCTTGGCAGTCTCCCCAACCTTTGGCACCAGCTTGCCGGGATTCGGTCCCGGGCTTTCCGCTTTCATCATTTGAATGCCTCTTGCACCTAGAGAAGGCAATATGGCCAAAGTTAATACGATAACACCCATGCCGCCAATCCAGTGTGTAAAGCTTCTCCAAAACAGAAGGCCCTTGGGCAGTATCTCGATATTGGTTAAAATACTTGCGCCAGTAGTTGTAAAGCCTGAGCTTGTTTCAAAAAAACTATCAATGAAGGATGGTACATAGCCGCTGAAAAAAAAGGGCAAAGCCCCAAACAACGACATGATAATCCAGCCTAATGCAACAATAGCAAAGCCATCTCTGGCATACATGTTCTTATGTTTTGTTTGTATCATGCATAATGGTACAGCAAAGCAAAATATCATTAAAATTGTATCCACAAATACTAGTGCAGTGTGTTCTCTATAAATAAAAGAAACGACCAAGGATGGAATCATCGCAATAGCTTCACAGGTCAGCAGCAAGCCGATGCTTTTTAATACCAATCTGATATTCATTAAGCCTTCCCCCTGTTGTATGCGATAATATCCTTGAGTTGTGATACATTCTTGTTCTTTGCTATAACAATTACTCTGTCGCCCTCTTTTATCAAATCATTCCCATGTGGAATAACAATCTCATTTTTCCGTACAATGGTTGCTATGATAACATCATGCGGAAGCTTCAAGTCCTTCAGCTTTGTATTCAAAATCTTGCTCTTGCGGTCAACGATGAATTCAATGATTTCTGCCTTGCCCTCAATGATTCTGTGCAGGGTTTCCACATTGTTTCTGCTGACATAAGTAAGAATCTGATTGGAGGTGATAAGCTTTGGACTTATTACACTATCAACTCCTAGGTTATTCGCTACTTTCGCATAATTGAGTCTGCTGATTTTGGCTATAACCTTGCCGGCACCGTTTTGCTTTGCGATGAGGGCTGACATGAGGTTTTCTTCATCCATGCCTGTCATAGCAATAAATGCATCCACATCACTGATATTCTCCGATTGAAGCAGTTCCTCATCGGAGCCGTCGCCATTTATGATAAGTGCCTCTGGCAGAAGCTCTGAAAGCTCTATACATTTTTCTTTGTCTATCTCTAATATCGTTACCTTCATGCCCATTTCAGTCAGCAGATTTGCCAAGTAAATAGCAATTCTTCCGCCTCCCATGATCATGACATTCTTTAGCTTTACCGGACACTTTCCTAGCATTTTGCAAAAGTTATAGATATTTGAAGACTTTCCGATTACATAAATGCTGTCATCTTCCTCAATGACATAGTCACCGCTTGGAATCAGAATCTCGTCTCCCCTCACTATAACCCCTATTAGGATTTGCGAGGAAAATTTACTCGGAATATCATTAATTTTCATGCCTGCTATTGGCATATCTTCAGTCACTTTAATTTCAACCAGTCTCACTCTGCCCTTGGCAAAGCTTTCCACGTTCATGGCGGTAGAAAAGTTCATGCTTCGAGCGATTTCATCTGCTGCAGCCTGCTCCGGATTTATAACCATGTCCAAATCCAGCTCTTCCTTCAATAGCGAAAGCTCTTGCGCATACTCCGGGTCTCTTATTCTGGCTATGGTTTGCACTGCCCCAAGCTTTTTACCTGTGAGACAGCAAACCATGTTGATTTCATCTGTACTTGTAACGGCAATCAGCAAATCTGCTTGCTTCACACCAGCTTCCAACAATACGCTTGTACTAACGCCGCTTCCCTTGATGCACAGAACATCCAGATTCTCCTCGGCCTTTCTTAAAGCAGCACTATTTCTGTCGATAATGGTTACGTGATTTTCCTTACATAGGTTTTCCGCAAGAAAGTACCCCACCTTGCCAGCACCTATTATAATAATACGCATTTTATTTAGGACCCCCAAAAATATATTAGGACATTTTTTTACAATAAATTGTATTATAACTTCTATTGTACTTATTAATCTATGAACAATCAAGATGTAACTGATATAACTTGCCTTATTTTGATTCAAACAAAAAAGAGGCCGTATCACCTCTTTTTTGAGCAACTCTAAAAATTGACCTGTGTATAGTATTTCAAGGCATTGTCTGTCTTCGCGTCCTTGACCAAAACATGGTACCCTGACATGCTTTGCAGGCTTCCGCTTACATTTATATTGATGGTTCCCTTCACCACTACAGCTTGCCATGTATTGCTTTTGGATTCCGGATTCTTCTTCAGCAGCTCATAATTCGAAGGATTAAAGCCTAAGCTGACAATCTCCAAATCTTTTGTTACTATAGCGACATCAAGACCTATAGCCTTGCCCACACTGCAAAGGCTGCTTAATTCGTATGTATTGCTTATTGTGGGTGAATCCAGGATAAACATGGATTCACCCTCGCTTCCTGCGTACACCGAACCAGTTCCGATAGCTTCCATATCCTTGACAAAGCATTCTATAATGCTCTTATCTTGTGCTGCGTCGCCTGTGGTGCCGGTATTTACGAAGGTCATATCTGCCAACCGCTTTAATGCCTTATTTGGCAGCCAATCACCAGTTGGAAATCTGCCGGGTGTCGATTCCGCAGAATTGTTCTGTACCAGCTTTCCGGTGGTTAGCTCCACGGTACTGGTTGTTGTGTTATAGTTTACTTTAAGTCCCGCTGCATCAGCCACAGCCCTAACCGGTAAATATACAGAACCATTATAGACAATGGGCTTTAGCACCTTACCATTTGCATCTTTAGGGTTAAACGCCTGACCATCCAAGGTGATTTTTATTGCATGATTCATCGTGGCTTTGATGTTTTCAATTTTGGGAGCCGCTGCCACAATAGTGAACATCAGAATGATTACTAGTAAGGCAATAGTAAGCCTTTGAAAGTTTGTCATTGATTCTCCTCCTAAATCCTTGTTCTTAAAATTTACATATATTGTAATTATAGTATACATTTAGATGGAGTTTTCATACATAAAAAATGCAATTGTCAACTTATTACTGCAGACCCTCTATTCCACTGCCTGTAGTTGCTCAAATAAAATGGAGTGTCAATGCTACTCAACGTAGTTTGCAACACTCCCTATACCCCTGAATTCAACTTCTATGCTGATCATCATCCTTTGACCCTCGGTCAGTGGCTATTTTGCGTCCAGCCATCCCATGAATATTAATAATGTGTATCTGAAAACTCAATGGCGGCTGCTTCGAGTATTCTATTGTTATGATTAAAGGGTTGATTTCTCATTTGATGATACTCAGTTATTTCATCAGGTACATCTGACTGAACTAGGGGTAGGTATAAAATGAAATTACTTCCCTTACCCTCTTCACTTTTCAAATTGATTTCCCCACCCAAAGCATTGACAAAAAGTTTTACTAGGTGTAGTCCCAACCCGGTTCCTTCAGCATGCCTTGATAGCTCCGTATCTGATTGGCCAAACCGCTCAAAAATTATGCTCTGTTTATCTTTTGGTATACCGATGCCCTCATCCTTAATACTCACTGAAAGTAATTCTGCCTGTTTGTGTATTTTAGTAGTAATACTGACATTTATTGATTTTCCGCTAGGAGTGAACTTAATAGCATTTGAAAGTAGGTTAAGCAGGCTTCTTTCATATTTTTCTTCATCAATGAAGGTGGTCTTTGAAGGAAACATAGCTTTAAATTTCAGCGTAATATTCTTCTGCTGTGCATAGGTTTGAACAGAATTGACGATGTATTGAGTGGTCGAAACGATATCGCAATTGCGATTGCTTAATTTAATATGTCCTGCATGAAGTCTTGTAATATCAAGAAGATTATTGACCAACCTTATCTGTCTGTTGATATTTTGCTTAATGGTGTTGAGGAATTTCTTTGCCTTGTCCGGCATTTCATGCTTACAAACCAAATCGAGAGTTTGCAACGCAGATGCTATTACTGCCAGTGGTGTCTTTAAGTCATGTACAATCAGGTATATAAATTCATCCTTCTGTGTGACTTGTTTCTCCAGTTCTTGTATTCTGTCCAGGTAGTACTGTTCATTTTCCAAAAAAACAACTCCTATTCTTATAATAAAAACAGGAGTTTCATAGTTGATTCGCATACGAAAATCTATCTTTATTAAGTTTTAATACCATTGAATGTATCCAAGAATTTCACAATTCAAGTATTCAACGGCTCATAGTACTAGTATACAGTAAATATGGCAGACAAGCTATATTTATATAATAAAGGAGCTTGAGTCAACCCCTAATATCAGGTTCAATAGCAAAAAAATAGGCCAGCACTTAGCTTACCCAAAATAAAGAGGACTCATTTTTTACATTGTATTACTATAGCATATAAAATTCTATCTATCCAATCACTTATAATCAGCTTAGGTTGCTGATTTAGTTTTATAACTATCTGATGGGGTATAACCTTGTCTTGCCAGCCTTATGCATATACTTCTTTAGATCATTTACTTTAAAAGGCTTTCCATGAGAAGGGTAAATCATAGAAGGATTATGCTTTATCATAGTATGCCAAGAATTTAAATATTCACTTAGGTCTTCTATCCAAATGGTCATGCGATTTCTGCTTGGAAAGCCATTCATAGCAGCATCCCCACAAAACAAATGACCATTGTCGAGCATGATTCCTATAGAGTCAATTGTATGCCCCGGAAGGCTTAGAATTTTGCTTGATAATTCTCTCTCCACTTTCGGTTGTGAAATATCATCCAAAATTATGTATCGCTCTTTCCTATAAACGGATGGAAAAACGTGTTCGCCTTTTCCCAACATTTCCATAACCTTGCAAGTTATTAAAGATAAATAACTTGCGCAGCCACCATCGAAGGAATTTTGACCTACCCACAGCCTTTCTACGGCATGCTTTTCTAATATAACCTTTGCACTTGTGTTATCTAAGAGTTCATTTAGAAAGCCAGCATGATCATCATGAGCATGTGTTAGGAAAACATACAATATCTCAGATAGCTCAATTCCATTCTTATTAAGTTTTTTACAGAAACCAGGAAATTGTTCTGGGTATCCCGTATCAATAAGCAGATAACCTTTTTCCAGTTTGACCATATAAATATTACTAATCCGGTTGCCAACATTAATCACTCTCATATAATCACATCCTCATTAAACAATTTATACGTGCATAGTAGGACTTTCTCAGCAGTAACCGCACTTATATCTGATTTCTGCTTTACCTATATTAGCCCAGAAGCTAAAGTAAATATCGCTAATCCATGAGCCAAGGTTGCCCCTATTACCCCAACTTTCATTCTTACAAAAGCAGCTATAAGACCTTCATATAATACAAATAGGAGAAGCAGCCAGCCAATATCAGTCACTGTAGATGCAAGAAAAATATGTCCTAAAGCGAATAGGACCCCGGACAAAAGCATCGCCTTTAATTCACCCACCTGCTTCTCCATATATCCTTGAAAATAACCTCTGAATAACACTTCCTCATATAGATTGCCTAGCAATGCAGTAATAAAAATTGGCACTATCAAATTGCTTGGCACCATTCCACCTCGAGCCTCAATAGGAGTCCATTGGTAAATTAGAAGGAAAGGAAAAACAATAAAGGCTGCACCTAATAATCCAGCTATTGAGGAGTTAAAAATACTGGCTTTGAACCAAATCAACAGACCTCCTAAACCTTTATCATAATAATTTATCAAAAAAACTATAAAAGCAGCAAAAACGCCTAGTAACACTAGGAAGAAGCCATTATCTATAAACCTTATCCAAAATAGCCCTGCATCGCCAAAACTCCAAAGCTGAAGCGGAGTCATTGCATCTCTAATTAGTATAAACATTAGTATGTATGTAACCATTCTAAGCATTATCTGATTCTTTGGAAGTAGTATTAAAAACAACAATATTATTAATAGACCAGGTAAAACTCTTAAGGTATAATTCAGCAATAGCTCCATAACCATAAACATCCTCCCCTTATTGTAGTAATAAAATAAAAACTCCTTACACAATCCAATAATGAGACCGTGTAAAGAGCCTAAGCAAAAATAAAAGACTCCAACACAACCCACTACAGGGTTATATTAAAAGTCTCGTTTCCTATAATAGGTTGCAAAGCCAGGTGAATATCACCAGTATGTTGACTTTGCAATACAAACTACTCCCTCTTAACGATGCGTATTAATTTAACTAGATTCTACCATATGTACAATAATATGTCAATTGGTTTAATATAGACAGCTATACAAGATTAGCTGCATATGCTTTTTATTTCCCCGTTTCCGGTTGTGATGTCAATTTCGCTTCATATTCAAAATACCACGATCCCTTTGAAAATTGACCAGGCGATACGTCTTTTGTGAGGAATTCAGAAGTGTACTGCCTGCTGAAAAAACTACATCCTTCATATAAATAAAGAATTGGTCTTCGTTCAATCTTAGCATCATTCCATTCTTTATGATCTTTCACAGCTGCAAGTACCATAGTATTCTGCTTTCAAGCCTAAAATGTCGAAATTATATCGTTCGTAGATTACTGCTGCCAATTGACTTTGCTGCATAGTTCTAAGAGAAACTTTGGTTCCGCAATGATTGCATATCAAGTCTAGACTACTAGTATTGGAAAGTTGATATTTCCGATGCCCTTCAAGCATTCCGACACAATATATCTTTCGCAAATCCACCAATTTTTCAATTGCCCTAAATATAGTCCTTTTGCTCATTGCATTGCAATCTTTATCAGCTATTTCTATGATATCATCAACGCTATAGCTGTCAAAGGGATCATCTTCAAAAAACTTATATATCATCAAAGTGTTTTTGTTTAGTTTATTTTCATTCTTTATCTTTGACAATTTGCCCTCTCCCAATTTTAATACATTCTAACAACCACCATTTACTGTTTAGCTGTCAAACATGCAGATCAGAAAGATAAAACCTGCTACTAAGTATTATCAAGCAGCAGGCTCCTGCACTTACGCTCTTACTTGCGTCCTAGATGTTGCGCAATGCTCACCTGTCCTATAGAGTGACAAGTATTGACAGACACTTATGACTTGATTGTGAAGATCCATCTTATCAACTTGCATTTTATTCCTTACAGCCGCAACTACTACCGCCTGATTTGCCATGGGGACAACCAATACACTTGGCACCATTTCGTTTTTCAATAATAACTTTAGTTATAGCACCTGTTATTATTGCGAGAATAATAAATATAACAATTATATTCGCCATAGTTCTCTCCTAAACATTCAATGTTTTGTTTACAGTTGATTTTGGGCTGCCTTTTCTTATCAAGTATACTACAAAGCCGATCATTGCTATTACAGCAATTAAACCTGGTAAGAAGCCGCTGCCTAAAGCACCTGTTGTCAACAATGTTCCTACCTGATATGTAGTAAATGCAACTACATACCCCGTACCTAATTGGAAGGAAATAGCGCCCCACAGCCATTTTTTACTCTCCAACTCGGCATTCATAGCTCCAATAGCAGCAAAACATGGCGGCGTAAACAAGTTAAACATTAGATAAGCTAATGCAGCTACAGTGCTTAAGCCCATTATACTTGCAACATCTGAAGCCCTCCCAACCAGAACAAGCTCATCTGTATCTATAAAGTTCGTGATTGAGTATACTACTGCTAGTGTACCGACTACATTCTCTTTTGCAATAAAACCAGTAATCGCCGCTGCAGCCAATTGCCATGCACCAAATCCCAAAGGTATTAATAAAATAGCAAATGGAGACGCAATACTAGCTAGAATACTGGTATTTTCGGCACCTTCAGCAACTACTTGGAATTGCCAGTTAAATGTTTGCATGATTTGTACTGTCACATTGGAAAGAAGTATAATTGTGCTTGCTTTTACTATATATGATTTTGCTCTGGATAACATAGCTATTGTAGCTAACTTAAAACTTGGGAACCTATATTCCGGCAGCTCCATAATGAAAAATGATCTTGCACTTTGTTCACCGGTAATTCTTACTACTATTAGGGCTCCCACAATGATAATTGCAATACCTACGAAGTACATTGTAGTTCCTACCCATGCTGCATCATTAAAGAACACCCCGGCAAATAATGCGATAACAGGCAGTTTCGCTCCACAGGGCATAAAAGTTGTTAACATTGCCGTTGTTCTTCTTTGTCTTTCGTTTTTAATTGTTCTCGTTGCCATAATACCTGGAATACCGCATCCTGTACCAATTATCATAGGAATAATTGATCTACCTGATAAACCCACACGCTTAAAGAATCGATCCCAGACTACAGCAACACGTGCCATATATCCACAATCATCAAGCAATGCTAGCAAGAAGAATAATACCATAATTAGCGGCAAGAAACCTACAACTGCCCCAACTCCTCCTATAATACCATCCAAAAGAATGGCTTTGAGTACAGGCGAAATCCCTTCTCCAAGCATTCCCTCAGCCCAGCCATTGAATCCATCTATCCAGGCAACAAGTGTATCGGCAAAGAGCGGTCCTAAATGAGTCTGTGAGATGGAAAACACAGCCCACATCACCACTGCAAAGATAGGAATACCAAGCCATTTATGTGCTACAATTCTGTCAACTGCGTCCTGCGTGGTTTGACGATTGCTATTTACTTTTCTATGTTCAACTTCTAAAACAATGTCTTTTACAAATTCATATCGTTTTTTATCAGAAGCTTCAACTGCGCTTCTATCTGCCATATTAACCGCTGAACAATCAAAAGGTGCTTGTTGCTTATTGTCTTTGGCATCTACTACAGTAGAAATCAGTTTTTCTAAACCGTTATTGCTTCCTACAGTCGCTATTGTTTCCACAACGGGACATCCTAGTCTTTGGGACAATGCCGCTACATTGATCGCTGTCTTTTTTTTCTCATTTAAATCGCTCTTATTAAGGGCTACGACGACTGGTATTCCAAGCTCAAGAAGCTGAGTTGTAAAAAACAAGCTTCTGCTTAAGTTCGTCGCATCAACAATGTTAATAATTACCTCTGGGTTTTCGTTTTTAACGAAGTCCCTCGTAATATTTTCCTCCGAAGTAAAAGGCGACATTGAATATGCTCCTGGAAGGTCAACTGCTATCATAGCAGTATTTCCCTTAACAAGGCTCTTCTTAATTTCCCCTTCCTTCTTTTCAATCGTTACACCTGCCCAGTTCCCGACCTGCTCAATTCTACCTGTTATTGCATTAAATAATGTCGTTTTTCCACTATTCGGATTTCCCGTAAGTGCTACTCTCATAAGATCCCTCCATATTAAACATGATATTTGTTAGCCATGGCTAACTCGATATGTATATTATTTCATAAAATTTATAAAGTTACCTTTTAAAGTTAACCCAAGTTAACTTCGTTGTCAAAAAAATATTTAAATAATTATAACTTCAGCTAAATCCTTATCAATACTATATCTTGCGTCCTTTACAGAAATAG
>Ga0196972_1000609_pt1 | contig 15896 bp, 15 predicted proteins | sample S1v_2013CmetaG_FD_148618 | JGI IMG/M metagenome (GOLD analysis project Ga0196972, IMG submission 148618) | Soil microbial communities from Anza Borrego desert, Southern California, United States - S1+v_20-13C | ecosystem: Environmental > Terrestrial > Soil > Desert | place: USA: California...
CAGAAAGTTAAGGGTGGCCAGGATCATGCCGCCGGTTTGAACATATCGCAGGAAGTTGGCGCGGTTGCTGGCATCTTTTTCGAGCTCGGTCGTCAGTTTATTCATGAGGCCGAGCAGTTCTATGTTATTTGCCCGAGCGTATGCGACTGCGGCATCGATTTCTTCTTTGCTCGGGCTACCCTTCAGCATGGGGCTTAACAAGGCAATATAGGGCTGCCATATATGCTGGGCCTTAGCCAGAATTTCTACATATTTCTGATCGGTAAGGGCTTTAAGCTGGACTTCTTTTTCTGCCGTACCCATGACTTGTCCGCCTTGCTCAAAGCTGCGCAAGGTCTTATCGAATAGCGTCACGGTTTTTTTAAGCTCATCGTCATTCTTGGGATTGTTGATAAAGCTGCCCGCATCGCTTTGCTTGATGAGCAATGATTTAGTCATACGCTGCGAGAGCATACGTTGACGTCCGGAGAGGTTCAGGTTGACGGCGCTGTCGGATAGCTGGAACGAAATATAGAAATTCAACAACAACACGGCCATATCAAAAATTAAGAAGAAACCTACGGCGAGGATGATTTCGCGATACTTGCCAAAGTATGATTGTGAATTTGAGGATTTCATCGCCAATGACTCCAAGAGCTGTTAAACAACATAGGTGAACCTCAATGGTTCGATTGTTGCCAGCGTAGGCGGGGTCGCTACATTGCGATGAAGTGCAATCGCGCGTTAACGCGACTCGGCTCCTGCAACAGCGTTGTTGCTTTAAGCCGTATTTCAGTTAAAACTGGGTTTTATTGGTAAAGCTGCGAGATACAGCGCTACAATTACTTCCCATTATTGATGTTCTTCAACAGGTCTTGCGCCATTGAACGGGTAGAAGAACACAAGTCACACTACAGCTCAAACTAAGCAATAAATAGGCCACATGCTTAACATGGTTTAATGTATTGTTTTATATTGTATTTGTGGTTGCTTAAACATAAGAACAATGAACCTTGGCACAGTTATGGTGCATTGAATAACAATAGTTAACAACAGAAAATAATGCTGCATGCATAAATCCCCCTCAGCCTTAATCTCATTCATATTAGCCGGCCTGGCTGCCTTAGCTCCATTTGCAATCGACACTTATTTGCCGGCCTTTCCGGCACTAGCTCAGGCACTAAACGGCACTACGTTGGAACTGCAGCAAAGCCTGACCGCTTATTTACTGCCCTATGCCTTGATGACCTTGTGGCACGGTGCGCTTTCCGATGCGATAGGGCGGCTGGCGGCCATACGCTGGGGGCTAGGTATTTTTGCCTTGGCGTCCATAGGCTGTGCTTTCGCGCCTAACGTCGAGACCCTATGGTTTTTCCGTGCCGTTCAGGGAATGTCGGCTGGGGCTGGCAATGTGGTGGCGCGCGCTATGGTGCGTGATCTGTTTGAGGGGGTGGCAGCTCAGCGCGTAATGGCTCAGGTACAGATGATATTCGGCCTGGCCCCTGCAGTAGCGCCTATCATTGGCGGCTTCCTGCTGGGTATTCATTGGCAAGCTATTTTTATATTCCTGTTTATCTATGCGCTTTTGGCTTTGCTAGCTTCGAATCTGATGCTGAAGGAAACAGTGCCGGTAGAAAAGCGCGTGCCATTGTCCGCCAAGCAAGTAATTTCTGGATATAAGCAAGCGTTTGGCGATGTTGAGTTCGTTAAACTGATCGTGGCGTTTGGCGCTAATTTCGCCGGGTTTTTTGTGTATGTGCTAGCGTCGCCGGTATTCCTGATTGAACACCTGGGTTTGACTGAGCATCAGTTTGGCTTCATGTTTATACCGACGGTTTGCGGTATGGTGCTGGGTTCTTATCTGGCAAGACATGTGGCAGGGCGTTTCGATTCAAGGCATATCCTGCGCTTTGCCTATAGCTGGATGGCTGCCGCGGCTGTGCTGAATGTCGTGGTCTGCATATGGTTGCCATCCAACCCGTGGATTAATATTGCACCAATTGCCCTATATAACGTCGGCATGGCTTTGGTGTTGCCGGTGATGTCGATCGCGGCTCTGGACCGTTTGCCGAGATTGCGGGGGACGGCATCTTCAGCTCAGGCGTTCATGCAAATGCTGCTTTCCACTGTTTCGGCAGGGCTGTTGATTCCCTTGATCTGGCATCATCCGTTGGGCTTGGCGCTAGGTATGGCAGGTTATTTGTTGATCGGCTGGCTATGCGCCCGCGCTAGTGTGGCTTGGCGCGCTCCCGAGGCTAGACAAGTGGTCTGAGAAGGCTTTAAACAGGCAATAAAAAAGGAGACCGAGGTCTCCTTTTTTTAAGATATCAATGGGAATTATTCAACCAGCAGTGCGCGTTTGCCTGGTACGCCATTGTTGGCATCGGCATCGGGCAATGGATCCTTACGCGAAGTAATCGTCGGCCAGATGGTAGCCAGGCGTGCATTCAGTTCAATGTATTCCTGTTGATCTGCAGGTACGTCATCTTCAGCAAAAATGGCTTCGGCTGGGCATTCCGCTACACATAAGGTGCAGTCGATACACTCGTCTGGGTTAATGGCGAGGAAGTTTGGGCCTTCAACAAAGCAATCAACCGGACATACATCTACACAGTCGGTATATTTGCATTGGATACAATTTTCAGTCACAACATATGTCATCTTGGTTCCTCTTCACGCTTTTCTCGACCTTAATCGACAAGCTAAAACATTATTTTAATTGATTCGGATAGCGGTTTAAATGGATTTTTAATAATCCGAATTTCAAGCCTCAATCATGCCTGCGCCTACCGTATTATTCGTGGCTTCATCAATCAGGATGAATGCACCGGTGGCTCGGTTTTTCTTATAAGCATCGACCATAAGCGGTTGGGCCAGCCTAAAGCTGACGCGTGCGATATCGTTCATGGCTAGGTTCTGTGCCGGCAGATTCTCAAGCGTGTTTACATCGACCTTGTAGGCAATTTCTCCAATCTTGGCCTTAGACTCACGCGTGGTATGACGCACGATATAGGTGCGGGCCGGAGAAAGCGGCGTTTCCGACAGCCAGCACACCATAGCCTCAATCTGCTTGACCGGGGCGGGCGCCTGATCTTTCTTGACAATCATGTCGCCGCGCGAAATATCGATCTCGTCTAGCAGCAGCATGGTGACCGATTGCTCGGTAATGGCGCGCTGCATGGATTGGTCACCCAGTTGCAAGGACTTGACGCGGGAGCTGAAGCCGGAAGGCAATACAGTGACCTCATCGCCGACAGCGATTTCACCGGATTCGATGCGGCCCATAAAGCCGCGGAAGTCATGCAGCTCCGGATTGTCGGAAGCCTGCGGACGGCATACGTACTGCACCGGAAAGCGGAAATCCTCAGGCTGCTCGGAGTGCGCCGGCGGTGCTGTTTCAAGGATTTCCAACAAGGTGGGACCGCTATACCAAGGCATATCATCGCCGCGGTCTACGATCATGTCGCCGTTCAGGGCAGACATCGGGATAAACGTAATATCATGGCCGGCCCGCTGCAGACCGATCTGCTCGGCGAACGCCAGATAGTCGGCGCGTATCCTTTCGAATATGTGTTGGTCGTAATTGGCCAGGTCCATCTTGTTAACGGCGACAACAATGTGCGGAATGCCGACCAGGTGCGCCAGGTAAGAGTGGCGGCGGGTCTGCGTCAGCACGCCCTTGCGTGCATCGATCAGGATAATGGCCAGGTTGGCGGTAGAAGCCGCAGTGACCATATTGCGCGTGTACTGCTCATGGCCCGGCGCATCGGCAATAATGTACTTGCGCGTGCCGGTGCTGAAATAACGGTAGGCGACGTCGATCGTAATGCCTTGTTCACGTTCGGCCTGCAGGCCATCGGTCAGCAAGGACAGGTCGACGGCTTCCAGGCCGCGTTTCTTGGAGGTGCGCTCGATCTGGGTCAGCGTGTCGGCCAGAATGGTCTTGGTATCGAACAGCAGGCGGCCGATCAAGGTGCTCTTGCCGTCGTCCACGCTGCCGCAGGTCATGAAGCGCAGCAGGCTGCCGGTATGTTCTGAAATATTTTCTACTTTAGACATCTTAAAAGTAACCTTCTTTTTTGCGCTGCTCCATCGAGGCGTCCGAGGTCTGGTCGTCCAGACGTGTGGCACCGCGCTCGGTAATGGTGGTGGTGGCAGTCTCAATCACGATTTTTTCTACAGTGTCGGCATCGCTCTCAACTGGGGCGGTGCAGGTGATATCGCCCACAGTGCGGAAGCGCACCAGCATATTGATGACTTCTTCACTAGGCTTGGGCGAGTTGATGGCTTCGCCGTTGGCCAGCGGGACATTGATTGGCAAGATGGCACCGTTACGCATGACCACATCACGGTTGTGCGCGAAGTAGATGCTGGGCAGCTCGAGCTTTTCGCGCTCGATGTATTGCCAGACGTCCATCTCAGTCCAGTTGGAGATAGGGAAGGCGCGGATGTTCTCGCCCTTGTGGCTGCGTGCGTTGTAGAGGTTCCACAGTTCCGGGCGTTGGTTCTTGGGGTCCCATTGGCCGAACTCGTCGCGGAAGCTCATGATGCGCTCCTTGGCGCGGGCCTTTTCTTCATCGCGGCGTGCGCCGCCGATGCAGCAGTCGAAGCCGAATTCCTCAATGGCTTCGAGCAAAGTAACCGACTGGTGCTTATTGCGCGGTTCGTCAGGGGATTTCAATACGACACTGCCGCGCTTCATGGAATCTTCCACAGAACGTACGATCAGGCGCTCGCCTAACTCCGCCGCGCGCTGGTCGCGGAAATCGACGACTTCCTTGTAATTGTGGCCTGTGTCGATGTGCATGAGCGGGAACGGGAAGCGGCCTGGGCGGAAGGCCTTTTCGGCCAGGCGCAGCAGGCACAGCGAATCCTTGCCGCCGGAAAACAGCAGCACGGGGTTCGAGCATTGGCCGGCGACTTCGCGCAGGATAAAAATCGCTTCTGACTCAAGCCAGTCGAGATGTGAAAGAGTTTGTTTAGTCGAGATAGTGGTCATCTTGTATTTAAGTCAGAGTTCTAGCTTATTTTTTAACGTGCAGGCCGCATTCTTTACTGGTCGGGTCTTCCCACCACCAGCGTCCGGCACGGATGTCTTCGCCCATGGCAACGGGACGGGTGCAAGGCGCGCAGCCTATGCTGGGGTAGAACTGGTCATGCAACTTGTTATAAGGCACTTCATGCATGCGGATATAAGCCCAGACTTCCTTTTCACTCCAGTCGGAAAGCGGGTTGAATTTCTCCAGGCCATTACTTTCATCGAACTGACGCAAGGGCAAGTCGGCGCGGGTTGCGGATTGCTGAGCGCGCATGCCCGTGATCCAGGCTTTCTTGCCCTTCAGCGCGCGGCCCAGCGGTTCCACTTTGCGCATATGGCAGCAGGCTTTGCGTAAATCCACCGATTCGTAAAAAGCATTGATGCCGTTGCTGCGCACGTAGGCTTCCACGGTCTCTGCTTGCGGGAAAAAAATCTTGAGCTTGGTGTCGTAGGTACGCTCCAGATCGGCAATCAGGTCATAGGTTTCAACCGGCAGGCGCCCGGTATCCAGCGAGAAAATCTCGATAGGCAAGTGGTTGCGCAGGATAATGTCGGAGAGCACCATGTCTTCCGCGCCCATGCTATTGGCGAAGGTGATTTCACCATTGCTGCCGAATTCATTCACAGCGTTTGTGAGCAATTGCAGTACCTGGGCACTTTTAGCCAGCACGGATGCGCGCAGTTCGTCGGTCAGCACGGGCCGTGTTGCCGGATTGCTGGCAGCTGGGCGCAACAACGAAACTTCGCCGCTCATGATAGGACTTTCATTAGCGTATTACGGATGGCCACGATGAATACGGCGCCATACCGGCTGATTGTCGTCTACAGCACCCTGATAGGGTTGGGTGAAGTCTTTGAGGCTAGTCAGCGCGTCCTCGGCGGAACGGTCGGCGCGGATGACGAAGCTATCGAAACCGCAGCGCTTGAGGAAGAACAGTTGGTCGCGCAGTACATCGCCGAAAGCGCGCAATTCGTTCTTGTATCCGTAGCGTGTGCGGAGCAGGGTGGCGATGGAGAAAATACGGCCATCGGCAAAACGTTCGACATGGACTGCAATCAGCGGGAAGGCATTGAGATCATGCTGACTGTCGACGAGCGATCCCAGCAGTTCATGGGTAGCTAGCCAGATACCGATTTCGCCTTGGGCAAAGCGCTCAGCCAATTCGGCCTTGCGCGCAATCCAGACGGAAAGCGGGACCAATACCTTGCCACTAGCAGGAATCTCGGTTGCGGCAATCTGTTCCGGTGTATAAGTAACTTCGCCCGTTAGCTTGAACAGCACGACCTTGCCAGCCTGCTTGCGCACGGTTTCTTCGGCCGGAGCAGGCAGGTTAACCAGCGCCCATTCGTCATCGATGACTGCATTGTTGCGAATCAGGTTGGACTTAGACATTGGTGGTTTCCTTGCCGTAAACGTGAGCCTTGAACGGCTCGACGCCGATACGGCGCACTGTATCGATAAAGCGTTCTTCCGGCGTGCGCTGTGCAATGTAGACATCGATCAGTCGCTGGACTACGCCGGGCATTTCTTCCGCAGCGAATGACGGGCCGATGACGGTGCCAATGCTGGCATCGTTGCCTTGCTTGCCGCCGATGGAGACCTGGTACCACTCGGAACCGTCCTTGTCGACGCCGAGAATGCCGATGTGTCCCACATGATGGTGCCCGCAGGCATTCATGCAGCCGGAAATATTGAGTTCCAGCTCGCCGATGTCATACAAGTAATCGAGATTGTCGAATTGCATCTGGATCGCTTCGGCAATCGGAATGCTCTTGGCATTGGCCAGCGAGCAGAAGTCGCCGCCGGGGCAGCAGATGATGTCGGTCAGCAGGCCGATATTCGGTGTTGCCAAGCCGTTGGCACGCGCCTTCTCCCACAGCGGGAACAGATCGCTCAGTTTGACGTCGGCCAAAATCAGGTTCTGCTCGTGCGCCACGCGCAATTCACCAAAGCTGTATTCGTCCGCCAGGTCCGCTACTGCATGCATTTGCTCTGAAGTGGCGTCACCCGGGGCGGTACCGTGTGGCTTCAATGACAGAGTAACCGCGCGATAGCCTGGTTTCTTGTGCGGATGTACGCTGCGCTTGACCCAAGCGGCAAAGGCCGGGTTGCTGGCAATCGCGCTGTCGAACGATGCGTCATGCTGGGGCAGCGTTTCGTAAGGCATTTCCGCGAAATACTGAGCGACACGCTGCAGTTCTTCCTCGGTAATAGTGTTGGGGCTATCCTTCAGGTAGGCCCATTCCTCTTCAACCTGGCGGCGGAATTCTTCAACGCCCAGTGCTTTAACCAGGATTTTAATGCGCGCCTTATAAATATTGTCGCGGCGGCCATGCAGGTTATAGACGCGGATGATGGCTTCGCAATAAGTCAGCACGTGCTGCCATTCCAGATGCTCGCGGATGACCGAGCCTAGGATAGGGGTGCGGCCGAGACCGCCGCCGACCCAGACCTTGATGGCCATCTTGTTATCGGCATCGCGGAAGAATTCAAGGCCGATGTCATGCGCCTGGATGACAGCGCGATCGCTCTTGGTGCCGGAAACAGCGATCTTGAACTTGCGCGGCAGAAGCGCGAACTCGGGGTGGAAGGTGCTCCACTGGCGCATGATTTCAGCAATAGCGCGCGGATCGACCACTTCGTCGGGCGCTACGCCTGCGAACTGGTCGGTGGTGATGTTGCGTATGCAGTTGCCTGAGGTCTGGATGGCGTGCATTTGAACGGTAGCCAATTCAGCCAGGATGTCCGGCACTTCTTCGAGTTTGGGCCAGTTCAGCTGCAGATTCTGACGCGTGCTGAAGTGGCCATAGCCGCGATCGTAACGCTTGGCGATGTCGCCCAGCTTGCGCAATTGGCGGGAAGCCAACATGCCGTAAGGGACGGCAATACGCAGCATGGGCGCATGGCGCTGGATATAGAGGCCGTTTTGCAGGCGCAGCGGGCGGAATTCATCATCGGTCAACTGCCCAGCCAGATAGCGGCGGGTCTGATCGCGATATTGCGCCACGCGTTCGTCAACAATGGCCTGGTCTATTTCATCGTATTTGTACATATTCTCTAGAGCTTATTGCATAACAAATTTAAGGCCGATCAGCAGTAATACCGTTGCCAATACCGGGCGTAAAACCTTTTCCGGGACTTTGGCGCTTAAGTGGCTGCCTATCCAGATGCCAGGCAATGAGCCAATCAGCAAGCTGCCCAGCAACGCAAAATCGACATGTCCCAAGCTTAAGTGCCCCAATCCTGCCACCGCGGTCAGGGGAATCGCATGGGCCAGATCAGTACCGACAACTCTGAGCGTGCTCATTCTCGGGTACAAAAACAATAAAGCTACCGTGCCCAGTGCACCGGCCCCTACCGAAGATAAGGTTACCAAAACCCCCAACACCGCACCTGTCAATATAGTGACAGGCACTTGCAGCCGCGGCGGAAATCGCCCAATGCTATTTTGAGGGCTATTCGTCGTTTTTAGTTGCGCCGATTTATGCAACAGCACGCTGCGGATGAGCAGCGCGCAAGCGGTTAATACCAGCGCAACCCCCAGCGTAAAAGTAATCAGGCCGGTGGTTTCCTTGCCGATGGACATCAGGTGCTTGAGCACGAAGATCGTCGCTACAGCAAGTGGCAGGCTGCCTATTGACAGCCACACGACAATTTTCCAATCTACCGAACCATGAGTGTCGTGATGTACCCAAACGCCACCAGTTTTAGTAATGGCAGCGAACAATAGGTCTGTGCCTACTGCCACGGCCGGCTTGAATCCAAACAAGAACACCAGTAATGGTGTCATTAGCGAACCACCGCCGACTCCGGTAAGCCCAACTAGTATTCCGACGGCAAAGCCGGAAAAAATGTAAGCAAAATCCATAACGTCCAATCGTATGGTTAGTAAGGATTTTTACAGAAAGTCTGAGATTATAGCAGTTGCTAATTGCGCTTTAATACTATGTTATTCTATGTCTATGTATTTTGGTTATAAGCTAATGTTCATAAGGTCATATAAGCTTAAGCAATGAAATTCCATCAATTACGCTATGTCAACGAAGTCGCGCGACAGAACTTGAATATCTCGCAAGCCGCCGAAGCCTTGCATACATCGCAGCCCGGAGTCAGCAAGCAAATCCAGCTGCTGGAAGAAGAGCTTAATCTTCAAATTTTTCAGCGTAACGGCAAGCGCCTGACGGGGATTACAGAACCGGGCAGAATTATACTGGACTTGGCTGAACGCGTCATGCGCGATATGGACAATATCAAGCGCGTAGGCGAGGAGTTCACGCATGAAGATACCGGGTCTTTGACCGTAGCCACTACCCATACGCAGGCCCGCTATCGCCTGCCGGCTGCGGTCAAGGCGTTCATGGAACAGTACCCTAACGTTAAGCTGACCATACACCAGGGCAACCCCACGCAAGTGGCGGAACAGGTGGCGAGCGGCGAGGCCGATATCGGCATAGCTACCGAAGCCATCAGCAACTACGAAAAATTGCTGTGCCTGCCTTGCTATCAATGGAACCGCTGTGTGGTCGTGCCGCCTCAGCATCCATTGTTAAAGGATCCGCCGCTGACGCTGGAAAAAATTTCGCGTTATCCGCTGATTACCTATGACTTCGCCTTTACCGGTGGCTCGTTGGTAAGCAAGGTCTTCGGCAAGGAAAACATCACGCCGAACGTGGTACTTACCGCCATTGATGCGGATGTGATTAAAACCTATGTGACACTGGGTCTGGGAATCGGGCTGCTGGCCAATATGGCTTATGACAAGGAACGCGATACCAATCTCGTTGCACTGGATGCCAGCCATTTGTTCCCGCCCAGCACCACCTATCTGGGAATACGGCGCGACGCCTATCTGCGCGGTTATACCTATGGATTCATCCAATTCTTAGCGCCGCATTTCGACCGCAAGGCCGTCAATGCCGCGCTAAAGGCCCGTGACTGATTAGTGTGAGTTCTGTCCGGCCTGGCCGCGCAGGTAAACTAAGTAATACATCAACGCTACCAGCACGGAACCGCCGATAATATTGCCCAGTGTCGCGGCAACAATATTCTGCACAAAATTTCCCCATGACAATGTAGCCAGTACTTCAGGCGTCACATGCGCGGCCGCAGCTATTGCCGGATCGGCCGCAGCCAGCATGCCGAGCGGGATAATAAACATATTGGCGATGCAGTGCTCGAAACCCATGCTGACAAAAGCGGTGATCGGGAAGAGCAGCGCCAGTATCTTGTCCGCTACGGTGCGTGCCGCAAAAACCAGCCAGACCGCCATGCATACCAATGCATTACATAAAATACCGCGGAAAAATGCTTCACTGAAACCCAAGCCCGCTTTGCTGCTGGCGATCTTGATGGCCTGAATGCCTACGTTCATATCTACTGCGTGCAGGATGCCGGCAAAGTAGCCTAAAGCCACGGTGCCGAAAGCCCCTATCATGTTCGCAAGCCAGATCCACATCCAGTTGCGCAGCATCAATTTGGTGCTGACCTTGCGTTGCGCCCAAGCCATGGCGAGCAGGTTGTTACTGGTAAACAATTCGGCGCCGCCAATAATCACCAGTACCAGGCCCAGGCAAAAGGTCACGGCAGCTGCCAGTTTTGGCAATCCCTGGGCCAGCGTGAACAGGTAATTCATAGCGCCCAGCGAAATAAAGGCGCCGGCCATAATGCCCAGCATGGTCATCTGCATGGGAGGTAAATGTGCTTTGTATACACCTACGCTTTCAACCCGCGCAGCCATTTGGGCAGGTGAATAAGCATCCATGGAATTTTGTGCGGTCACGGAGTGCTGGGAAGCAGGATCAGCCATAAAGTTTTCAGGAGTGAGTACGAAAAGGACGCGTATTATATGATAATTAAAGAAAAATTCTCATGAATGCCAGCAAGTTATGCCTAAGTTTTTATGCCGTTTGAGTTTCATGCTGCTTGGTTTTTACGTGCCGATTGCCCACAGCGCCACCCCTATGCCTGCGATTGATCCCGATACGGCAATCTATGAAGTGCCGGTTGAGTCTGGAGTTAGCTATGAAGATGTGGTGCTGAGCCTAAAAGTAATTTCCGAAGGCAAGAATTTCGTCAACCCGGCTAACTTTCCTATCGGCGAACATATGAAGGCGCGCGGCCAGGATCCCCAAGGCCCGCTTGAGGTCCATAGCTATTGCAATCTGGGCCTGGGTGCCGAGATACTTATGGATCATCCCGAATTTGTGGTTTTTGCGCCTTGCCGTATTGCGATCTACCAGAAGCAGGGCAAGCTTTATCTAGGCCTGGACCGGCCCACCTTTGACTTGAAAAGCATCAAGCGTCCTACTCAGCGTGCGCGCAAGGCTGCACAGGAATTGGAAAATGCGCTGATCGACATCATGGATAAGGCGCGCAAAGGTGATATTTAGTAAAAATGATCTCATGAGGAATTTATGACCGAGCCGTTATTAATCGCAAAAAGTAAGGACTTTCTCTACCTGCTGCCGCGCATGGCGAATCGGCACGGGCTTATTGCAGGGGCAACCGGCACCGGTAAAACCGTCACGCTGCAAAGTATGGCTGAAGGCTTCTCACGTATCGGCGTGCCTGTATTCATGGCCGACGTCAAAGGCGACCTGTCCGGGTTAAGCCATGCTGGCGGTGCCAACCCCAAGGTCGAGGCCCGCGTCAAGCAACTGGGCCTGGAAAATTTTGTAGCGGCAGCGTGCCCAGTAGCATACTGGGATGCCTTCGGCATCAAGGGGCATCCCATCCGTGCCACCATCAGCGACATGGGCCCATTGCTATTGGCGCGCATGCTCAACCTCAATGAGGTGCAGGCCGGCGTACTGGCTGCGGTCTTTAAAATTGCCGATGACAACGGCTGGCTGCTGCTGGACTTGAAAGACCTGCGTGCCATGCTGCAACACGCTAGTGAGCACGCATCCGAATATATGGCTGAGTACGGCAATATTTCTGCGGCCAGCGTGGGCGCCGTGCAGCGTTCATTGCTGCAGATGGAGCAGGAGGGGGCTGACAAGCTGTTCGGCGAGCCTGCCCTGAATCTGGACGATCTCATGCAGACGGATTCCAAGGGGCATGGCGTCATCAATATTCTCGCAGCCGATACCCTCTACAACTCGCCCCGTGTTTATGCCTCGCTGCTGCTGTGGCTGCTTTCCGAGTTATTCGAAAAATTGCCGGAAGTCGGTGACCTCGACAAACCCAAATTGGTGTTTTTCTTCGACGAAGCGCATTTGCTGTTCAACGATGCGCCGGATGCTTTGCTCGATAAAATCGAACAGGTGGTGCGCCTGATTCGATCCAAGGGCGTAGGCATTTATTTCGTCAGTCAGAACCCGATCGATATTCCCGATGTCGTGCTGGGCCAGCTCGGCAACCGGGTGCAGCATGCATTGCGCGCTTTCACGCCGCGTGACCAGAAGGCCGTGAAAGCTGCAGCGGAAACGTTCCGCACCAATCCGGAAGTGAATGTGACAACAGCTATCACTGAACTCGGGGTAGGAGAAGCGCTGATTTCTTTTCTGGATGAGCAGGGCAGGCCGGCACCGGTCGAGCGCGCTTTTGTCTGTCCGCCGGGCAGCCGCATCGGCCCTGCGACAGACGCCGAGCGCAGCCAGATCATTCGCGGCTCCTTGCTTTACGGACATTATGAAAATGCGGTGGACCGCGAATCGGCTTACGAAGTGCTCAAGGGCCGCGTAGCACAGCAGTCGCCAGAACAGCCGGCAGAAAGCGGCGGCTTCGATTGGGGCAACTTATTCGGCGGCGGCAGTCAAAGCCAGCCGGGTCGTAAGCCTGCAGCACGCCAGCCCGATAGTATGCTAGAAACGGTGGCTAAAAGCGCGGCGCGCACCATAGGCTCGGAATTAGGCCGTCAGGTACTGCGAGGTGTGCTGGGCTCCATACTGGGCGGCGGACGCAAGCGTCGATAACTGCGGATAACTGTTAGCGTATACCGTCTTCAGGCCGGATCCAACGGCTGCCGAAAGGCTTTTCCATATGGCGGTCGTAGGGCGGCGAAGTATAGCCATGAGGGTTGACGATGGGGTGTAAAGGCCGGATGGGATGCCTGAAGAAAGTAGTGGTGCGATTATCGTAGATGATCTCGTTAGGTTCCTTGATGCCGCAGGCTGCTCGCATCAAACTGCGCTTGGCGTGAATCGCACTTGGCTCATACAGCGATGAGTTAGCTTCAAGCTCCAGACTGCGCTTGGCCTGCTGGCATTCCAGCGTATCGCCTCTTTCTGCGCTTAAGTCAGCCTCGGTCCTGCCTATTACCGTATTTTGCGCATTGTTTTGTTCACGCCTGGCAATGGCGATCCACTCCCAGTGCTCCTTGGTGGTAGCCAAGGCCTGGGCACGGTTCAGATCGCCGGTAGCAATCGCAGCTTTGACTGCGGTATCCATCTGACGGGTCAATGCAGATTGTTCTTTAGGCAGATTAGAGTTAACGGCGCCTGTGACCTGGATATCAGTCAATATTTGGCTGCTGCCCGATGCACAAGGAGCATCCGTGTAAACGATCTGGTTATTCTGGTTTTTACACTTATAAACCTGTGCATGGGCCGGGGCCGTAAAAAACAAGGCCAGCAGTAAAACAACCGGGATGGCTGATATCATAGGGAACATTCAAAACTCCCAAGCAAGCAGGGAAAAACTTAATTTGGATACTTTCCAGAAGACATTTTTTTTCTTAAATAATTCTTGTAACACTTCCGTTCATATTTTCCATGCAAAGAATTATCCAATCCGGCCAAGCTGAACAGACTATCAACAAATCGCGTTTTATTGCAGTGGCTGAGTATTGCGCGGATGAACGGTCAGTCGGCCTGTGCTTGCGTCGGCTGGCCAGTGCGCACGGTTCCGCGCATCATCTGGCCTATGCTTTCCGCATCAAAAGCGACCAGGGCATAGTGCAGCGTTTTCATGATGCTGGCGAACCTTCGGGCACTGCCGGCAAACCTATACTGCAGTTTATCGAAGGCCGGGATTTGGTCAATGTATGTGTAGGCGTCATTCGTTACTACGGCGGCATTAACCTGGGCACCGGCGGTTTGGCACGGGCCTATGGCGGAACAGCAAAAATGGCACTCGAGGCGGCGCGGATTGCAGCGTATGTGGAAATGCAGCAGATCAGGCTGGTACTCGACTACAAAAGTCTGGATAGCTTTACGCGCGAACTGAGCAAACTGAATGGGGAATTACTGGATAAAGTCTTCGGGGAAAAAATAACTGTAGTTGCTGCAGTGCCTGCCAGTGAGGCAGAAGGCTTACTACGCCGCTACAGCAATTAATATGTAAGAATTAAGGCGCTTATCACTTAGCAGCGATACCCCGTGTAAGTCCTATCATGCTCCAGCCATCGGTAAGGGTAATGGTTTCCACGCCGGTATGTTCTTCAAAACCTTTCCAGTGGCTGGACTTTCTGGGGCCGCGAAATTTGTTAAACCCGCGTCCAGCATTAGTTACGTTATGACTCGCTACTATCCAGTTTTTGTCGATGGTTCCGCTCAGCTTGATGTACACCGTTTGCAGATTGTCCGGTTTGTATAGCTTGGCTTCAAATGCGTCCTTGCTGATCCTGACTTCAGCCATTCCTTCTTCCATCGCCCATTTATCGATGAGATTGTTAGCCTTTACCCATTTCCAGGTAGGTTCGGCTAGGACGATATTAGAAAAAACTAGGCCGGAAATCAGGATCAACAGGGGTCGCAGCATAGATTAAGCTGGCGTGACCTCGGTGTGATAGCCCAGGTCTGTCGGCAGCTCACCGCCTTTTGTGATGCGCACCGCACAGTATTTCACCTCGGCAATTTTGGCGAAAGGGTCAAGCGCCGGATTAGTGAGCATATTGGCGGCCGCTTCGTAGTAGCAGAAGGCGATGAATACCGAACCGCGTGGTATGCCGTCGTCTGCACGTGCAATCAGTGAGATCTTACCGCGGCGTGATTCTACCGTGATAATGTCGCCGGCCTTAGCGCCTGCTGCGTCAAGGTCGAGTGGATGGATGCTGACTGTAGGCGCCGGTTCGATCGCGTCAAGTACGCTAGCGCGTCGCGTCATGCTGCCGGTGTGCCAGTGTTCCAGCATGCGTCCGGTAATCAGCACCATTGGATACTCGGCATCGGGCCGTTCTGCGGCAGGGATGATGTCGGCTGGTACAAGCTTGGCGCGGCCATTGGGGCGAGGGAAGTCATCCTCAAAAATCACTTCCTGGCCGGGGTCGCCTTCGTGCTCGCACGGATAGGTGACAGCATCCTCGTTTTCAAGCCGTTCCCAGGTAATGCCGGCTATGCTCGGCATTGCCAGGCGCATCTCGTTGAAGACGTCCTTGGCGCTTCCGTAATTCCATGGCAGACCCAGGCGCTTGCCGATTTCCTGGATAATCCAGAGGTCCTGGCGCGCATCGCCGGGCGGGCTGATAGCTGGACGGCCAAGCTGTACAAGCCTATCGGTATTGGTAAAGGTGCCTAGCTTCTCGGCGTGCGTGCTGGCAGGCAGAATGACGTCGGCCAGGTAGGCGGTTTCGGTCATGAAGATATCCTGCACGACCAGATGTTCCAGCTTGGCCAGGCCCAGGCGCGCATGATGCGCATCAGGGTCCGACATGGCCGGGTTTTCGCCTTCGACGTACATGCCGCTGATCTTGCCTTCACAGGCTGCGTCCATGATCTCGACGACCGTGAGGCCAGGCTTGGTGTCGAGCGGAGTATTCCAGAGCCTCTCGAACTTGGCATGTGCTTCGGGATTATCCACGCGCACGTAGTCCGGGAAGCTCATGGGGATCAGGCCCACGTCCGACGCGCCTTGCACATTGTTCTGCCCGCGCAGCGGATGCAGGCCGGTGCCGCGGCGGCCGACCTGGCCCGTGACCATGGACAGCGCGATAAGGCA
>Ga0196972_1000610_pt1 | contig 15876 bp, 37 predicted proteins | sample S1v_2013CmetaG_FD_148618 | JGI IMG/M metagenome (GOLD analysis project Ga0196972, IMG submission 148618) | Soil microbial communities from Anza Borrego desert, Southern California, United States - S1+v_20-13C | ecosystem: Environmental > Terrestrial > Soil > Desert | place: USA: California...
ATTTGTTGCTAACGGTTCTGCTAACGGTTTGCTAACGCTTTCCGTATTTGTTGCTAACGGTTCTGCTAACGGTTTGCTAACGCTTTCCGTATTTGTTGCTAACGGTTCTGCTAACGGTTTGCTAACGCTTTCCGTATTTGAAGGCGTGGCGAAATCATCCATGAAATTCCATGGACGGTAATTCTTTTTCTTAAAAGTATCCCTTGGAAGAGAAATTATTTTTTCTGAACCATCATCTGTTGCCATTCCATCAGGCTCCTATTTATGCTGACATAGCAAGTTCTGGTGAATTTTCTAATGATCCTAAGCTAACAGAAGGGCCGGTGGTATTTTGCAGCTGTAATATTTCCCTGGTAAGTAAGTCTATATCTTCTTTTGAAGTAGTTGCTTTTAAATTATCAAATATTGAGCCACCCTTGGTAACTATATTGGGAAAATCCTGGGATATTCTGATAGGGCGCTTATAGCGAAGCTCGCCATAAATTGGATGTTTAGTTAATGTTTCTAAAACTTCGCCAGAAAGCGAAGTGCGGCCATCAAATTTATTGAGTAATAATCTAAAAGGTATCTCAACATGAAAATTTTCCATGATATTAAGCAGCTCATTATGTGTAATTTTTAAGCCTGAAAAACAAAAATTTTCAGGGGTGAGAGGCGCAATAACTAAATCAGAAGATAATGCCGCGGCTGTCACTGAACTTCCGAGAGCAGGTGGGCAGTCAATTAAAATAAGATCATATTTTTCTTTTAGAGGGACCAGTTTATCTTTATAAACATTATTTAATGGATATCTGTTTAGCATTAAATAGCTATCTAAAACAGCGTTTTCAATGCGACTAGGTAATAGATCAACGCCAGGAATTATTGGAATAATGGCATCCTCTATCGGCATCGAATCTTTTAAGACATCTATCATAATTGGCAAATTTTCTGACTGAATCGAAAATGACTGTGTTAAGTTGCCTTGTTGATCTAAATCTAAGCAAAGAACTCGCGCACCATACAAACTTGCTCTAATTGCAACAGATTGAGTAATTGAAGTCTTCCCAGTGCCGCCTTTTACTATTTGTATAGCAATAATTTTCTTTTTAAATGGGATATTGAATAATTTTCGGGCGGTTTCATGTCCAAAATAAACTTTATTTTTAATTTTTTTATAAGATAAATTTAAAGTTTTTAGTTTTTTATGAATAGCAGGTAGGCTTACCCCTAAAAAATCGACTGCTTCCTGGGTAGTTATCTTTGGCTCCATATTTGCCTCCCTATCTGGTTTATGAAACTAAGCTTTTTATATATAAAAATATAAACCTAGTGTTTTTGCATGTCAATGATAAACCTTCCTGTTTTCCATTTTAAATAAATAATAAATATTTAATTGCTAACGCTTATGCTAACGGTTCTGCTAACGCTTTATCAATTTTTGTACTAATTAGTAGTTTTAACCAGTGCTAAAGTGTAATTTTTTGGTTAAAAAAATTACTTTCGAGAATTTTATTATTTCCCCTTTTTAGGCTTTCCATGGTCAGAGACATATTTTTTTATAAATTCTAAAAGAGTATCAGTCATAGTAGAGCCATTAATCGCAGTTAAACTTTTAAAAGATTGATGTAATTCAGTTGGTACAATTAGGGTTATACGACTTATCTTGTCTTCTTTTTGATCAGATTTCATATCTTGAATATTCCAAATTAACAATAAGTATAAGTATAAAAAAAAATGTAAATATTTACAAATTTATCTTGACTTATTTTCCCTATTAACATATTATCATATTTACATAGCAAGAAATGCTATATGGGCAGCGCCAGGGTGTATCAGACTCTGACGCAACCACTTCCATAATCCCGATCTGAAAGGAGATTGAGACCATGACAGATATTAGTATACCCGAAAAAACGCATCCCTCCGAGGCAATCAATTTTGTCTACTCCCCCTTTGTGGCTATAACGATTAATCAGCGCTCGATATGGATGGCTCTTATTGATTTATTACTTGTTGGTAAGGCCATGGCCGACCATCTTGCCGTTAACTACGCCAGATACTACGGTCCTGAAATTCACCCAGACGAACGTGAACGCCTTGACTACGAGAAAGCGCTTTTCAATCGATTTGAAGAGCTTTGTCCTCATGTTGAGCCATTAATTGAAGAAGCCAGGAAGAATATTCTGACATAAAAATCAGGAAATTACTGTACAACTTTGTGTTTACTGGTAGTGCTAATCTGTGTTTTTATGTCGCTTCCGAAGTATCTGCTAGTAAACACACATATCAGGAGTAGTTATGTGTGACTTAATTTGTGCTAACCAAAGACTTAAAACGCCGTCTCGATATCGAATATACCGATTCATGACCAAGCTTAAATTATTTTGGTTATGAGGGCCGAATGGGACTTGGATGATGAAATGGCAGGGCTTGCCTATCAGTACGAGTTAGAGCAGAGACAAAAAGAGGAGCAGGAAAATGGAAACCACACCGTCACCGATGCGGACTAGTTCGACGGTTACCGCAATTTCAAAAGCAGTTTGTGAATTACAAACCAAATTAGAATTGGTCAATAAAAATGGTGTTAATGAGCACCAACGTTATTCATACGCCAAATTAGAAGACTATATCAATGCAATTAAGGTTAGCCTGGAAGAACAACGGCTATTTATTATAACTAACATATCTGAAGTAAAAAGATTAAAGCCACGAGAAGGAAGAAATAGTACACAATATCCCGTTCAAATAAGATTGACAATTCGGTTGTGCCATGAAAGTGGCGAATGGTTTGAAACTGATTGCTATGGGGAAGGACAAGATACAGGGGATAAAGCGATTTATAAAGCTATCACTGGGGCACGTAAATACGGCGTGGCATGCCTGCTCGGCTTAGCGACCACAGATGATCCAGAAAATGATGAACCAAAAACTGGTTCAAATAATAACGATAATTCGGCAAATAAATCTAAGGCAGTGAATGATTCTAAAAATACTGCAGCTAACTCCAAAGTAAAAATGATTATGTCTAAATACAAAACCAAGCTGAAAGGTGCTTTAACTTTGGAAGCTCTACAGGCAGCTCTTAAAGAAGGTTATGGAGAGCTTGCTCCCACTAAAGATCACAACGCTGCTTTAGAGTTAAAAGAATGCTTTGCCAAAATTAAAGCAGAAAAGTTTCCAAATCAGGATAAGGAGAATCCAAATGCTAATCTTGCAGCGGCGTAAAAGTGAAGTTATTCATATTGGCGATCAAATAAAAATTACATTAATCGGTATGGCTAATGGCGTAGCATCGATAGGAATTGATGCGCCGAAGGATATTAATATTGTCCGCGAAGAAATTATAGAGAAATATTCTAAGGAGCCTGTAAAGCAAAAACGGCTATAAATTGGGACAAATCTATAGCCGTTTTAACTTCAATTTCACAACGTTTTTGGGAAAACATAGTTATGAATCTACAACATGGGAATACTAACATGAGCTTAATAGAAGGTAAAGAACCACGCATATTAATTATCGAAGACACACCGATCAGCCGGAAGATTTTAGAGGTTTTTTGTGATAACAATGGATTTAAAAATTATATTACTGCGGTAAACGGTGCGCAAGGAATCGAAGAATTTAAACGTGGTTGTGATTTGGTAATATTAGATATTGGCTTGCCAGATATTTCAGGCATCGAAATATGCAGATTCATTAGAGAATATGAATCAATTAATTCTTTAGAATACACCCCAATAATAATCCAAAGTGCTAATGGTAATTCTATGCTGGCTGCCGCTATTCAGGCAGGTGCTAGTTTTGCTATGCAAAAACCATTTTCTTTTGAGAAGCTTAGAGAAGTCATGCAATTTTGGCTTAACCATTCTGTTGAAAAGGAAGTCAAAAATGGGTTTTAGGCGTGTAGAATTTTCATCAAATCCATGCCCTGCAGTAAAATTAATTGAGAAAACTATTTTTCTTGAGTTCTGCCGTTCGTGGGATCCATACAAAAATCAAGTTAATAATATAACTTATATGTATTATCCATCAAAGGCGTACCCTGTTCCGGCTTTTACTTTTACCAATGGAGAAAAAGCAAGAAAATTTTATTGGCATTTATTGAAAGTTCTTGAGGATAAATCAATTAAAAATGAAAAAGTTCATGTTCATATTGAGCATGGAAGATTTATCCAAAAATCTGATTTTTGTGATCAATATAAAATATTTTGAGGTTAGTATGAAAGAACAATTAGAAAACATTATAAATAAAACGACCCACTTATTCGTAAGCAAGGGATTTTATGATACTTCTATACAAGATATTTCTTTGGCCGTTGGGCTTAAAAAAGCCAGTATATTCCATTATTTTGATACAAAAGAATCGTTGCTTGAATGTATTATAAGGCATGCTATAAGGAAGGAAAAAGGATGGCTTTCTAAAAGCTTTAATGCAGATATTATAAGTTTTAAAAAACAGGCATTCGATTATTATTCTTCGGATGATGCATCATTAGTCTTAATTAGTATAATGGGTGGTTGTTTATCTCATATTCATAATAATCACAAAATGGCAATGCAGCTAATATTAAACCATATTGAATCAACTGTTGAATTATTAGCGGAATTTATCGACGATACAAAGAAAATTGGCTATTTTAATGCTAGAAAAATAGCTGAAACAATTATTTCTGACTTGCATGGAACACTTTTAATGGCAAAAGTTACCGGCTCAATATCTGGTTTAGAGCGTTGGGCTAGTTACACAGATTATTAACTATGCAAGGAGTATGTATATGACATTTCGCAAGATTTTACTTTTATTCTTGGCTCTTATTGTTTTTTTTAGTGGTTTGATTATTTGGCATCAATCAGATGCTGATTATTATCAATGCAAGCAATATGCAAAATCTGCGGGTGTTAGTTTCACATATAGTGACCGTGTGTGTATTCTTATGGGTTAAGGCAAGGAATTTGTATGTGGCAGCCTAAATATAGAATTTGGGACAAAGTTAAAAAAATTATGATTTATCCAGGCGATGGAACCAATTTCATATACCCAGATGGAAATGTCGCCATGCTTAATGACGATAATACTCTAACAATATCAAGTGGTGATGTTGTGACCATGTATTATGCTGGCTATAGAGACCGGAACAAAATAAATATTTTTGACGGAGATATATTACAACACCCGAGAGGTGATAAAGTTGTCATAAAACATGAGCCAGCATTGGGGATATTCCGCTCAGTTTATTCCGATGGTGATTCAAGGTGGCTAGAACATATTATCTCGGGGCCAGGAGCCGCTGTAGTTGTTGGAAATATTTATCAAAATCCAGAATTATGTATTTGGTAAGGAATTATTAGATGAGTTATCACAGAAAGTTTAGGGTTTGGTTAAAAGAAGAAAATATGATGGTATATCCTGAGCAGGAAATGGGTTTATACGCAAGAAAAAAACTTATAGTTTTGCCAAATATATCAACTGCAGGAGGAAGTTTAGTTTTAACCCAAGAAGGGAATTTAGAGTTTCAAATATGGCACTCATTTAACCAACGATGGGATATAGCGGTAAATTCGGCTTATATCATGCTTTCAATTGGGAAAGAAGATGAAGATGATAAAGTAATATACGAGGATGATATAGTAACCGGTATAATATCAAAACAACCAGAAAATGTCTGTCAAGGGCTAAAAATGTATAACATGATGGGTAAAGAAGTCGCCGGTGTAATTAAATATAGTCGAATTTATGCGCAATATTATTTCACTACTGATGGGATTACATATTTGGACTTATTTCATGGATTGAGCAATATCAAAGTAATAGGTAATTTACATGAAACACCGGAGCTATTGAAATGAAAAAGAAAAGATGGCCTGCCGCTGTTTTAGGCAGTATAGCCGGATTGATTACTGGGATGGCTCTTCATAATTATCCAGTAATAGCGATAGCAGTAATAATAACTGTTCAATCCATTATAATTGGCAAGCTTTATTGTTGGTGGAGGGATAGAAGTAAATGACAGAACTTAAACCATGTCCGTTTTGTGGTGGCGCTGCCTTATTGATTGAAAAGGATATCCTGGACCTATTTCCAGAATTTAAAATAAGATGCGGCAAATGCCGCCTGACCATGGAAACCCCAAATGACAAGTACTATAGGTGCACCGAAAGGCCTGGAAAACTAATCGAAAAATGGAACACAAGAGCATGAAAGTGGGCGATGTTTTTGATTTTGGGTGTGAAATAGGTGAATTAAAAATAACCCATGTGGCCCACAGCCATCTAGAAAGCTATGGCTATATTTATCTTAAAGCAGGTATTTTTAGCTGGAGATTACCGATTAGAATGACGCCATATACGCCTTATGAGTTACTCCCATATGATATATATGAATCCATTAAGCACATGAAAGATTGGTCACCATTATGGTGTTAGGAGCAAGAGCATGACAGTTGAAAAAGACAAAAGAATATGGTTATTTGACTGCCCTTTTGGCGGTATAATGACGGCAGGCTATATCGTTGAAGAGCTTAAAAAATTTCCATTAAACACAAAAGTATCGATAGGCAATGTGTTAGCTCCACAGCCTATAGTTGCACTTATTCATGATGAGGTTCGTAAGCAATTAATATTCGTGGATAAGAAAGAGAATGAACATTTAGATGAGCTTATCAAATCTACTTGGTATAGGAAGACGGAAAATGACAGTTGAAGAAGCGATTAAAAAATTGAAAGATATGAAAGCCAAATCTGAAGTTCTTCTATATACTTGCGATGGTAAATTTAAGTCATGCTTAGATATATATAAAGCATCTTCAGGTGATATAGTTTTTACATGGGATGATAATATGGATTCATGTTGCTAAAGATTAAGACCCCTGCGGCGTGGTAGGAACACGCTGGTTTGAGAACAAACTGTTACAGAAGACGAACGATAGAGACTAAGTACTAGCTTATGCCTGCAAAGGTATCTCATCGTAATAACAGATATTGCATAGAAATATGCAGCATGGTCTTCAAGCAAGTGCAAATCTTGCCAGGGGTCATCAGTAATGCATGTTCGATTCATGCTCGCTGACCGAGGTTTGGTAAGGAACAGGGGTTCGATTCCCCTCTTGATCGCAGGTGCGATGGGTCTGACGGCAGGGAAAGACCTGCAATGATTAAATTATGGAGTTATATTATGGGATTATATGTTTCACATGATGCCTTCCATTATAGCTATGGAACATTTTCGGAGTGGCGTTTGATACTTGCTAAGGCCGCAGGATATCGTACTGCAAAATTTTCTTTTAATAATGACCCCTCATCTATAAGAGAAGAGGTTCTTGTTGATTGGGGCCATTTATCTCCTAAAAATATTTTTGGGGAATGGGATGAGGCCCCAGAAGATTCACTTCTTATATTGATAGTTCATTCTGATTGTGATGGCTTTATAAATAGACAAGATTTGCCTGCTTTAATTGAAAGACTGAAAGCGTTATTGCCAAGAATCAAAAAAACAGCAATTAGCCATGGATGTGATGAAATGTCTGCTTCAAAATATGAAGATATTACAGAGGACTTTATACAAGGTGCAGAAAAAGCATGCGCAGAAGGTGAAAATTTAGATTTTATGTAGACTATTTGGGGTGAGATAATATGTTCAAAACATATCGTAAAAAGCCTGTTGAAATCCAGGCGGTACAGTTTGATGGGGCAGAAGAATCTGCTAAGAAAATAGCTTCATTTTCGCCAGAAATTATAGTCTTTCGTGAAAACCAAGGAGGCATTTTATTTGATTGCAAAACAATATGGCTATTAAAAATTAAAACTCTAGAAGGAATTATGGCTGCTTATGAGGGCGATTGGATAATTAAAGGTGTGAAAGGCGAATTTTACCCCTGTAAAGACGATATTTTTAAAATGACATATGAGGCGGTAATGTAGCAATGCATCATCTATTGCCAATCGATATCTTGGATATAGTTGAATTAGCAGCAATAGGCTTTTTTTCATTGCCTATAATGGCTTTGTATTTGGCGTTTGGGATTAAAAAAGCATGTGAGATAGTAAGGGATAGATGGGGTTTATAAGATGAAATGGGAAATGTTTTTTGATGATTGTTATTTTGATTTATGGGCCGTTCGTCCTGTAGGTGATAGGGATTTTAATAGCCCACAATTATTTCATTTTGAAAAAAAAGAAGATGCCAAGGAATTTTTAAAGATAGTTGAAAAATCTATTGCACCCATAAAAGTCGAATCTACTACTTCTAAAGTAGAAGAAAATAAAGTAAAAAATAAAAGGCTTGTTACAGTTTCGCAACTTCCAGAGCTATATCCTTCTTTTACAATTGGAGGTATTAGGCACCTTATATTTTTTGAGAAAGAAAATGGTTTTTCTAGCTGCATAAGAAGGGTTGGCAGAAAAATCCTTATTGATTGTGAGAAATTTGAGCAATGGGTTGATAACCAAAAATAGTTTTGCCTATTTCCGGTAATTTATTATTTGGTGTTGTTAATTAATATTTTTATTCTGGCATCAATCTCCTTTATCCAGGTGAAAACATATAGTTGCTCAATTCTAAACATTATTCTTTTCCTTCATAATTTCTTTAATTTTTGATAATAATATGTTGATTTCATTATCTATTCTTTGTGCTGATATCAATTCCAATATGTAATAAAGTATAGCTCCGAAGAAAGTGATATTTATAGCCATTAATATTAAATAGTAAAAATGATGAAAATTTAAATATCCATATATTGCCGACATACAGCCTATAACGGGAAAAAATAAACCAAAAAATTGTAATTTTAGAATAAACTTATCTAGCTTCATTTTTTATTTGCCGTTGATTTTTCTTGCCACTGATGCCCATTTGAACATTTGTAACTAGTTATTGAGTAATTCGGGTTATTATGATGAAAATCACCATTCTCATCATAATATGTTGAGGCTGCCATGCAGGTTACCGATGTTGGGCCAACATAGATAATACTGGCAAGACCTTCATTTTTACATTGTTGGCAAATCATTTTTATATATTCTCTTCCTTTCCTGTCTTAAACTTATGTGTTGCAGGCAAATATTGAGGCCAATGTTGTTCACAATATAAAATTGGGTCGTCAGAGCAAAGAGCTTCTTTAAGCTGTTCTTTCGCATGTCCAAGCCGATGCGTATGAGTTTGTGTGTCGTAAAGAGTCGCTTTCCAAGCGCCATACCATGTTCCAATAACAACGCAAATCATTTCTTGCTGTTCATAAGTTAATTTAGTGTCTTCCATCTTTAATCCTTGCTAATTTTATAAAGAACATAAAAGAATCCAACGAATGCAAAGGCCATTGCCCACATTGCTAAACCATCACCTATTGTCATTTTATTGCCATCCATATAGTTCGTAGTCAAGATAGACATAGGAGTCATTAGAAAAACATTCCTGGCATCTATAGGATGCTTTGTCTTCGTCTTTTTTCTCATGCCGGGGCGGCCTATCAAGAGGATTCATCTTCTCAAAATTTTTATCAATAATAGCATTTGCACACTCTATACATAGACAATTCAATCCTGGTATTTTTCTAGGCATTTCTATCCACCTCATTGGGTATATAAAACCAATTCTTTCTAATTTTTCTGATAGCTCAAAATGCGCAACTAATTTATTTGCGTTCATTTTTAGATTCCTCATTTTGAAGCCCTAAAATTTTAAAAATTTCATCCTTTTGAGGATGGTTATTATATTTCTCATACATAAGCCTATCCCAGCATCTTCCGCCACGTCTAACCGCATAACCTATCATTGTTTTTGTTATTTCATGTGGTTTTTCCATCTTTCACCTCAATCTGCTTTTTAAGCCCCCTCATCTCATCTTGGAGCTCAACCAATTCAACACATAGAACTCTAATTGCTGAATGCAGTTGATCATTATGTAATAGAATATGCATCTTTGTTTCAAGGTCTGCGTTTTCAGGCATCATCATGAACATTTTTCACCCTCCTCATGCTGCGCTATGATTAGTTGGGCTAGACAGTTGGCGATATTTCTACTCTCAAAAATCATTGATTTAAATCCTTTGTCATCGCTTAGACGATATTCTCCATAAATACCAGAATAAAAATTATCTCCAGTTGTTAATGATTTAATAATACCAATTTCTTTACCATAAAAATTGGAAATATCAATCATCTCCCACAGCTCTTGGGCGGTGAATGCTGATATTAGCTCAATTTCATTAAATATATTAGGAACAACCGCATAGGGTATAAATCTAACAGCGTAGCATTTATCTGAATAAAATTCCCAAGTAAAAAAAGATTTTTGAGCAATTCCAATTTGTTTTAGCTGTCTTGACAATTCAAGGCTTGTTACTATTGATTTTAGCATGTTGTCCCCCGCATATCCTAAAATGCACAAAATGGTAGCACATAAAGATGCTGAGAGTATATCATTACCTTTCTACCAGCCGCTTAACTTGCATCGCATGAAATGGAACCCCTCTTCTATTTAAATAGCCACTTTTATGCAGATTTTCTGATATTTGTAGCAATGGAAGCTGTCCCTCTCTTAGCTCCTTGGCTAATTTGATTACAGCCTGCTCTTCCTCAATCGGCACAAGCTTTTTCTTTTCATCATTAAGCGTAAAGCCATAGGGTACCTGCCCGCCCCAATATTCGCCTCTCACCTTTTTAGCTTGCATAGCCAATCTAGTTCGCTCTGCGATGACGTCTTTTTCAAATTCACCAATAACGCCAAGCATGCGAAACATCATCTTTCCAGCCGCGCTGGTAGTATCAATATTTTCTGAAAGTGAAACTAAGTCAGCGCCCTTTTGATGTAATAAATCGGCTATATGCAGCAAGTCCTTTGTGCTGCGTGTTAATCGGCTTAAAGAGTATGTGACAAAAGCCATATCTTTTTTTACTACTTTCAAAGCATGTTCAAGCTCTGGACGTTTCTTCATTGATGAGCCACTTACGCCTTCATCAGTAAAGACGCCCATCAAGTCATATTCATGATATTCGCACCACGCCATAATTTTCGACCGCTGGGCTGATAGAGATATGCCTTCTTTGGCTTGTTTTTCTGTTGATACGCGAGTATATCCAATTGCCTGTTTACGCATGTTTTAATAGCTCCGGATTTTCGTGAATGTTTCCGATGACTCGCGGAAGAAGCCCCTCGTAAATTTCTGGGCATTCTTTATATCTTTGCAAGAGCGTTGGATCGTAATTATAGCCATAAACAATATTACAACAACCACAGCTCTTTTTCGCGTATTCAATTAGCGTTGGATTGGGGTCTTGTAAAATAAGTTTTCCATCGTCATACAAGTCATAACATACAAAATCCCCCTCATAGATATCAACATTATGAACGTCTTGATCTCCGATGAAGAATTGATATAAATATTCTTGGCTCATATCATGAATTGAACCATCTTCTCCAATAACACATAAAGTTCCACAACCAGCAATAAAAAATGGATAATCATTTGGATATCTCATATTTTTATTTTCTTTATCCCAAACTCTGAATTTACCTAGCATGTTTTAATTTAGCCTCCTCAACTTGGCTAATGTCAACATCAGCAAAAGTATCCTGGTAAGATTTTTCCAATTCATCCCAGACACCTTTATCACCCTCTCTCAGTAATCGATCATATACTCGTTGGGCCATCAGACTGGAGCCATGATAATAACAGCGACAGCCATCTAGGAAGGCACAATTTTCCTCAGGGAAATGCTTCTTATACATTGGGATATATGAGTGATAACCTAAATCGGCAGGGAAGGGCTTAAATGGATTAAATTGTCCGTTTATAATCATATGATTAAATGCCTGTTCTGATTCCGGCAAAAACCAGCCGCTAAGAAGTAAAAATTGGATAGCTCCTTTTTCTCCCTTTAATAAAAATATAATTTCAACGCAATGACGATTAATAGTCGGGTTTGTTTTATCCCATGCCGGTGAAAAAGTTACTTCTTTAATAAAATTATTCATATATATACCAATGTTAAGCCAATGTTAAATATAGTATACTTGTTTCACTTTGGGGGCGCAATGTTAAATTTTGTGTTAAAGCATCAGATCAAATGTTGATCAACAAATACATTTTCTTGACGTTCGATATGTCTTATGATCAAATAAATCAACAAGAGTTAAAAAAATGAATAACCAGATAAAAGTAATTACCATTTATGAAAAACCCGATAGTCATCCTGAGAATTTTGTGGCGGTAGAGTTCATTGTTTCCAGCGGATTGGTCCAGGCTAGTAGAATATTTAATATATCTAAGACACTTGTCTAAGCCAGGGAATTAATTCCTGAATGGATGATGAGGATAGAAAAATCACCAGATGAGCACCCTAGCATTGTAGAATCGTATATTTAAACCATGTTGGAGAACTTAATGCTGCAATATTTTAATTTTAATATTTTTTTTAAACTTTTTGTGATCATTAATTTATTACTTATAGAGTATTTTATATTCATTATAATTTCAAAACTAAATAATATTATTGAATTTAACTTCTATAATAAAATGATAACCTCATACTACTTTAAAGATAAAAAAGAATTTGGTTTAACTTGGAAGTGCCATGCCTGCAATAGAGAAAGGCCCGATGAAGATATTAGCGTGGTAAGCAAAAGTTATGAAAATTCAACATTTAATGTAAGATATTGTAATGATTCAAGAAAATGTTTTGACCGGGCAGATCGTCTTTGTGAGGAAAGACTTCAGAGATGGAAAGATATTGTAAATAGAAAAATATGTAATTAATCTAAGGAGATAAAAATCATGAATAACGAAATAAAAGAACTATTGGAAAAAATTAAACAAGCAAAAGACGTATTAAATACTTGCATAGCACAAGCTGCAGAAATGCATTTGCCTGTAAAAATAGATGTATATAGCCAGCGTATCAAAAACGGCTCATGCCAGTTACTTTCTTTCACCCCTAACCTTTTTTAGGTTAGGGCTTTGGCTTATGCATCGTTCCTACAGGGCAACAGCTCTGTACTTCTAGATCCATTAAATCCATTTTGGAGTTTAACTTTTCGTTTAACACGTCGCTTAGCTCCTGCATCTGCATTTGAACATTATTGACCTGGTCTTCAATGTGGACAATAGTACGCTTCACATCATCAAATTGGCCACCGATATACCATGTGACAATGACAGCTGTGCTAATTAGAGTGCCAAGGAATCCCATCAATGTTATGATGAGCTTGATTGTTTCAATTACTTTTGGCTTCATTTTTTGGCCTTCCCTTTTACTTTCTTTAAGTTCGGATTGTTGGCTTTTGCCTTCTTTTGCCATCACTCCCCCTTACTTTTAAACAATCTGATAATGCTGATAATCAGAGAAATAATTTTAAGAACTGGTTTTTTCATGATTCCAACCTATGTATAAGCAATCGTGTATGAATTATAACAAGTAATGCTACCGGTTCCGCCAGATACTGCTGCTGTTCCATCCACAGTCACATTAAAACCACCACTGAAATTGACTGCAATGTTTTCATTAAATGATTGGCGCGGAGATGTAGTTGTTGCGCCAATCATTGATATATCTGTATATACATATGCAACAGTATTAGAAACTTTGACAATTTTAATCTGTGTGTCCCATGATTGCGTAGCGCCAGAACCGCCATTAACACTTGCCGTGGCAACAGCATTTCCATTCACATTTACAGTAATAGTAGCTGTGCCGCCAGCCGATGGCTCTTGCCATTTTCCGCCTGCACTGACAACAGTCATGTTAGTATCAGTAATTGGTATGGTTCTGAGCGTGGTTAAAGTATTGCTAACAGTAGATACCGCACTATTATTAAGATTTGCGACACTCCCGCCAGTGGTTGTTGCAGCGCTTAATGTTGTTCCAGTCATTGTTAAATTAGCGCCAAGAGTAATAGCCGATAAATCCCCCGTGCTGCCGCGGCCTGCTAATTGTGAAGCGCCAATTGCAACCTCTGAATAATTTCCTGTCGTGGATGCAGCACGGCCTAAGAAAACATTTCCCGTTGATGCTGTTTGAAATTTTGCATAACTTACCGCGTTATTAGCAATAGTTACTGTATTTGATCCGCTGGATGCCGTCACGTCTCCATTTAAAGATGCGCGACCTATGCTATTTGCACCAGAGTTAAATACTAATGTGGTATTTAACGATAACTCACCGGGGACACCGCTTGTAGCCTGGGCGTTACCTAATATTCTGGATCCTGTCATATTTTGAATTTTTGCATAAGTAACATTAGCGTCGGCAATTTTTGTAGTAGTAACTGCATTCGAGGCTATTGTGGTGGCATTTGAATTGGCGGAAGCGGTTACATCTCCTGTAAGGGCGGCTCGTTGAATATTGCCGGCACTAATTTCAATAGACGTACTCATCCCAATCTCAGATGGGGCAGCTGCCGCACCACCTGCAGCATTAGGATTTCCTAGTATTTTATTCGCAGTAACATTTTGAATTTTTGCGTATGTTACGGCACTATTGGCTATAGTAGTAGAATTTGAACCAGCAGACGCAGTGACATCCCCTGTTAGAGCTGCTCGTTGTAAAGCACTACCTGGTGTTGAAAATGCCAGAGAGCTATCAAGACTTATTTCAGAAGGAGACGCCGAAATTGCGGTGGGATTACCTAATAATTTTGCAGAGGATATATTCTGAATTTTTACATAAGTGACGTTGGAATCAGCTATTTTTGTGGTAGTAACGGCGCCTGTAGCTATAGTTGTAGAATTGCTTCCGGCAGTTGCCGTCACATCCCCTGTTAGAGCCGCTCTTTGTAAATTCCCTGTACTAAACTCCAAGGTTGAATTAAGTGGTATTTCTGCAACATTCGCGGTTGAACCTGTTGAATTCCCCATTAATCTATTAGCAGATATAGTTTGAATTTTGCTATAAGTAACTTGATTATCGGCTATTTTTGAGGTTGTAATTGCATTATTGGCAATAATTGTAGCAAATGATCCCGTTCCTGATCCCGTGACATCTCCAGTCAATGTAATAGTCTGATCACCTGTATTTGTACCTGACAAATTAGTTGCACTTATATTTCCGAGAACAGAAAAATTACCATTAAAAGGTGTTATTAAAGGAAATATGCTTGTAATTGGTGTTCTGGATGTTACAGGTGCACTTGGGTTTGTATAGTTTTCACTTATAAATTCATCATCTGTAGTTAAGCCCGCATATAAGGGTAAATCCTTAACAGCTATTCCTTCTAAAGTTGATAATCTATTTTCTAACTCGAAAATTCTTGATTCTAAATTCATTTAATCACCTCTTCCTAAGGAACATCTGCAATCAAAAATATGCCATCATCAGTCATAATGGGTAAATCATCTGGATCAGCTAATAAAACATTTTCTGGCATAGGCGGCGCATTATTAATACTTCCATTGTCTTTAAAGTATGGTGAATTATTAATAGGAGCATGCACTATTCCGAGCGGTAAATTTTTCATTATTGGTTCTGCACCTCGAGGAAAGCGATGCAATATTCATCACCATCCGTTCTGCTTATTAAAGTAATCTCTTGACCATTATTAACTTCGCGGCCTTGAGGGTTTAATTCAGAATCTGTAGATTCAGAATCCGTTGATGGTAACGTTGCTGTCCCTGTAAGACTCACCCATACATTAGCTCCACTTGAGTATGAGAAAAGAGCAGCATATTTATCACTACCTTCAGTCGGTGCAGTAACTGTAGCAACTGTAGATGCTGTTAAAACTCCACGTTCAATTTGATCTGGAGCCTTAATAACATAAGTAGGAACTCCACCTATATCTCTAAGTACTTGAAATTGTGTATGCGGCATAAAAATCCCCTTAATATTTAATGGCGTAATTAACAGCAAAGTTTAAAACACTGGTTTGAGGACCATCAGTATTTACAACCTGAGTCTCTGT
>Ga0196972_1000611_pt1 | contig 15865 bp, 24 predicted proteins | sample S1v_2013CmetaG_FD_148618 | JGI IMG/M metagenome (GOLD analysis project Ga0196972, IMG submission 148618) | Soil microbial communities from Anza Borrego desert, Southern California, United States - S1+v_20-13C | ecosystem: Environmental > Terrestrial > Soil > Desert | place: USA: California...
AACTCTCCGTGAGGGATAAAATCATGATTACGGAATGGGGCCCCTATGATTTTAGGTATCCATTGATCTGGCTTACTAATCCGGTTGAGAATACTGACACGCTTCGCTTCCAGATTCTCGGTCCCATGGGCAAATGGACCATCCTTTCTTCAAAGGGGCTGAAATGGCTTTCCAAAAAATCGGGTTCATTTCCTGATTCATTGATGGCCGTCAGGCTCAATACTTACAGCGCCGATATCCATATCCGGTTACAATATTCAGGTGCCGCCGGGTATACAAACCAATTAGGCAAAAAAGTACCAAAAGGAAAGCCTTCAGTTTTTAGCTTTTACAAATACTTTCAACCCATTGATTGGGAAGTGTTGTTTTATTCACTTGACACGGCGGGTCATAACCCCATTACCACCGGCCGGCTCTTTTCCATGTATGAGCGCAAGGCACCCGTCATGATTGATACCGTTGACCGACTGCAATATGCCTGGTGGGGTGGGATCAGGGTGGGAGAGACGAGGTATCCACAATTCATCACGGTGGCAAGCGGCCAGGTAGAGGTTCCGAAGGGTAATTATGAGATGTCACTCACCTGGGACGATGCAGTGCGGGTTTATCTTGATGATAGCCTGGTGGTGGATGAATGGAACCCGGCCAGGTATAAATTTGATGAATCCCCCCATCGAAAAATAAGGTTGCAATTGGGTGGCAGCCATAGGTTTAGGGTGGAGCATTTGGAGTTGGGAGGGTTTGCTGCATTGGCGTTTAGGCTAAGGCGGGTCAAATGAGGGAGTTGGGAATTGGGAATTGGGAATTTGGAATTTGGGAATTGGGTGGAGGAGCTGACTAGCTGTCTAGCTGACGAGCTAATTAGCTGGCTAACTAGCAAAAATAAGCCTGCTAACCAGTTGACTGCCTTATAAGTAATACAAACGGAAAAACGATGGGCCTGGATAAAACCTTGCCTGGATCTGCCTATGTTCTTCGGAATACGGGTTCGTAACGGAGAACAGCAAACTGAAAACTGAAAACTGAAAACGGTAGAAGTCTATGCAAAATAGTTAGCCAACTATTTGGCCGTTATTAAGGTAGCCCTTACCTTTGCACTCCCAAAAGAAAATTGGGATTTTACACATGTCTCAGCGAATCAGAATAAAATTACAGTCTTACGATCACAACCTGGTGGATAAATCTGCCGAAAAGATCGTTAAAACCGTTCGCAGTACAGGTGCTGTTGTTACAGGACCCATTCCTCTGCCTACCCGCAGAAAGATCTTTACTGTATTGCGTTCGCCGCACGTAAACAAGAAGAGTCGTGAACAGTTCCAATTAGCTACGCACAAGCGTCTTTTGGATATTTACACTTCTTCTTCCAGAACGGTTGATGCATTGAGCAAGCTGGATCTACCGAGCGGAGTTGAAGTTGAGATTAAAGCGTAAAAGCGAGGGCGACCTCATAGTTCTTATAAAATAGCAATTGCCATCTCTCAAAATTTCCTGTGGGTAAATTCCGCAGGAGGAAGAAAAGAGCTCTGGTTCATTAACATAAAACAAGCCGTTCAGGGTTTGTTTACTGCCGGTACTTCCAGCGTCCATTGAAGCGTTCAGTGGAACAAAAATCACCACGGTGATCAAGGGAAAAGGTCGGTGGCAAACGGGGATTGAAACCTCTCTCGAATAATTCGGGAGGTGTACAAGGTTGTCCCAATAATCCTGTAAGGCATCAAACAGTACAAGCATGAAAGGAATTATTGGAAAAAAAATCGGGATGACCTCCATCTTCGATCCCACGGGCAAACAAACAGCCTGTACGATCATTGAAGCGGGTCCCTGCGTGGTTACCCAGGTAAAGACAAAAGAGTCTGACGGCTACAGCGCACTTCAGCTTTCATTTGGAGAAAAGAAAGAAAAGCACTCCACACTGGCAGAGAAAAATCACTTCGCAAAAGCCAGCACTGCCCCAAAGAAATTCTCAAAAGAATTCCGCGATTATTCCATCGAAAAAAATATTGGTGAGACCATTACTGTTGACATTTTCGCCGAAGGTGAAAAGGTTGACGTGGTTGGTGTTACAAAAGGTAAAGGCTTCCAGGGTGTTGTTAAGCGTCATGGTTTCCATGGTGTGGGTCAACAGTCACACGGTCAGCATGACCGTCAGAGAGCCCCGGGTTCACTTGGTAACTCTTCTGATGCCAGCCGTGTAATGAAAGGTGTGCGCATGGCCGGCCGCATGGGCACTGATCGTGTGAAATTGAAAGGACTGAAAGTGGTTAAGATTTTTGCAGATAAGAATTACATTCTCGTCAGCGGATCTGTTCCCGGTCATAACGGTTCAATTGTTTTTATTCAGAAATAACGGAAGACGGAACCCGGTTCCGGTATTAAACAAGAAGTAAAATGCAAATCGAAATTTTAAATACGAAAGGAAAGAAGACAGGAAGGTCTGTTGAGTTGCCTGAAGAAATTTTCGGTATTGAACCGAATGAACACGTGGTATACCTCGCCGTAAAGCAGTATCTCGCTGCCCAGCGCCAGGGAACGCACAAGGTGAAAACCCGTGCAGAAGTGCAGGGTGCGAGCCGCAAGCTTCACCGCCAGAAAGGAACCGGAGGAAGCCGTAAGGGTAACATCCGTAACCCGCTCTACAAAGGCGGTGGTACCATCTTCGGACCAAAACCTCACACTTATGATATCAAGTTGAACCGTAAGGTGAAGGACCTGGCCAAGATTTCCGCTCTGTCTGCCAAGGCGAAGGAAAATGCGATAATGGTGGTGGAAGATATCAACCTGGATGCTCCAAAAACGAAATCGTTCATGGACATTCTGGGTAACCTCAAAGCCGCAGAGAAGAAGGTAATGTTCATTACGCCTGACAATAACGATACTTTACAGTTGTCAATGCGCAATGTGCCTTCAGTACTGGGAGTTGTTTTGAGTGATATCAATACTTATGACATTGTGAATTCAGACGTATTGATCCTAACGGAAGGAGCTGCAAAAATTTTCGCAGAAGAAGAAACAGAAACAGCAGAAGCATAAACAAAAGAGAATCTGAGCTGAGTTACTCTCATTTTCAAATTCTCAAATTTTCAAATTTTCAAATTAAGAAAGATGAGACTTTCTGAAGTATTAATAAAGCCGATTTTAACCGAAAAAGCTAATGCACAGCAGGAAAAACTGCGCCGTTATGCTTTCAGGGTTGCAAAAAAGGCAAACAAACTCGAGATCAAGAAAGCGATTGAAAGCTTTTATGGTGTGACCGTTACTGACGTGAACACTTCAGTGGTTCCGGGTAAAAACAAATCAAGGTTTACAAAAGCCGGTGTTATTTCAGGTCGCAAGCCTGCATATAAGAAAGCCTATGTAACCGTTGCTGAGGGAGAATCAATTGATCTTTATTCAAACATTTAACCCTCTGACAGGAATGGCTTCAACAGCCTGTTATTGACAGGTAGGCCGCTAATGTTGAATTAAAAAAAGTTTTAAGAAATGGCATTAAGAAAATTTAAACCCATCACAGCCGGTACCCGTTGGAGAATCGGTAATGCATATGCAGAGGTTACCACAAACGTGCCCGAGCATACACTGATTGAACCTAAGAAAAGAACCGGTGGTCGTAATTCGTCTGGTCATCTTTCCATGAGGTATCGTGGTGGTGGTCACAAGAAGAAGTATCGTATCATAGACTTCAGGCGTAATAAGGTTGGTGTTGAAGGAACGGTATTGACTATTGAGTATGATCCGAACCGTACTTCATTCATCGCATTGATTGAGTATACTGACGGAGAAAAAAGATACATCATTGCCCCACAGGGCCTGCAGGTGGGTGCAAAGGTGATAAGTGGAAATGATGTTGCTCCTGAAATAGGCAACGCCCTTCCCATGAAGAACATGCCATTGGGTACTAACGTACACAATATTGAGATGCAGCCAGGCCAGGGTGGAAAGCTCGCCAGGAGTGCCGGTTCATCAGCACAGCTTACTAACAAAGAAGAAAAGTATGCTGTACTCAAGATGCCTTCAGGTGAATTGAGAAAGGTGTTGGTTAATTGCTTTGCTACCGTGGGTGTGGTAAGCAATAGTGATCACCAATTGCAGAGCATGGGTAAGGCGGGACGTAATCGCTGGAAAGGTATCAAGCCAAGAAACCGTGGTGTTGCCATGAATCCGGTTGATCACCCGATGGGTGGTGGTGAAGGTAAGGCTTCAGGTGGCCAGCCTCGTAGCCGGAACGGACAATACTCAAGAGGATTGAAGACGAGAACGAAAGGAAAGGGAAGTGATAAGCTGATTATTCAACGTAAAAATGGAAGTAAACTAGCGAAATAATTTTCAAATTTCAAATTTATAACATGGCTCGTTCGATCAAAAAAGGACCTTATGTTGCCAGCCACCTTGAAAAAAAGGTGAATGCGATCAACGAAGGAAAAAATAAGAAGAGTGTAATCAAGACCTGGAGCCGTCGCTCAACGATTACTCCTGATTTTGTAGGCCACACATTCGCTGTACACAACGGGAACAAGTTTATTCCTGTGTATGTGACGGAATTTATGGTAGGTCACAAGATGGGTGAGTTTGCGCCAACCAGGCAGTTCAAAGGACACTCTAAAAAAGAAGGATAACACAGGATCTGGCAATGGGTGAATACCCGGAGCCGGCCACCTCAAATAAATACAAAATGGGAGCTAGAAAAAAAATTGCGGCAGATGCCCGTAAGGAACAAAGGAAGTCATACTTCGGAGCTACGCTGAATAATAATCCAACTTCACCGCGTAAGATGCGTTTGTTGGCGGACCTTATTCGTGGGCAGAAGGTAGAAAAGGTGCTTGCTGAACTGGAGCATAATCCCAAGCATCCTGCGGTACCATTACGCAAGCTGGTATTGAGTGCCATCAGCAACTGGAAACTGAAGAATGAAGGTGGAGATGAAAGCCAGTTGTACGTAAAGACGATAATGGTTGACGGAGCGAGAACGCTAAAGCGTATGCGCCCGGCACCACAAGGTCGTGGATACCGTGTGCGCAAACGCAGCAATCACGTAACTGTAATAGTTGATACATTGGTTGAAACGAATAAGAAGTCAAAAGGTAAAGCAAAGGCTGAACCCAAAGCTGAGAAAGCAGTAGAAACAAAATAATTTAAGGTCTGCCAAACGCAGGGCCAAAGAAAAATAAGAAATTAACCGGTAGTTTGAGCGAATCAACCAATTGTCAAATTATCAAATTGTCAAATTAAAAACATGGGTCAAAAAGCAAATCCGATCGGCAACAGGTTAGGCATCATCCGTGGATGGGAATCTAACTGGTATGGCAACAAGAAAGATTATGCAGGAAAGCTGATCGAAGATCATAAGATCAGGACGTACCTGAATGCCCGTATCAACAAGGGTGGTATCTCAAAAATTGTCATTGAGAGAACGCTTGGAAAGCTGATCATTACGATTCATACTTCAAAGCCAGGTATCATCATTGGTAAAGGTGGTGGTGAAGTGGATCGCATCAAGGAAGAATTGAAGAAATTAACCGGAAAGGATGACGTGCAGATCAACATTTTGGAGATCCGCCGTCCTGAGCTGGATGCGATGATCGTAGCTGATACGATTGCGCGCCAGATCGAGAACCGTATCAACTATAAAAGAGCCATCAAGATGTCAATTGCTTCTGCGCTTCGTATGGGTGCTGAAGGGATCAAGGTAAAAGTTGCCGGACGTTTGGGTGGTGCGGAAATCGCTCGTACGGAAGAGATCAAGCAGGGTCGTGTGCCGCTGCACACCTTCCGTATGGATATTGACTATGCCAATGTATTTGCGCTTACTGTTTATGGTAAGATTGGGATCAAGGTATGGATTTGTAAAGGTGAAGTATTGGCTAAGAGGGATCTGAATCCAAACTTCATTGGTGGAAAGAATGAAGGTGGTGGCGCGGCTGACAGGAGAGACAGAAGGGATGAGCGTCATCATGATCGCAGGGATGACAGGAGAGGGGGAGGAGGAGATCGCAGAGGCGGCGGTAGAAGGTAATTTGAAAATTAGGCAATTTGAAAAATGATAACTTTTCAAATTGCCTGGAGCTAAAAATTTTCAAATTTTCAAATTTTCAAATTTTCAAACTGAATTAAAATGTTACAACCGAAAAGAACGAAGCACAGGAAAATGCAGAAGGGTCGCATGAAGGGCGATTCAAAGCGTGGTACTACGATCGCATTTGGTTCTTATGCGTTGAAGGCGCTTGATCAGCATTGGATCACTGACAGGCAGATTGAAGCTGCCCGCCAGGCACTTACCCGTGAAATGAAGCGTGAAGGTAATGTATGGATTCGCATATTTCCTGACAAGCCAATTACCCGCAAGCCTGCCGAAGTGAGGATGGGTAAGGGTAAAGGTAACCTTGAGTTCTGGGCTGCCGTTGTAAAACCAGGAAGGATCATTTTTGAAGTGGATGGTGTGGATGAAAAAACAGCTCGTGCTTCACTGGCACTGGCTGCAGGAAAGCTCCCGATAAAGACAAAGTTCATTATGCGGAGAGACTTAATAATTGCTTGATGATTTGAAAATGAGGCAATTTTCAAATTTTCAAATTTTCAAATTTTCAAATTAATAAAATGACAAAGAAGGCTGAATTCGTAAAAAGCATTCGCGGTATGAATGAGCAGGACCTGAGGGCTCGCCTGGAGGAAGACAAGCAGCGTTTGAAGAAACTCGAGTTTGCACATACGATCTCTCCATTGGAGAATCCAATGACCATCCGCGGATTGCGCAAGGATATTGCACGTCTGCAAACGGAATTGAAGTTAAAGCAACAGCAAGCATAAAAAGCTATAATAATGGAAGCAAGAAATTTAAGGAAAACAAGAGTAGGGGTTGTGACTAGTAACAAGATGGCCAAGACCATTACTGTTGCTATCGAAAGAAAAGTAAAACACCCTATCTATGGTAAGTTCTTGAAGAAGACTACCAAGCTTCATGCGCATGATGAGAAGGGAGAGTGCAGCATCGGCGATATCGTGAAGATCATGGAAACCCGCCCACTTAGCAAGACAAAGCGCTGGAGACTGGTGGAAGTGGTTGAGAAAGTGAAATAAGTTATTCGGCCCGCAAATTTTGCGAGGCTGGAGGGATTAATAATTGTTTAAAATACTCATTTCGCCCAGGCGAAGGGGTTTAAAGCTTAAATAAGATGATTCAGCAAGAAAGCCGGTTAAATGTAGCGGACAACAGTGGCGCCAAAGAAGTGCTTTGTATCCGCGTACTCGGCAACAGCGGCCAGCGTTATGCCCGGATCGGCGATAAGATTGTTGTTACCGTTAAGGACGCTCTTCCTGCCGGTGGTATTAAGAAAGGTACAGTAGCAAAGGCGGTGATCGTGCGCACTACCAATAAACTGCGCAGGAAGGATGGTTCATACATCCGTTTTGATGACAACGCTGTGGTTTTATTGAACCAGTCTGATGAGCCTCGTGGCACACGTATTTTCGGACCCGTAGCCAGGGAATTACGTGATAAGGGTTACATGAAGATCATTTCCCTTGCACCCGAAGTTCTTTAATTGATCAGTCAACTGGATTATTTGACTGGCAAAAACAAAAAAATTCCGCGTAGCGGATAAAGTATAATAAAATGAAAGCAAGATTCAAACCGAAGTTTAATATCAGGAAGGGAGATAACGTAGTTGTTATCACCGGAGAAGATAAGGCATTGGACAAACCCCGCGTTGTAAAGGAAGTGCTGGTAGATGAGAGTAAAGTGATAGTTGAAGGTGTGAACATGATTACAAAGCACGCCAAGCCTTCTGCTCAAAACACAAAGGGCGGCATCATCAAGAAAGAAGCGCCAATCCATATCAGCAATGTTATGCTTTGGGATCCTGCTCAGAAAAGAGGAGCAAAAGTTACCCGCGAGAGAAAAGACGGTCAGACAGAGCGGGTTTTTAAAGTAAAAAAAACTCAGGGAGGTAAAAAATAATGAGCACAAAAGGATATACCCCGAGACTCGCAGACAAGTATAAGAAAGACGTTATACCTGCGCTGGTAAAAAAATTCGGATATAAATCAATCATGCAGGCTCCAAAGCTGGAGAAGATCTGCCTGAACCGTGGTGTGAACGGCGCCGTGACGGATAAGAAACTGGTTGACATTGCGCTTGAAGAGCTTACTACCATCAGTGGCCAGAAAGCAGTATCTACCATGTCAAAGAAAGATATCTCCAACTTCAAGTTGCGTAAGAATATGCCCATTGGAGCAAGAGTTACGCTCAGGGGTGAAAAGATGTATGAGTTTCTTGACAGGCTGATCGCCGTTGCCCTTCCCCGCGTGCGTGACTTTAAGGGAGTAAATGAGAAATCATTTGATGGTCGCGGTAATTACACAATGGGTGTTACCGAGCAGATCATCTTCCCTGAGATCGATATCGATAAAGTGAATAAGATCACCGGTCTCGACATCACGTTTGTGACTACGGCAAACACTGACGAGGAAGCATATGAATTGCTGAAAGAACTGGGTATGCCGTTTAAAAATGCAAAACCAGTTGCTCAGGAAGCTTAATAAAAATAAAAATTGAATCAATAATCAGTTATGGCAAAAACATCAGTAACAGCCAGGCAGAAGAAAAGGGAAAGAATGGTTGCTCAATTTGCGGCTAAAAGAGAAGAGTTGAAGAAAGCCGGCGATTGGTCAGCACTTGATGAACTTCCCAGAAATTCTTCAAGAGTACGCCTCAAGAACCGTTGTCAAATGTCAGGCCGTCCAAAAGGTTATATCCGCTATTTCGGAATTTCCAGGATCGCCCTTCGTGACATGGCTCTCAATGGCAAAATACCCGGCCTGAAAAAAGCAAGCTGGTAAGAATTATGGGAGAAGTGGTACGCTGCTTCCTGTAATGTTTTAATAAATACAATTTACAATCGAAATAATTATGGTAACAGATCCTATAGCAGACTTCTTAACAAGAATCAGGAATGCGCAGATGGCAGGCCACCGCATTGTTGACATACCTGCTTCAAACCTGAAGAAGCGTATGACCGAAATCTTGTACAACCAGGGCTATATTCTGAAATACAAGTTCGAAGATGACAGTAAGCAGGGTGTGATCAAGATCGCGTTGAAGTATGATCCTTCTACCAAGCAACCTGCCATCCAGAGCATGGAACGCGTTAGTCGTCCCGGCCTGCGTCAATATGCCAGTCCTTCAGAATTCCGCCGTGTGAAAAATGGTCTTGGTGTGGCTATCGTGTCTACATCAAAAGGTGTGATGACGGATAAAGAAGCAAAGGCGCAGAACGTGGGTGGTGAGGTGCTGTGTTATGTATATTAATAATTTGAAAACGGGGGAATTTGAAAATTTGAAAATGATTATCAAATTCCCGGGCAGCTACCAATTTTCAAATTTTCAAATTTTCAAATTTTCAAATTAGAATTATGTCTCGTATAGGAAAACAACCCGTCACAATTCCAAATGGTGTAACCATTTCAGTTAGCCCTGATAACGTGGTTTCGGTTAAGGGCCCCAAGGGTGAATTGAAGCAGGCGATTGACAGGGATATCAGGATCGAGGTGAAAGATGGCGTGGTGAATATTACCCGCCCTACTGACCAGATCCGCCATCGCGCCATGCATGGACTGTATCGCTCAATTGTATCAAACCTTGTAAAAGGTGTGACAGATGGATATACACGCAAGCTTGAATTGATTGGTGTAGGTTTCAAAGCCGCCAACCAGGGCAATGTGTTGGATCTTGCCCTCGGCTATTCGCATAATATCATCTTTGAAATTCCAAAAGAATTGAAGGTGGCTACCGCCCAGGAAAAAGGTCAGAACCCCATCATTACGCTTGAAGGGATCGATAAGCAATTGATCGGACAGGTAGCAGCGAAGTTGAGAAGCCTGCGTAAACCTGAACCATACAAAGGAAAGGGTGTACGCTACGTGGGTGAGATTGTGAGAAAGAAGGCAGGTAAAGCAGCTGGAAAATAATTTGAAAATTTGAAAATGTGCTTGTTTGACATTGAAGCGTCAATAAGCATGAAATGCAGCCCATTTTCAAATCCTCAAATCTTCAAATTCAAAAAAGAACTTCTGGCAGAATCAGAAGCTAAATAAAAGGTTATGAATCCAAAGGTTAAATCGTTAAGAAGGCGGAACATCCGCTATCGCATTCGCAGGAAGATCGGTGAAGGAACCGCCACAAAACCGAGATTGTCTGTGTTCAGGAGCAATACGGAGATATATGTTCAGCTCATCGATGATCTTAAGGGCGAAACGCTTGCCTCTGCATCATCAAAGGATAAGGACATCGCGGCTCAAAAAGGGACCAAGATGGAAAAAAGCAAACTGGTGGGTGAGGCAATCGCTAAAAAGGCAGTTGAACTGGGCATCCAGGCTGTGACCTTCGATCGCGGTGGGTATTTATACCATGGCCGTGTGAAGTCAGTAGCTGACGGGGCAAGAGAGGGCGGATTGAAATTCTAAGTAGCATAAGAATTTGAAGAACTTTTCATTTTCAAATTCTCAAATTTTCAAATTTTCAAATTGAAATAATGTCAAAGTTTAACGTAACGAAAGTTAAAGCAGGTGACCTGGAACTGAAAGAGAAAGTTGTTGCCATCAACCGCGTTGTGAAAACAACAAAGGGTGGTCGCGCTTTCAGCTTCTCAGCCCTCGTAGTGGTGGGTAATGAAGCAGGCGTGGTGGGACATGGTCTTGGCAAAGCAAAGGAAGTACAGGAAGCCATCACGAAGGGCATTGAGGATGCAAAGAAAAACCTGATCAAGGTTCCCGTGATGCATGGTACCATCCCGCATGACCAGTGGGCTAAGGAAGGTGCAGCAAAAGTGCTGATTAAACCAGCTGCCCATGGTACGGGTGTGATCGCCGGAGGTTCTATGCGTGCCGTATTGGAAAGCGCAGGAGTTACTGACGTACTTGCCAAATCACTCGGTTCTGCTAACCCTCATAACGTGGTAAAGGCAACGTTCAAAGCCCTTGCTCTTTTACGTGAGCCAATCAACGTGGCCAAATCACGTAACGTTGGATTGAAAAAAGTTTTCAATGGTTAATCACCGGAAGCATTTTGCTACCGGCGGTTTTTTCGATCATCTGTCAAGCGATTATTATGAAAAAAATAAAAATAACCTTAGTTAAAAGTCCCATCGACAGACCTGAGCGTCAAAAGCTCACGTTGCAGGCACTCGGACTCAACAAGACTAATTCCTCCAAAGAAGTTGAAGCTACACCGCAGGTGTTGGGAATGGTGAGGAAGGTGGAACATCTGGTTAAGGTGGAAGAAATATAAATAAATTTGAAACTTTGAAGATTTGAAAATGAAGGGACCCCTCAATTCCGGGTACTGGTTAAAGCTTCCATTTTCAAATTCTCAAATTCTCAAATTTTCAAATTAATAAGCGAGCTCCGAGGCTTTCGGAGCGTTAAGTCAAAAATAAAAGCAACATGAAACTACACGAATTAAGGCCTGCAAAAGGCGCAACGCACAAAGTAAAGAGAATTGGCCGTGGTGATGGATCAGGTCATGGTGGAACTTCCACAAAAGGAACAAAGGGTGGCCAGAGCCGCGCAGGTTACAAAAGAAAGATGGCACATGAAGGTGGCCAGATGCCCATTCAGCGTCGTATACCCAAGAGAGGCTTCAACAACATTCACAGGGTAGAGTATAAAGTACTTAACCTGGGACAGATTGAGCACCTCGCCGAGAAGTATAACATCAAAGAATTTACACTCGAGAATCTTTATATCAATGGATTGATCAGCCAGACTGACAGGGTAAAGATCCTGGGAAATGGCGAACTGAAAAACAAGTTCGCGTTCAGGGTTAATGCAGTCAGCGAAAAGGCAAAATCAGCTATTGAAGCGGCCGGCGGTACGGTAGAAATAGTAAAGTAATTTTCGCTAATTTGCGCAGGCGCAGTTTACTGCGTCTTTTAGTTTGTACTCCGGAAATTTCCCGGCGTATGTTTAAAGGGCTCTTAAATCATTTTAACTCCCGTGAAGAAATTTATTCAGACCTTAAAAAATATCTGGAGCATCGAAGAACTAAGGAGCAAAATACTCTTTACTCTTCTGATGATCTTTGTCTATCGTATCGGTTCCTACGTAGTATTGCCCGGTATTGATCCTGTTGGCCTCGAACTTAACCAGCAGACGCAGGGAAACGGTATCCTTGATCTCATTAATACCTTTGCCGGAGGTGCCTTCAACATGGCATCCATTTTTGCACTCGGTATCATGCCTTACATTTCCGCCTCTATCTTCATGCAGCTTATGACGGTACTTGTTCCCAAGTTCCAGAAAATGCAAAAGGAAGGAGAAAGTGGCCGTAAAAAGATCAACCAGATGACGCGCTACCTCACAGTAGCCGTAACCATTCTCCAGGCATCCGCTTATGTGACGTACCTAAAGCAGACCTCCGGACAGGCCATCATGCCAGCCTATGCTGATTATTTTCTTATCTCCACCATCTTTGTCCTCACCGCAGGTACAATGCTTGTAATGTGGATGGGTGAGAAGATCACAGATAAAGGTCTCGGCAATGGTACTTCCCTCATCATCATGATCGGTATCCTTGCACAGCTTCCCCAAAGCTTCACGCAGGAGTTGGTGGCCAAGTCAACCCGGACCGGTCTCATTCTCGTATTCATCGTTGAAATCGCCATATTAATTGCTATTATACTCGGTACCATTGTATTGATCCAGGGAGTAAGAAAGGTGCCCGTGAACTATGCCAAACAGATTGTTGGCAACAGGCAGTTTGGTGGCGCCAGGCAGTTCCTTCCCTTAAAGGTGAATAGTTCCGGTGTGATGCCCATCATCTTCGCCCAGGCCATCATGTTCCTGCCCACGTTAATCACCCTGGGTAGCACTTCAGAAATGTCAAGGGCATTTACTGACCCCCAGAATGCATGGTACATGCTGATCTATTCAATTGTAGTAATTGGTTTTACCTTCCTCTATACCGCGCTTATCTTCAATCCTAAGCAGATCGCGGAAAATCTAAAACAGAACAATGGATTCATTCCTGGCGTTAAGCCAGGGCAGCCTACGGCTGACTACATTGGCAACGTGATGGATAAGATCACTCTTCCCGGCGCTATCCTGTTAGCATTCGTGGGTATTCTACCCGGTATCGCTCAAAGGTTTGGCGTTACACAGGGCTTCGCTTCTTTCTTCGGCGGCACTTCTTTGCTCATCATGGTAGGTGTAATTCTTGACACCCTGCAGCAGGTGGAAACACAGCTGCTCATGAGGCAGTATGACGGCCTGATGAAGACCGGAAGGATCCAGGGACGACAGACGACGTCCGCTGTTCAGTACTAGTAGGCGTTCAATGTAGTTCACTAACGTTCAATTCGTTCAATTCGTTCGATTTGTTCAATAGCGTTCAAGATTCTGTGTTCAACGTAGTTCTATGAATAACGCTTTGAACACCTTGAGCGATCTTCAACGAACAAGTGACTGTTTTTTCCCCATTTAGTGCGAAATTTGCCGAATGATTATTTGTAAGACAAATGAAGAAATTGAGTTGATGAGGAAATCGGCTCTGTTAGTGAGCCGAACGCTTAGTGAAATTGCCAAAATCCTCCGGCCGGGGATCACTACCATGGAACTTGACAATACCATCGGCACTTTTATTCGCGATAATGGTGCCGAACCTTCCTTTCTCAATTATAACGGATACCCGTATAATTCCTGCCTTTCAGTCAATGACGTAGTAGTACATGGTTTCCCGAATAAAAATGAATTGAAAGAGGGCGACATAATTTCAGTTGACGTGGGCGTGATACTAAATGGCTGGCACGGAGATCATGCCTATACCTTTGCCATCGGAGATCCGGGGGAAAAAGTCTTGCAATTGATCAGCGCTACCAAAAGTTCATTATACAAAGGCATAGAAAAAGCCATTGCCGGAAACAGAATAGGTGATATTGCAAATGCCATACAGGAACACACTGAAAAGAAGCATGGCTACGGAGTGGTGAGAGAACTTGTAGGCCATGGGTTGGGAAGAAGCATGCATGAAGACCCGCAGGTTCCAAACTATGGAAAGAAAGGAAATGGTCAAAAGTTGAAGGAAGGAATGGTGCTGGCAATAGAACCCATGATCAACCTGGGCAGGAAGGAAGTGTACACGGAAAGTGATGGTTGGACGGTCAGGACAAAAGATGGTAAACCTTCCGTACATTTTGAGCACGATGTAGCCATTCGCAAAAACAAAGCTGATATTCTTTCTGACTATAGCATTATTGAAAAAGAGGAACGAGCGAACGCAAACCTTGTTACTCATGCCATGAAACAAATGGCTGCCGAATAATTTAAAATAATCAGGCTTCGATTCATTCTCCTTGACAAAAACTGTTGCAATAATCGGTGCGGGCGCTGCAGGTGTATTTGCGGCGATTCATGCGTCCGCAATCAATCGCTCTATTAAAGTTATTATCCTTGAAAAGTCATCCAAGATGCTCTCTAAAGTTCGCATCTCAGGTGGAGGAAGATGCAATGTGACGCATGCTTGTTTTGACATACAGGAAATGAGCAAACGCTACCCTCGTGGTTCCAATTTTGTGAAGAAGACATTTCACCGCTTCTTTACCACAGATACTATCCAGTGGTTCGAAGATCGCAACGTTCAATTGAAAACTGAACCTGATGGCAGAATGTTTCCGGTTACTGATTCATCACAGACAATCATCGATTGCCTGGTGAAAGAGGTGAACAGGTTGGGAATAGAGATACGGATGAATGCTGAAGTAAAAGGGATTTCAAAAAAAGGAGAGCAGTTTCAACTTAGTCTTTCAGGTGAAAGGGAACTTGTGGCTGACAGCGTTTGTGTAGCCTGCGGCGGATACCCTAAGACTTCCATGTTTGGATGGCTGCAACATACCGGGCACACAATTGAAGACCCTGTTCCTTCCTTATTTACCTTCAATCTTCCTTCCCACCCGGTTACAAAACTCATGGGATTGAGCGTAGAAAATGCATTCATAAAAATTTCAGGAACCAAACTTGAATCTACGGGCCCCTTACTCATCACGCATTGGGGATTGAGCGGGCCTGCCGTGTTAAAGTTAAGTGCATGGGCGGCGCGCAGGCTGGCGGAAATGAATTGGCGTTTTGGGATCATTATCAACTGGCTCGGTTCTTATAAAGAGCAGGAGGTAAGAGAATTATTTCATCAAAAAAGAACAGGCGAGGCATCATCGCGCCTGAGAAGCAGGAGCCCTTTTGCGTTGCCACAACGGTTATGGGATTTTCTCTGCGATGATGCGGGTATACAACCGGAAACGAGGTGGGCCGACCTGAAAAGTAAAGAAGAAAACAAACTGGTAAGGAATATTACAGCATATGAATTTTCAGTTGATGGAAAGACCACCTTCAAGGAAGAATTTGTTACCGCAGGAGGCATACGATTAACAGAAGTAGATCCACAGACCATGATGAGCAGGATCTGTCAGGGCCTCTATTTCGCAGGTGAAATACTTGATGTGGATGGAATAACGGGAGGATATAATTTCCAGCATGCGTGGACGAGTGGGTTTGTGGCGGGAATGACGATGGGGCATGCCGGATGATCGTTGTTCGATGTTCATTGTTCGAAGCCTGTTAGCTGGATAGTTTATTACCGGTGGTCATTGGGCAACGACCATCGGGCAACGACCTACATCTGCTTTTTCCCCTGCACCAACGCCCACGCCCCAATGGGTGAAACAACGGGCAGCAATAGGAACCAAAAGGAGCCCGTTATGAAGATGCCGGTCATTGTCAATGCAAGCAGGTAGAATGGATAACTGAACAGCAACAGGGTTACCATTATCGAATCATAATGATCATTGTGTACTGAAGTATTCCTGGCTATGAGCTTTATTGGAAA
>Ga0196972_1000612_pt1 | contig 15865 bp, 12 predicted proteins | sample S1v_2013CmetaG_FD_148618 | JGI IMG/M metagenome (GOLD analysis project Ga0196972, IMG submission 148618) | Soil microbial communities from Anza Borrego desert, Southern California, United States - S1+v_20-13C | ecosystem: Environmental > Terrestrial > Soil > Desert | place: USA: California...
GGTGCCGAGGAACACGCCGATCAGGCAGTACAGCAGGTTGGAGAGCGTGAGCGCGGTGTCGAAGCCGAGCGCCAGGTTCGAAAGGATTTCCATTGGTTTTACTCCTTAGAAACCGAGCCAGGGCCCGAACACGGGCATCGGCAGGCCGAGCGCCTTGACGAAGACCAGCACGCAGAACACCGCCAGGCCCACCGCGAGCAGCAGGTAGGGACCGACCTTGAACTTGATGCTGGCATAGCCGCTGACCAGGACCAGCGTAACGACTGCAATGGCAAGACCGGCGCCGCGCACGAGCACGCCGAAGAGGACGATGGACAGCAGCACGAGCACGATCTCGCGCAGCGCGAAACGGCCCAGCGGCTCGCCGGACTTGAACATGGAGCGGAGTACGCCAGCCGCGCCAATCAGTGTCAACAGAATACCGAGCACCGATGGAAAATATCCCGGGCCCATCCTTCCGGCGGATCCCATTGAATAATCGCTCGCAATGACGACGGCCGCCGTTCCGAATGCGATGAAGACGACCCCGGACAGGAAGTCCCTGGGATCGCGAATGATAGAAGACATGCGTCGTTCCTCCAGATCGATGGTTCTTTCGACCATTTATGCGATGACGGGGCCAAAGGGCCCCGGGTTAAAGATGACTGCCTTGTGGTTTTACCGGATGACCTCCGGCCTGCCGTCGACCTTTCGCGGGATGCCGAACGGGTTGCTGTCCTGCAGTGCGGGCGGCAGCAGCGTCGACGGCATGTCCTGATAGCAGACCGGCCGCAGGAAGCGCGCAATCGCCATGCTGCCGACCGAGGTGGACCTGCCGTCGGCGGTCGACGGGAAGGGGCCGCCATGCACCATCGCATGACACACTTCCACGCCGGTGCCGAAGCCGTTCACCAGGATGCGCCCGACCTTCCTTTCAAGCAGGGGCAGGAAGCTGCGTCCCGCTTCGTGGTCTGCTTCATCCATATGCAGTGCGGCGGTGAGCTGGCCTTCGAGCGCGTCGATCACGCGCCGCATGTCCTCCAGGCCGGTGCAACGGACAACGAGCGAAGCGGCGCCGAAGATCTCTTGCTGGAGGTCGGGATGTCGCAGGAAATCTTCCGAAGACGTCGAGAACAGCCCGGCCTGACCCTGGCAGGCCTCGCCCGCCTTGCCGCGTGCCACTGTCGCAACCTTTGCGTGCCGGCTGACCTGGTCGACGCTTGACACATAGGCGTCATGGATGCCCGGCGTCAGCATGGTGGCCGCCGGCGATCCTGCAACCGCTTCCGCTGCGGCTTGCATGAATGCGTCCAGCGCTGGACCGTCGATGCCGATCACCAGTCCCGGGTTGGTGCAGAACTGTCCGGCGCCCATGGTGAGCGATGCTACAAAGGCCTTCGCGATATCCGGCCCGCGTTTCTCGAGCGCGTGCGGAAAGAGAAGGACTGGATTGATGCTGCTCATCTCCGCATACACAGGAATCGGTTCGCTGCGCGCTGCGGCGACTTTCATCAATGCGGTCCCGCCCTTGCGCGAGCCGGTGAAGCCCACGGCCTTGATACGGTGATCCGCTACCAGCCGCTGGCCGAGGTCGTAGGCGCTGACGAACAGCAGCGAGAACGTGCCTTCGGGCATGTTGCAGCGCTTGACGGCAGACTGAATTGCGCGGCCGACCAGTTCCGAGGTGCCGGGATGCGCGGAATGCGCCTTCACGATCACCGGGCATCCGGCAGCGAGCGCAGAGGCCGTGTCGCCGCCCGCGACGGAGAAGGCGAGAGGGAAGTTGCTGGCGCCGAAAACCGTGACCGGTCCGAGCGGAATATGGCGCAGCCGAAGGTCCGAACGAGGCAAAGGCTGACGCTCGGGCATCGCGGGATCGATGCGCGCATCGAGGTAGGTGCCGTCACGCACGACACTCGCGAACAGGCGCAGCTGGTTGACGGTCCGTCCACGCTCGCCTTCCACGCGGGCGCGCGGAAGCCCGGTTTCGGTCATGCAGCGCTCGATCAGTTCGTCGCCGATTGCGAGGATGTTCTCTGCAATCGCTTCAAGAAATGCGGCGCGCGCCTCGGGCGTCGTTTCCCGATAGGCGTCGAATACCTGTTCTGCGAGAGCGCAGGCCTGTTCGATCTGTTCTGCGCTGGCGCCGCCGAATTCGGGACCGATGGGTTCGCCGGTGGACGCTGCGCATGCATGAATGGTTCCGGTGGTGCCGCGCAATGTGGCGGAGCCGATGAGCAATTCACCTAGTATTGGCATGATTCGTTCCTGTCAGTAGTAATGACAATGCGGCCGCCCGGGTAGGGCGGCCGCAGTTGTTGCGAGAGAGGCGCCCCTTATTGCGGGCCGAGGCGTTCCATCAGCGCGCGCAGGTCTTCTACTTCTGCTGGTTTGAGATCGGACAACGGCGGACGAACCGGGCCGGCGCTGTGGCCGATGATGGTCGCGCCTGCCTTGACGATGCTCACCGCGTAACCCTGGCAGCGGTTGCGGATCTCGAGGTAAGGCAGGAAGAAATCCTTGATCAGGCGGTTGGTAGTTTCGGTGTCGTTGGCCGCATGCGCGTTGTAGAACTCCATCGCGGTGCGCGGGATGAAGTTGAACACCGCGGAGGAATACACCGGCACGCCCATCGCCTTGTAGGCGCCGGCAAAGACCTCCGCTGTCGGCAGTCCGCCGAGATAGGCAAAGCGGTCGCCAAGCTGCTGGCGAATCGCCACCATCGCTTCGATATCGCCGATGCCGTCCTTGAAGCCGACCAGGTTCGGGCAGCGGTCGGCCAATACCTTGAGTGACTCTGGCGTCAGGCGGCAGGCGCCGCGGTTGTACACGATGACGCCGAACTTGACGCTTCGGCACACAGCTTCCACATGTGCGACCAGTCCTTCCTGGCTGGCTTCCGTCAGGTAGTGTGGCAGCAGCAGCACGCCCTGCGCGCCAAGGCGCTCGGCTTCCTGCGCATACTTGATGGCCAGCGTGGTACCGCCACCTGCGCCTGCGATGATCGGCATGCGGCCGCGGCAGGTTTCGATCGCCATCTTCACCACCTGCGAGTACTCGCCGGGTTCGAGGGAAAAGAATTCGCCCGTGCCGCCCGCCGCGAACAGTGCGGATGCGCCGTAGGGCATCAGCCACTCAAGGCGCTCCGCGTAACGGTCCGGATTGAACGCGAAGTTCGCGTCGAAGTCCGTCAGCGGGAAGGACAGCAGGCCGCTTTCGAGGATGGTTTTCAGGTCTTTCGGGTTCATGATTCTTCCTTGATGAATGCTTGCGTTGATGTTGCTCGGGAACCGGCGGCGCGAGCGCGCCCCTGGCGGTTCGCCATAGAGGAAAAAAGCGGGGGATTGGCAGGGCCGGCGGCGCCGGCCCCGTATTCAGTTCAGACGATCAGTCCAGCGTGATATTGGCGTCGGTGATCACCTTGCCCCAGTGGGCAATTTCCGACTTCATCCAGGACGAGAATTCTTCCGGCGAGGTGACATGCGGCTCCGCGCCCTGCGCCGACATCTTCTCGAGCACATCCGGCATCTTCACGATCTTGGCCATCTCGGCGTTGAGTTTGTCGATGATCGGCTTCGGCGTGCCTGCCGGGGCCATCACGCCTTGCCAGCTGCCGGAGACGAAGCCGGGGATGGTTTCGCCGATGGTCGGCACGTCTGGCAGCTGGGGCAGGCGCTTCTTGCTCGAGACGGCCAGCAGGCGGATCTTGCCTGCCTTGACGTGCGGATAGGTCGCTACCATGCCGTTCATCGTCGCATCGATCTGTCCGCCGACAAGGTCGGTCAGCGCCTGCGCGCCGCCCTTGTACGGAATGTAGCCCCAGTCGGCGCCGGTGCGCTGCGCAAACAGCACGCCGGCAAGGTGCGCTGCGCTACCCATGCCTGCGGCGGCAGCGAAGTTAAGCTTGCCCTTGGTAGCCTTGGAATGCGCGACCAGCTCGGCAGTCGTCTTGACCGGCAGGGTGTTGCTGGTGACGAGCAGGTGCGGTGAATACGCCAGCATCGTGACCGGTGTCAGGTGCACCGTCGGGTTGAACGGCAGCTTGGGATACAGGGTGGGGCTGATCGTCAGGTTGCCCATGTCCATCAGCAGCAGCGTGTAGCCGTCCGGCGCGGCCTTGGCAACGAGGTCGGCGCCGATGTTGCCGTTTGCACCGGGACGGTTGTCGACGATGACCTGCTGCCCCCATGCCTCGGTCAGCTTCTGGCCAACCAGCCGCGCCAGCACGTCGGAGGTGCCGCCCGCAGGGAAGGGCACGACGATCTTGATCGGCTTGGACGGATAGTTGGCCGGCGTAGATTGTGCCAGTACCGAAGAAGCCGAGGTGAATGCACAGGCGGCGGCGATTGCTGCGAACATGAACTTTTTCAAGGGTGTCTCCTTTTAGTGGATGGTGTGATGTGGGTCTTGTTGTCTAGTTGAGTGGTGTGACCAGCTCCCCTGTCGAAAAATACGAGCGCAAGTTGGCAAGCACGAGATCGCCCATGGCCGTGCGCGTTTCCGCCGTCCCGCTGGCGACATGCGGCAGCAGGACGACGTTGTCGAGGCCGAGCAGCGCCGGGGCGACGTGCGGCTCGTTCTCGAAGACATCCAGGCCGGCGCCGGCGATCGACTTCGTTGTCAGCGCATCGACCAACGCCTGTTCGTCCACCACCGTTCCGCGCGACACATTGATCAGGAAGCCCTTCGGCCCCAGTGCCGTCAGGACCTCACGCGAAATCAGGCCCTGAGTCGAGGAGCCGCCGGCCACGGCAACCACCAGGAAATCCGCCCATTCGGCCAGTGCCATCAATGAGGATTCGTAGCGATAAGACACCGTCGCTGGCCTGCGGTTGGTGTAGGTGATGTCCATCTCGAAGCCGCTCGCGCGTTTGGCGACGGCTTGGCCGATGCGTCCCAGCCCGACGATGCCCAGTTTTTTTCCGCTGACCCGCGTGGTGACCGGAAAGCGCTCCTTGAGCCAGCCGCCGCTGCGCACGAAGCGATCCGCCGCCGAGATCCCGCGCGCGACATCGATCAGGAGCCCGAAGGCGAGATCGGCAACACAGTCATTCAGGACATCGGGCGTATAGCCGACCCGCACGCCGCTGCGCTTGGCCGCGTCGAGATCGATCCTGTCAAAGCCGACGCCGAAACTGGAGATCACTTCGAGCCTGGGCAGGGCATGGATGAGTTCAGCCGAGGCGCCGACCGGGGCAGAGGTGACGAGGCCGGCGAACCGTTCGCCATGCTGTTGCAGGAAGGCTTGCGGATCGGGTTCGCTCCACAGGCCATGCACGTCGAATTCCTCGGCGAGCCGGGATTCGAGCGCCGGCAGCAGTCTGCCGTTCTGCAGGATGGCTTTTTTCATGGTGGGGACGATGGCGCCGTGTGCGGCGTGGTGTTTCAGGATGAGGAAAGTGTAGAGAAGGAATTGATATTAGTCTAAGCTAGATACTGAATCGATTGATACAGGAATTGAATTGATGTTCGAGCTCTTCCAGTTGCGCTGCTTCGTCGCCCTGGCCGAGGAACTGCACTTTGGACGCGCAGCGGTACGCCTCCACATGACGCAGCCGCCCCTGAGCCGGCAGATCCAGTTGCTGGAACATGCGCTGTCGGTCCGCCTGCTCGAGCGCACCAGCCGGTCCGTCAAGCTCACCGCCGCCGGCCAGATCTTCTACCGGGACGCCGTCTCGATCCTGCGGCACGCCGACCAAGCCGCGGCGCTGGCAAGCCGGATCGAGAAGGGCGAGGCGGGACGCGTGACGGTAGGCTTCACCGCAGTCGCCGGTTATGACCTGCTTCCGCGCATCATCTCGGCCGCGCAGCAGATCTTGCCGCACATCGACATCGTGCTGAAGGAGATGGTTTCCAAGGAGCAGCTGGAGGGACTGGAGTCGGGGGCGATGGACATCGGCTTCGTGCGGCCGCTACCGCACGATGCAGCGATCGAGCAGCGCCTGCTGGTGCGCGAGCCCCTCGTGCTTGCACTGCATGCGAACCACCGGCTGGCGCGGAAGAAGAACGTCCGGCCGGGCGACCTGGAGAACGAGCCCATCATCATGTACTCGCCCCACGAGGGCAAATACTTCTACGACCTGATTGCCGGCCTGTTCGCCGCATCGGGCGTGCGCACCCGGCACGTGCAGCATCTCGGCCAGACGCACACCATCCTCGGCCTCGTACGCGGCGGCGCCGGCCTGGCAATCGTGCCGGCGTCGGCCATGACGCTGCCTTTCAGCGATGTCGTGTTCAAACCGGTATGGCAGTCGGATATGCACGCCGAGCTGTATCTCGCATGGCGCGGGCAGCACGGGAATCCGGCGGTTGATACGGTCACGGAATTCGTGCTGGAGCGCTTTGCTGCGTTCGAATCCTCCGTCGCGTCGGCAGGAAGGAACAAAGCCACCCGAGGATGGCTTTGATTCAGGTCATTCGTCGAAGCTTGCTGCTGATCACAACGAATAAAGTCTATCGGAAGAAACGATCGTAAGCCGTTGATCCAATAGGAGCGGTAATTCGCACAGGACAAAGCGAAAGTCGGTCGCACGTACAACCGGCTAGTTATATTCGTCTGCCTTAGGTCTAGATGCGGCCACTGAAGTCACGTCGGTTTGGGTCTCTTGCCGACCCTAAGCTGCCATTTCGCACATCAAGAAACCGTCATTCAAGGTTTAACAAACAAGCGATATGCCTGGGCCGGTCGATGCTAAAGTTCCGTAGTGCTTCCAACCCAATGTTTTGAGCCAACTTTCGTACATGCTCTGGAGTCCGCTCCAAGTCCGATGAGCATGCTTGGATCAGAGACAGTCACAACGAACAAAAAGGGAGCCGTCTACCGGCTCCCTTTTCCAGTCTATTCAATCAATCAAAGTCCGAACACGGTATCCCAAGATGAACCGCCGACCAGTTGGACTACCTGGTCAAGGAAGGCCGAGCGGTACTGTGGATCTAATTGGTTCAGGTCAAAGCCCAACGTCGCTGCGCGATAAGTTCCCTTGTCATTGATCGCAGCAATGTCGTTGTTGGTAATGTCAAAATTAGCCGAACCGCTGTGTCCTGCGTGAGCACCACCGCTAGTGATTTCCATCAATAAGCGCGTGGTAGGCTGTGACGCCCTGAACGCACTCATCATGGTGCCACCATATACTGAAGTGAAACCAGGATTGTCCGAGAAGTCGGACAGTGTATAGCTGCCGCCCGGACCGGACGCGTGCAGATGCGCCTGGGCATTCACGCTGGGCATGTTGTATTGATAGTTGGACAGACCCAAATAGTTCTGTATGAAAGAGGCCGCTGCTGGCTCTTCATACAGATTGTGGCCGCCTGCATAGATCAGATCGCCGCCTGCGTTCAGGTACGAGGTCAGCGTGCTGACGTTCTGGGAGGTCAGATTGCTGTAGGCACGGTCGCTGACCGACCAAATCACCAAGTCGTAGTTCTGCAGATTGGATGGATTGCCATTGACTGCAAGCGTCTGCACGTCGAAGGTGTAACCCAGGCTCTGCAGGGTATTGGTCCAAGTCACATTGGAAGTCACGCCGCCATCGTCGTCGACAAACAGGATGCGCGGCTGTACGCGCGCCGCTTCGTTGGCGCCATTAATCGTAAAGCTGATGTCTTTGGCAGTGCCGTCCACTGACTTGATGGTGAACGTGTCGACCTTGGTCTCATCTTTTTTCAGTCCTTGCACCGCGCTGTTGTCCACGCTGTAGCTATAACTGCCGTTGGCGGCCAACGTCAGGGTACCTAACGTGCCAGCGGCAGGCGTAACCACGGTTTGGAACTGCGCCTGATTCAGGTCGGCGTCAGCAATCGATACGGTGCCCGTGGCAACCAGTTTGCCGTTAGCGACGTTGGCGTCTTCCGTCACTGATGCGGCCGAGGGCAAGCCAATAAGAGCGGCGTCGTTGGCGCCATTGATGGTGACCTTGACAATCTCGCTTGCGCTGCCGTCAAGTGAAGCGACGGTAAAGCTGTCGGTGACCGATTGCCCGGCGCCGAGCTGCTGGATCTGGGCCAGGTTATTGTTGGCGCTGTAAGTCCAGTTGCCCGCAGCATCGATACCGAAGCTGCCGAAGTCTCCAGCCACATTGTTCTGCGCGGCAAATGCAGCCTGGCCGAGATCGGCATCGGCGATGGTCAGTGCGCCGCCGATCGTTGCCACACCGTCTTCCGTGACAGAACTAGCGGACGTGCCGCCAATGACTGCGACGTCGTTGACACCGTTAATGGTAACCGTAATGGCCTGGCTGGCACTCCCGTCGAGCGAGCCGACAATGAAGCTGTCGGTCAGCGATTGACCTGCGCCCAGCTGCTGGATCGCAGTCTGGGTATTGTCGGCGCTGTAATTCCAGTTGCCGGCAGCATCGATGCCGAAGCTGCCGAAGTCTCCAGCCACATTGGCCTGCGCGGCAAATGCAGCCTGGCCGAGATCGGCATCGGCGATGGTCAGTGCGCCGCCGATCGTTGCCACACCGTCTTCCGTGACAGAACCGGCGGACGTGCCGCCAATGACTGCGACGTCGTTGACACCGTTAATGGTAACCGTAATGGTCTGGCTGGCACTCCCGTCGAGGGAGCCGACAATGAAGCTGTCGGTCAGCGATTGACCTGCTCCCAGCTGCTGGATCGCGGTCTGGGTATTGTCGGCGCTATAGGTCCAGGTTCCTGCGGCATCAATACTGAAGTTACCGTAGGCCGTCTCGCCGTTCTTGGCCACGAAGGCGGACTGGTTCAGGTCAGCATCGGCAATCGTCAGCGTACCGCCAGCGCTCAGCATCGCGGCAGTATCCTCGTTGACGCTAGCTGTGGCGGAACCGCCGATAACGGGTATGTCGTTGGTGCCGGTAATGATGACATCGACTTGTTTGGTGACGACACCGCCATGCTGGTCATCCAGAGTGACCGTGAAGCTTTCAGTCCTTGTTTCACCCTGTGCAAGGAATTCGACAGCAGCGGCGTCGACATTGTAGGACCAGGTGAGCTTGCCGCCCGTGCCGGTGCCGGTCGTGTCCTGGTCCAGCGATGCGGTTAATGTACCGAGGTTGGCGCCGGCCGGCGCGACGCTCAGCAGGTGCGCATCCTTCAGGTCGGCATCGGCGAAAGCGATGACGCCGGTGCCAACCAGCTTGCCCGCCGGGACGAGTGCTTCGGTTACGGCGCCGTTGAGGTCGGCGGCGGTGACGACAGGCGCATCATTGCTGCCTTCGACGCGCACGGTGGCGGTGGCCCAGCTCAGGGTGCCGTTGCCCAGCTGGATGGCATAGGTAAAACGGTCGATCAGCGCCTCACCTGCACCTAGGGACTGGAGCTGCTGGCTCACAGCGTCGGTCAGGCAGTAGCCGATCTTGCCGTCCGCGGTGATCCAGATTTTTGCGCCCAGCGCGGAGGTGTCGGTGGTGGTGGCTTCGGAGCGGGCAGCATCCTTGGTGAGCAGGCGGTTTGCATCGCCGCCGAAGTCGATGGCGTACAGGCTCTTGGCATTGCCGCCGGCATCGTTGGCCATCACGTCGAACACGAAGACGCCCTTTGCATCCTCTGTTAGTGCCGCATTGATGAAGGCGTCATCCTTGGCTTGGGGTGTGTTAGAAAAGGACGTCTTGATTCCGTTTGAAGTTGCTGCCATGCCTGCTCTCCAGAAGTATGCGGGAGGAGATGCAAGAAGCAGTCACCGATCCCAGTTATCAATAAAACTTGACTGGGGTGCAACTCTATCCTCGATAGTTTCTTTGCGGAATGTCAGACACACAACTTTGTAACAATTTGTTTATCAGAAAATTTACGAGACTGGACTTGCAAACGCTATAGCCATGCGACAGCAAGCAATAATTAAGCTTCTTCTGCTGCTTCTTAGAAAGCCAGATGTCCGGTTCTGGCCGACTACAGGCATAACCGACATACCCGTCACTGACCGGTAAGCGCACTCAAGCAGCTATCAGAAGAAAAGGCCGAGTGGACGAAGGACGCCCAAAAGAAGAAGGGCCAACCGTGGATCGGTTGGCCCTTCGTTATTAACGTCCTTCACAGGATAAGTAGCGCCGGTCGTTTGCAGATCTTTTACACGCTTCGCCCGACAGATTTTGTTTTTCTCCGACTGACTTTATTTGTAGCGACCACTGCTCTGAAAGTGACTCAGCGCGCTTCACTTGGCGGATGCCCGATGATGCGCTTGAAGGCGCGGCTGAATGATGCCTCAGACTCGTAACCCAGGCGACTCGCGACTGCTGCCACGCGCATGCCTTCGCGCGCGATCCAGTGCCGAGCCTGGAACATCTTGACACGGGCGACATACCTGGCGGGCGTCTCGCCGACCGTGCTTGAAAACTTGTCGATAAAGCTGGAACGCGATGCGCCCATGACTTCGGCCAGTTCGACGACGGACCAATCGCGCTCGGGCTCTCGGTGAATCGCCGCCAGCACGCGGCCAATCTGCGGACAACGTACGGCTGCGATCCAGCCGGTGGCATCGCTGCAGGCGCACTCGACCCAGGCGCGAATGATGCTGGCTGCCAGCACGTCGGCCAGGCGTGCGAGGATACCGCAGGCGCCGATACGATCGAGCGCCACCTCGCGTTCCATCGCCTCCAGCATGGCGAGCACCGCCGGATCGCGCTGCGCCAGGTCACAGGCGCGCATGACCTCCGGCATCATTGCCAGCAGCGGGTGCAAGGGGTCTAGGTTAAAGCGCATCGTGCCGCAGAACAGGACTTGCGCTGCCGCCTCCTGGCCAGTGTGGCCCTCGCTCATGGCGGGAGTGTCGCCATTGACCAGGTATAGATTTTCCGACACGGCTTTGCGCGCCAGCGTATCGATATCTACCGTCGGGACCTCCGGCGAACTCGCCATCATATGAAACGTACCGTACGGCAGCAGCACCGCGTCGCCGGAGTCCAGGCGCACCCAGTCCGTCGTCTGTGTACGCATCCAGCAACTGCCTTGCGCGACGAAATGGAAGCTGGCATCGCGCTTGGGGGGAAAGGCCACCGCCCATGGCTCGCGCAGCACGCATCGGCCGTATTCGACGCCATCCAGGCGCAGGCCGAGGAGAATTTCCGTGAGGGTATCAAGCGTGCTCTTTGATGCCGTCTTTGGGTCCGTCTTTGTGTCCATGTTTGCCTCCTTTACTTCGTCTTTATGTGATTTGGACGAATAGTCATGAGATAGAGATTTTGTGGCATGGAAAGTCCAGAAGCTTAACCATAAACTGTCAACTCCACAATATCTCGAGGCTTCAATGAACGAATCTACTTGTGCCGATTTCCTGCGCGATCAAGACGCGGCCGACCGCGCCGTCTCCTCGCGCAACAAAATCGCGGAGGCGCAAAGCGCCAACTGGGCCGGAATTACCAGCCTGGCGCTCGGTGTCTTCGGCCTCGTCACAGCGGAATTCCTGCCGGCCAGTCTGCTGACGGCGATGTCCAATGATCTCGGTATTTCTGACGGCGCCGCAGGACAGGCCGTGACTGCCACTGCGGTGGTAGGCGCCGTCGCTGCACTGACGATTCCGGTACTCACGCGCAACGTCGACCGGAAGCGCGTTGTCATCGCGCTGACCTTGCTGCTTGTTCTCTCCAACGTGCTCGCCGCGACTGCCAATAATCTATCCGTATTGATTGCATCGCGCGTACTGCTGGGCATTGGACTTGGCGGCTTCTGGTCGATGGCGGGCGCGTTGGCAATGCGGCTCGTGCCGGAAAGCTTGTTCGCACGCGCCATGTCCTTCATTCTCACCGGCGTTTCCGTTGCCACCGTATGCGCCGCGCCGATTGGTGCCTATATGGGCGGCCTGTGGGGCTGGCGCAGTGCGTTTATCGCCGCAGGCGTCGTGAGCGGCATCACACTGATCGCGCAATTCTTCAGCATTCCTGCACTCCCGCCCAAAGACAACCCGAGCCTGAAGACCATGTTCGAACTGCTGCGGCGAACGAATGTGCGGGTCGCTTTGCTGGCCGTGCTGTTGGTGATTTCCGGACACTTCGCCGGCTTCACCTACATCCGTCCGTTGATGGAGCAGGTCACGCATCTTTCCGTCAGTACTATTTCGGCTGCCTTGCTTGGATATGGCATTGGCGGCTTCTTCGGCAACTTTGCCGGGGCCCTCCTTGCCGAGCGCAGCGAGCGCCACGCGATTGTGTTCGGCGGAGCGCTGATCGCCGCGCTTGCCGCCACGCTCTGGGCAGCTGGCACATTGGCTGCAGTCGCCGTCGTATCGATTGCCTTGTGGGGCTTCGCCTTCGGGGTCTTTCCGGTCGGCTTCCAGACATGGATCGTGCGCGCCGCGCCGGACCAGGCAGAAGGGGCGGGTGGCCTGCTTGTTGCCGCATTCCAGATTGCCATTGCCGGTGGCGCCATCGGTGGCGGCATTCTCGTCGACCGCATCGGCGCGCTGGGAGGACCGATCTTCGCGACCGTCGCACTTACGCTCGGCACGCTGCTGACCTTGCGCTACGGACCGCGTGCCGCACGTGTTTAACGTCCGGCGTCGCGGCGAATAAATCATCGCTTTTTCTCGTTCACGTACCTTATTTCCGTCGAGACCACCATGCAAAAAAACAATTCCATCAATCGCCGCATTGTCCTTGCTGAACACCCGCAAGGCATGCCCACACTCACGAATTTCCGGCTGGAGGAAGCCGCGATCCCAACCCCGCAGGATGGCCAGGTGCTGCTGCGAACGGAATGGCTCTCGCTGGATCCCTACATGCGCAATCTGATGGAAAAGGTAGGCCCTGGGTATGCGGATCCGGTGCCGCTCGGTGCAACCATGGTGGGCGGCACAGTCAACCGTATTATCGAATCGCGGCATCCCGGATTCAGATCGGGCGAAGTCGTCATCGGTTCTGCCGGTTGGCAGGACTATGCGCTCTCCGACGGCAGCGATCTCATGCCAGTCAACGATCTCGCGCGGCCTTCATTGGCATTAGGCGCACTCGGCATGCCAGGCTTCACAGCCTATGTCGGGCTGCTGGATATCGGCGAACCCAAGCCGGGCGAAACGGTGGTCGTCGCAGCCGCCACAGGCGCCGTGGGCTCCGTGGTTGGGCAAATCGCCAAGATCAAAGGCGCACGCGTCGTCGGCATTGCCGGCGGCCCTGACAAATGCCGCTATGCCGTGGAAGAGCTCGGATTCGACGCCTGCCTTGATCATCGCGATCCGCACTTGGCGGAGCAGCTGGCAGAAGTCTGCGAGAACGGCATCGACGTGTACTTCGAAAATGTCGGCGGCGCAGTCTTTGATGCCGTGCATCCGCTGCTCAATTCCTACGCCCGCGTGCCGGTGTGCGGTTTCATCGCCCATTACAACGGGCAGACGACGAACAGTCCGGACCGCTTGCCGAAGTGGATGGCGACGCTACTGTCAAAGCGCATCCGCATGCAGGGTTTTATCATTCTCGATCACTACGCCACGCGCTTCCAGGCATTCCAACGCGACATGGCCGAATGGCTTGCCGCCGGCAAAGTGAAAGTGCGCGAACATATCGTTGATGGGCTGGAGAATGCGCCCGAGGCCTTCATCGGTCTGCAAGAAGGCAAGAATTTCGGCAAGCTCGTCGTACGCGTCTCGGGAAATTGAGCCGCAGTGGAGGCGAAACGGCGATCGGTGGTGCTTGAGACCTGAGACATTACTGATGGCGCCTCGTGGTTCGAGACGCTCATCAGGACCGCGCGTAGCGATGCAGGAGGCCCAAAGCCGCCTGTCCCGGCTCCTTAGCCGTTTGGCGAAGCTGAATAATCCCTGCTTGCCTTTAGCTGTGACGCTGTGCCAGCTCGACGATGACTCGTTCCAGCGGAGTCGTTCCTGCCAATTCGATCGCGCCGGGATCGCTCTTGATGTCGATATGCGAGCAATTGAGGCCACGGGTCATTTCGGTGAAACCAGCAAGCGCGGCCTTTGAGAAATGGGCATCCGCCAGCGCTTTGGGCCACTCTGCTTCCGGCAGGACTGCCACGTCGACAGGCTTCTCGAGCGTGGCTGAAACGATGGCGGCGACATCATTCGGGGCGTAGTCTTTGGGCCCCGAGAGAGTGACGACGCAGGTTCCCGTCCTTTCTTCTTGCAGCAAAGCAGCGGCGGTGCTACCGACATCCACAGTCGCCACCATCGGGAGAGGACGCTGTGGTGGTGCCAGAAACGTCGGCAGGGTGCCGTTGCGAACGGCCTGTCCGACGAGCGGCATCCAATTCTCCATGAAATAGGCCGCGCGCAGGAAGATGGCGGAAACACCTGCTTCTCCTAAACGCTGCTCGAACATGCGGTTCATCCTGATCCATCCCGTTCCGCTTTCACGGTCGGCGCCCACTGAGGAAAGGGCCACAAGCCTGGGCACGTCCGCCGCGACCGCAGCGCGCGCCGTGGTGTCGGCAATCAAGTCAGCCCTCTCGAAGAGGTCTTCACGGTTGTAGTGTTGTGGACAAATGACATAGGCGCCCTGAACCTGACTGAGCGCCTTGGTCATCGAGTCCAGGTCTGTCAGGTCGGCCACCGCAATCTCTGCGCCGCGTTCGGCCCACGGGCGGCCCTTGGCCGCGTCGCGCACCACGACGCGCACAGGGTGGCCGGAGCGCAAAAGCGCATCGGCTGCAGCGGCACCGGTACGGCCGGTCACGCCGAACACAACGTAAGGAAGGGGGGAAGAAGCAGTCATACAAAAATCTCCTTTTAAGATGAACCGGAAGGGTGCATGATTGCCCGACATGCATCAATGACATGAAAGGCATAGTGAAAATGCACCAAGTGGATTTGTCTGCGGTCGACCTCAACCTGTTAAAACTGTTCGAAGCACTCGTTCGGGAGCGAAGTGTCACCCAGGCGGGCCTCCGCTTGGGCTTGAGCCAACCGGCCGCCAGCCGCGCCCTGGGACGATTGCGCACGATGCTGGGTGATCGCCTGGTAGTCCGCGGCAAGCTCGGGCTGGAACTGACGCCACGCGGAGAAGCGCTGGCAGGTCCGGTGACTAGGTTGCTAGACGATGCCCGAGGTATCGTCTCGCCTGCCGTCTTCGATCCCGCCTCTGCAACGGGGCGGATCACGATCGCCGCGCACGATCACCTGAGCTTGCTGGTCCTTGCAGGTTTGATCGCCCGCTTCGAGCGCCATGCGCCTGCGCTAAGTCTCCATATCGCACAACCGATTGGGGACAACGTGCGGCTCGTCGAGCAGGGGGCGGTAGACCTGGCACTGGGTATTTTCGAAGCACTGCCCGGCAGCCTTTATCGACGCGGCCTTTACACTGACAGCTTGGTGTGCGTGGTGAGATCCGATCACCCCGGCGTAGCAGGCGGACTCAGCCTGAAGCGTTATGTGACCCTGCGCCACGTTACCGTGACCATTTCCGGCGTGGGAGAGAGCGCGGTCGACGTCGCCCTCTCGACACTGGGGCTCACTCGCCACGTCGCGCTGCGAGTTCCCCACTTTCTTGCTGGTGCAATGTTGGTGGCGGATAGCGACATGATTCTCACGTTGCCAAGCCGTTTGGCGCGCCGACTTGCGGAAAGGCTCCCGCTCATGCTCCTGGATCTGCCGCTACAAGTCGCTCCCTTGTCGCCAGCCATGATTTGGCACGAGCGCTTCCACGACGACCCTGCCCATGTCTGGGTCAGGCAACAGCTTGTCGACGTCGTTGCGTCGTTCAATACGGCCGGGTAAATGCCGCCGACCTCATCCCACGGATACCCCACGCCACCGCCCAACCTCTCAAGACACCCTACTGTGTGCCGTCGCAGCGATCTGCTGCCCCAGCCGCTACTCGATGGCCGCTATGGAGTAGAAACATCATCCCGCGTATGGCCGCTCCTGGCGTGCGCCGTGACAAGGCGATGTAGTTCCAGCGGGTGCAAGCCCCGCCCGGCGAAGTGCTCCCGCCGGAAGCAACCGGAGCAGTCGTGGAGGTAACGAAGCGGC
>Ga0196972_1000614_pt1 | contig 15802 bp, 17 predicted proteins | sample S1v_2013CmetaG_FD_148618 | JGI IMG/M metagenome (GOLD analysis project Ga0196972, IMG submission 148618) | Soil microbial communities from Anza Borrego desert, Southern California, United States - S1+v_20-13C | ecosystem: Environmental > Terrestrial > Soil > Desert | place: USA: California...
GTGCTCGGCAACCGCGTCCGCGCCCTGGCCGTCGGCACGCCTACACGCAGCAAGCTGATTCCCGATGTTCCCACGCTGGCCGAGTCGGGGCTGAAGCAGTTCAACTCGGCCACCTGGTTCGGCTTCTACACGCCCAAGGCGAACGGACAGGCACCTGCCTGCCTGCCCAAGCTGGCGAAGGACATCGCCGAGGAGACCCAGGCCACAGAAGTGCGGGCACGGTTCTTCACGCATGGCGCCGAGGCCGTCGGCTCAACGCCTGAAGAAATGCAGCGTTGGCAGCAGGAAGAGCTGCGCCGATGGAGCGCCGTCATCAAGCGAGCCAATATCACGATAGCCCGATGAGAAAGATCGGGCTCGTCGGGGGCGTCGGTTGGCGCTCCACGGCAGAGTACTACCGGCTGATCAATGAGGACGTTGCGCGTCGGATGGGCGGTTTGCACAGCGCCGCGCTCGCGCTCGAGTCGCTCGACTTCGCCCGCGTGCGCCAGTACGCCGACGCTGGCGACGAAGAGGCGCTGGTTGCACTCTATGCTCGCGCCGCCCGCAACCTTGAAGCCGCCGGTGCCGAGGTGCTGGCGCTCTGTTCGAATTCTGCACACGCGCGCATCCACCGCGTGCGTGAGCAGGTGCACGTGGAGGTGATCCACATCGCCGACCCGGTTCTGGCCGCAGCGCGCGCGCGAGGCTACAGGCGCATCGGCCTGCTGGGAACGCGCGAAACCATGGAGCGGCCCTTTCTCAAGCAGACTTTTGCCAACGCCGGCTTGGAGGTGCTCGTGCCCCCGCCGGAGCACCGCGAGTGGCTGCATGCCTTGATATTCGGCGTGCTCGAGCACGGGACGCAAACGCCGGCGCATCGCGCGCGTTTTCTCGAGCTGGTCGCACGCATGGGCCGGGCGGGTGCCGAGGCCGTGGTCCTCGGCTGCACGGAGCTTCCTCTGCTCGTGGGCGATGCCACAACGGCTGTACCCTGCCTCGATACGACGCGGCTGCACGCGAGCGCCCTCGTCCACGCGGCCCTTGAAGGCCCCACTCCCGTCAAACCCTCAGGAATTTCCAAGACATGCTCGCAGCAGTAATCCCTCAGCACGGCGGCCCCGAGGTCCTCCGTGTCGAGAACGTACCCGACCCGACGCCGCAGCCCGGCGAGGTGGTCGTGAAGGTGCTTGCCACCTCGCTCAATTACCACGACATCTTCACGCGCAATGGCATGCCGGGCATCACGATTCCGATGCCCGCAATCATGGGCATCGACTTCGCGGGTGAAATCGCCGACGTCGGTGCAGGCGTGCAGGGATGGAAGTCCGGCGACCGCGTCCTGGTCGACCCGAAAGACCGCGTGCACTGGAAGCACCTGCTGGGGGAAACGCGTCCGGGCGGACTGGCGCAGTATTGCGCCGTGCCGGCGGAGATGCTGATCGCCTTGCCGGCTCCGGTGAGCTGCGAAGAGGCGGCTTGCCTGCCCGTGGCCTATGGCACCGCCCACCGCATGATGACGACCATTGGCCAGGTCGCCGCCGGCGAGAAGGTCCTCGTGCTCGGCGCATCCGGCGGCGTCGGCACGGGCTGCGTGCAGCTCGCCAAGCTGGCAGGATCGGAAGTGATTGCGTGTGCATCTTCCGAATCGAAGCTGCAGCGCATGAGTGAGCTCGGCGCCGACCACCTGCTCAACTACACCCGGCAAGGCCTGCCCGAGTGGGTGCGGGACACGTTCGGTAAGCCCAGCCGCCGCGACACCTCGGGCGGCGTTGACGTCGTCGTCAACTTCACCGGGGGCGACACCTGGGTGCCCTCGCTCAGATGTCTGCGCAAGCAAGGCCGGCTGCTGACCTGCGGCGCGACAGCGGGATTCGACCCGGCCGAAGATCTGCGCTACATCTGGACGTTCGAGCTGCAGGTGAGGGGGTCCAATGGCTGGACGCGCGAGGACATCCTGGGGCTGCTCCAGCGTGTCGGTGACAGCTCCTTGCACCCGGTGATCGACCAGGTCTTCCCCCTGCGCGACGTGCCTGCTGCGATGGCACGCCTCGAAGGCCGGCAGGCATTCGGAAAGGTGGTGGTGCAGCCATGGGCGTGAACGTTGGTTACAGGGTGCATGGCGCGCCCGATGCCATCGCGATGGTGTTCGTGCGTGCCGACGGCACCCACGCGACGCACACCTATGCCGATGTCGAGCGCAAAACCACGGCTTTCCTGGCGCGCCTGCGCGGGATGTCGCTCAGGCCCGGTAACACCGTCGGAATCCTCGCCGAGAACTGCGACGAAACCGTCTTCTGCTGGCTGGCCTCGCTGCGCGCGGGCCTGACAGTGGTTCCGGTGAACCACAAGCTGACTGCCCAGACCATTGCACACATTCTGCAGGACGCAGGCGTCCGGCACGTCTTCGCGGATGCGGAGCGGCGCGCACTCGTTCCTGCGGGCATTCCGGCTTCCGAGCTGATGTCGGCGGAGTGCGCCAATAGGGATCCCGGGCAGGGAGTCGCGGACATCGACCCGGATGCACACGCGGTGGTCCTGTACACGTCCGGCTCGACGGGCATGCCCAAGGGCGTCCCCATGACGCACGCCGGATACAACTGGACGATCGACATGCGGCTGCGCGGCGGGCCACACCATCACCACCGCATCCTGGCTGCGGCGCCGCTCTATCACATCAATGCACTGGGCGCCGTCACCTTCGCCTTGGCGGCTGGCGCATGCATCGTGCTGCTGCAAAGGTTCGACCCGCGGCTGTACATCGATGCCATCGGGCGCTTCCGTTGCACCTGGCTGACCTCGGTGCCGGCGATGATTGCAATGGTCGTGCGTGAAACGGAACTGCTTTCCCGGACGGACCTATCGAGTGTGCGGATTGTTCGCATGGGATCGTCGCCGGTGAGCGAGAAATTGCTTGAACAGGTGCGCGGGATCTTCGGCGCCGTATCGCTGTCGAATCACTATGGAACGACCGAAGGCGGTCCGCTCGTGTTTGGCGCAAGCCCTGACGGGAAGGCCTTGCCGGACGGCGCGGCCGGCTGGCCGCTGCCCGGCGTCGATGTGAAGCTCGTGAACGAGCACGGCCGCGAGGTGTCCGAGCAGGGGGTGCTGGTGCACAGGACCCCCGCTACCATGAAGGGCTACCTGAACCTACCGGAGAAAACGCAGCAAGTCCTGTCTGCCGACGGCTGGTACTTCTCCGGTGACATCTTCCGTCGCGACCGTGACGGCTGCTATTGGTTTGTCTCCCGTTTCGACGACATGTTTGTGTGCGGCGGAGAGAACGTTTACCCGCAGGAGGTCGAGCGGGTGCTCGAAATGCATTCCGCGGTGCAGCAGGCCTGCGTCGTTCCCGTCGGTGATGACATCAAGGGCGCGAAGCCGGTGGCGTTTGTCGTGCTCAAGTCCCACGCCAGCGCGACTGAGGAAGAACTCAAGTCGCACGCCCTAAACAACGGACCGGCCTATCAGCATCCGCGGCGAATCTTCTTTACCGACACCCTGCCCTTGGCGGGAACCAACAAGATTGACCGCAACCAGCTGATTCGCCAAGCCGCCGCCAGCTCATGAACACGCTTTCAACCGACGTGCCCCTCGACCACGTTGTCTTCTACGCAGGCCACCAGCTTGGAGAGCTTTCGGCTTTCGCGGAGCGCCTGGGATTCCAGCTCACGCCACTCGGCCGGCATAACAGCGGCTCGATCAACCGACTTGCGATGCTCGATGGACAGTACATCGAGCTGATGGGATTCGAGCCGGGAACACCCCCTACCGTGCGTCCTGAAGTGCAGGCATTGCCCATGGGCCTCAATGGCGTGGTCGCTGCAGACAGGGCCACGCGTGTTCGGCGATCGAAAGCCGACGGCTTCTTGCCCCCGGTCTATCTTGAACGTCCCGTCGAAACGCCGCATGCTCAGGGAGTTGCCTCGTTCACCATCACGAACGTGAGCGAGCCTCCCCCCGACGCGCGCGCCTTCATGTGCCGCCATCACACCCCACACCTGGTGTGGTGCGAAGCGTGGCAACACCATCCCAACGGTGCGGTCAGTGTGGCCGAGGTCTGCGTCCCGACCCGTGACCCCCGTCGGCTGCACGCTGCCGTGCGCAGGATCTTCGATATTGAAGGGGACAGCAGTGCCGCGGCCTACGATGCAGCCGGCACCCGTGTGCGAATCGCGTCACATGAAAGTCGGGGCTCCCTGACGGTGCGCGTGCGCGATATGGGCAAGGCACTCGACGTCCTGCAAAGGTCAGGCTTGCCGTACAGGCGCGATGAGGCGGGTTCAGTGGTGGTCCCCTTGCCCCAGCCTTACGCTGTCGACCTCGTTTTCACGGCTGTCCGGTGAACGCAGAAGAGATCCAACGGCACTTCGAGAACTCACCTTTCTCGAAGTTTCTGCAGCTGCAAGTGAGATCCGCTTCCGAGCAGGCCCTTGTCGTGCGCATGCCCCTTCGCCCGGAGATCTGCCGCGGTGGCGCGTACCAGCAGTTTCACGGCGGCGCGATCGCCACGCTGATCGACGTTGCAGGAGACTTTGCGGTGGCGCTATTGGTGGGTGGCCCTGTGCCCACGGTGAAGATGGACGTGGACTACCTGCGGCCTGCAATGGGCCAGTGGGTCGAGGCGAGCGCCATGGTCCGCCGCAAGGGCAGGACCCTCTCCACCGTGGACATGGAGGTGGTGCGGGAGGACGGTCAACTTGTCGCTCTGGGGCGCTGCGTCTACGTGAGTTCGCCCGGATAGCTAGCCGGCTCACCGAGCGCAGCGCCGCTGATGCTGCAGCTGGCCGCTTCCAAGGCGCAGGGCCGCTTGAAGGAGTCTATCAACCGGAACGGGCCGGCTGAAGCGGCCCCCGGAGTGGATCAGGTTTACTTCGGCGACCATGCCCGAAGGTGGGTCAGATGCTATTGCGGCTTGACCCCGGTCTGCTTGATCAGGTCGCTCACGATACGGCTCTCTGAGCGCAGCAGTTCAGCGCAGGCGTCCAGGCTCGGACATGTGAACGGGCGGCTGGCCAGAGCGTCGAGGCGTTTCACGACTTCGGGATTGTGCGCGATTTTTGCTGTGGTGTCATGAAGCAGTTGCTTGATGGGGGTGGGGGTGGCCGAGGGCACCAGCACGCCCCAATGGGTCTCGACATTGATGGGAATGCCCTGCTCTTCAAAGGTGGCGACGCCGGGGAACTGCGCCAGCCGCTGGTTGCCTGTCACGCCGATGACGCGCAGGCGGTCGCCGGAGGCATAGGGCACAAGGGCAAGCGCACTATTGAATGCAGTTTCGATGACACCACCGATCTGGTCCGTGACGGTGGGCGCGGCGCCCTTGTACGGAACGTGGTTCATCTTGATGCCAGCTTCCATGCTGAGCTGTTCCGCCGCCAGGTGATATGTCATCCCGACGCCCGAAGAGCCGTAGTTGATTTTTCCAGGGCGCTCCTTGGCATACTGAATGAGCTCCTTCACGTTATGAATGGGGAGCTTGGCATTGACCGACAGGGCTAGCGGCGCCAAGGCAAACTGGTTGACCAGCGTAAGGTCCTTTTCTGTGTAAGGAATATCCTTCTGCAGAAAAGGCAGGGCCACGGCAGTCATGGTGCCGTTGAACAACAGCGTATATCCATCAGCCTTGGCCTTGGCGACCTGGTTATTACCGATGGCGCTTGCCGCGCCAGGCCTGTTCACGACGATGACGTTTGTACCGAGCTCTTTGCCGAGATTCTCGGCATAGATGCGTCCGGCGATGTCGCTCGGACCACCCGCCGGGTAAGGCACCACCAGGGTTATCGGACGGTCAGGGTACTCTTCTGCCGCCGCAACGTTGCCTTGCAGGAGAAAAGCAGAGGCCAGCAATACAAAGATGTTCAAGAATCTCATGAATATCGTCCTTTCATGTAGTGGTTTTTCGTCCAACGAGCGGCGTTTTGCTGGTCGCTTCGACATGACTGATGGAAGAACCTCGCTGGGGATACCGGCGAAGCATCAAGGCTTGATCGGCACAAAATCTATCTTCCCGCGACCTTGTATGACCAAATAGGTGGTCGATGTCAGGGCCGTATTGCGAACGAGGTGCCGCCGGCGGGGTTCGATTGCGTAACTGTCATCCACGTTGAGAACGACCGTTTCATCGGGGCCGCTCAACACGATTTCTACCTGCCCCTGGATCACATAGATGGTGTCCCGCACCTCGGTGTGGTAGTGCCAGGGGGTAGCCGCGCCTGGGGAAACTTGCAGTTCCGTGATACGCAACCCAGGGTAATCAGCATGCCTCACCCGGCGCTCCACCTCGTATGGATGACGAGGCTCAATATCATCTTTCTCCACGTACACAACTCCTTTTTTCAATTCTGGAATGGCGTGAATCACAAGATGCCCCGAGGCGCCTTCTCAGCAGAGCAACTTCGCCAATAAATTCGCGGCGTGGACGACGGTGCCGTCGTTTCCGCGTGCGCCTATGACAGATAGCCCGACCGGGGCGCCGTCGACCTTGATCCACGGCATGGATACTTGAGGGAGCCCTGCCACGCCAGCGGGGGAGACCAGCAGTTGCACTCTGCGCCTCTCGGCTGCGAGCACGCTGGCCGGGCTGCAAACGGAAGGCGCCGGGCCGGGCGTCGTCGGCATGATGATGATGGCATTGTTCGCAAGCATGCCGGCCAGCGTCTGCGTGGCGGCATCCCGGACCTTCTGTTCCTGGGCTATTTCATCAGCGCCAATCCGGGAACCCACCATGAAACGCTCCAGGATGTCTTCAGCCAGATGACTGCCGTTTACAGCAACCCACGCGCCGTGCTCCGCCCAGATTTCGGCGCCTGCGAGCACCCTGTAAACATTCGCCCAGTCGCTCAGAGGCAGTGTCCCCGTCGGAATGTGCTTGAGCGCCAAATCCAGCTTTTTAAGCAGATCGGCCATCGCAACCTGAACTTCCGGATCACACTCCGCCAAGGCATCATCGGGCACAAGCCACAGCCGCGGCTCGTGCGTCTGTGCATCAGGAACAAGGACGTGGAGCACATCCCTCAATAGTTCCCCCGAGGCAGTGAACCATCCGACTGCATCGAAACTTGGCGCCAGCGGAAAACCTGATTTACCCGCAAAGCCATGAGTAGGCCTAATTCCCCAGATGCCGCAGTAGCTCGCTGGAAGCCGCGCGGAACCGCCGCAATCGGTGGCCAGCGCGATGTCGGCATGCCCGCCGGCCACCGCCACGGCCGAGCCGCACGATGAGCCCCCGGCCAAGCGCTGCGGATCGGCGGGATTGACGGGTGTGCCGTAATGCATGTTCGCGCCCGTCATGCTGTAGGCGAGCTCGTCGGTGACGGTTTTCCCGACCCACCTCGCGCCCGCGGCAAGCAAGGCGGAGACTGCAAAGGCCGAATTTTGCGCGGGGCGCTGTCCGCGCCACCAGACAGGGTTGCCGGCGCCAGTGCACAAGTCTTCGACGTCGAATACGTCTTTGACGGCCAAGCGCAGGCCTTCGAGCCGCGAAGAGGTTTGCGCAATCCGGGGCTGGTAACCTATCCCGTCCCGGACGAAAGCGCCATGCATCCCCTCCTGCGTCAGCACCCGATTCGCGGCTGCGTTGCTCGTTTCGCGCGCTTGGGCAAGTGCCCCCGGTGTCGCGTGCAAAGTCATTGTCCTTGGTCTGTCGTGTCTCTGATCGCCGAATCATCGATAGTCGACCATGCCGGTACAAGCGGGCATTGACAACACATACTTTTGCCTCAGACAAAACGTAGAATTAATAATGCACTACGATCTGATCGACCTGCGACTCATCGTAGCCATCGCAGACGAGGGCAGTGTCTCCCGCGGGGCGCAGCGTTGCCATCTGGCGCCGTCATCAGCCAGCATTCGGCTGAAAGAACTTGAGGAATCCTTCGGCACCCGCCTGTTCACCAGGAAGGCGCGGGGTGTCACTCCTAACGCAGCCGGCATGGTGATGCTGGAACACGCCCGCCGCTGCATTGCGCAAATGGGGCAGATGCATGCGGACATGACGCCCTTTTCCGAAGGGGTGTTGAACCATGTCACCCTCTTTGCGAATAACAATGCCATAAATTCATGGCTGGCAGACGATCTTCTGCCCTTCTTTCGTTCTTTTCCGTCTGCGCGGATCGCTTTGGAAGAGCGGCAAGGCCCAGATATCGTGGTCGCTTTAGCGCAAAAGCGCGCCGACCTGGGCATTGTCGCGGTCGGGGCGCACCACCCGGAACTGGACTTTCTACCCTACCGTGAAGACCGGCTAGTGGTCGCAGCTTCTCCTGTTCTTGACCTTGCCCGAAGAAAATCGATTCGTTTCGCCGACTGCCTGGATTCGCCATTCGTAAGCCTGCTCAATGGAACGGCGATGCATACGTACTTGATCAATTTTGCGCACGCACTAGGGCGGCAGCTCGATGTGCGCATCCAGGTATCCGCCTACCCCGCAGCTTTACGGCTGATTGCGGCGGGCGTCGGTATCGGGATCGTGCCGATGTCAGCCTTGGCCAAGGAGCCCGTTGCCGCTGGCAAGATTGCCATCGTCGAGCTCGATGAACCGTGGGCTTTCCGGCGCCATCACTTGTGCGTGAGGCCTGAAACCGCTCAGCACAATAAGCTGGTGATGGAACTAATCAATACCCTGCTCGCGGCGGAGCAAAACGAACGAGTGCCCTCACGTTAGAACTCCGTCCCGTTTGCCTCAGGCGAAATGCAAGCGCAGCCGCGCTGAGCGCCTCGGGCTCCCCGTTCTGCGCAGCGCGGCTGCGGTCAGGACACGCCATTGCGAACGGCGCGGTGACCCAGGAGGTCAAAGCTGACGGGGTGGTCATTCGACAGAATCACTCAAGCGGTGATAAGTCACCTGCAGTCGCGATCACCCATCGGTACCTTCGATGAGGTCGGAGCCCGCCATATGTGGGGCGAGTACTGTGGGTGGTGCGGGAGGGCCCATACGATGACAACGTCACAGGATGCGTTGCCGGCAATTGGGACGCCACCATCCGCGGCCTTGTCTCAAGGGAAATCGCGATCCTGCCCAAACATATGCAAGTGTTCCTGAGCGTCTACGCGTCGGAGCTCGATACCCAGAACACCGGTCCTGCATACACCATGCCCACCGGGTGCGCCTTGAACCGGAAGCTGGTCACCACGTCGAAGTTGCCGCCACCGCCCCGCACGGCCCAGAACAGGTCGGGATGCTCGCGCTCGTTGGCGGTCACGAAGCTGCCGTCGGCCAGCACCATGTCCACTTCGAGCAGGTTGTCGATGGTCAGCCCGTGCTTGCGGGTGAGATAGCCGGTGCCCCCGCCCAGGGTCAGCCCGGCCACGCCGGTGGTCGAGACGATCCCGAACGGCACCGCCAGGCCGAACGCGTGCGTGGCGTGGTCCACGTCGCCCGACGTGCAACCCGGTTCGACCCGCACCGTCTTCGCCGCGAATCCACCCGCACGCCTTGTGTTGTCCAACCCGGTTGCCTATTGCAACGTGACAAGGTCGATCGTGCTAGCTCTGAGCACGAAAGTGGCGGGTACCCCCTCTGGTCACCCGGCCAAATTGCAAGGATCCTTCCTGCCCGGCGACACTGCGACCCCATTCTTTTCCCCCAGGAAGGCGTGATGCGAACCCGAATCCTGCTCCCGGCTGGTCTTCTCGTCCTCGTTTCGCTGGCCCAGGCGCAGATGGTGCGCGGGGGACTCTGGGCGTACGAGTCTCTGGACGGTGACGAGTTCAGCTACCCGGGGCTGACCGTCACGCGGGAAGTCATCGAGGCGTCACGCCTGAACGGCGTGCGCATCGACGCCGCCGGGCGGATGACGCACATGTGCTGGAAGCCCCACCGGCTCGGCGCCGGCGACAAGGCGACGCTGGAAGCCCTGGGCGAGGGCGCGCGGATCGACTACGTCAACGTGAGCGAAACCGCCTACGAGGACATCACGACGAGCACGCACGGCCGGTGGCGCTGGATCAGCGACAACTGCGAAGAGCTGGTGGCGTGGGAGCCGCCGGCGGAGGAAAACGAGCGGCGCCCGGAGCGCGAGACAAAGGCGGATCGGATCGCGGCCGCGCCCGCCAATGGGCAGGTGGACACAAGGACTGCCTCGCACGGAGCCGGCCCCGGAGCCGTCTCACCGGGGTGCACCCGCGCCGGTCCCCTCCCCCAAGGGGCCCGAGCGCCAACGGGCGGCGGAGCCGGCGTCGGCTCCCCCACCCCCATCCGACGCCATCACCGCCACCCAGCGTCGCCGGATGGAAGCCGATGCGGCCGCCCAGCGCGCCGAGCAGGCGGCGCAGCTCGCATCAGCCGAAGAATCCGCCGCTGACGCCGCCAACTCGCAGCTGGAAAAGCAGATGCTCGCGTTCATGCAGGCGTTTGCCGAAGGACGCAGCGGTGGCGATCCGCAGGCGCAACTCGAACGGGCCGAGCGATTCCATCGGGAGCTGGCGGCGCACGAGCAACGGCGCCAACGCGCAGCCGCCGCTGCCGATGCCGCCCGGGAGCGCGCCCGCCAGCTGCGCTCGCAGGCGGACGAGTTGACGGCGGAAGAAGAACGGATGCTCGCAGCCGAAAAGCGCGCGGCACAACAAAAGTCCCAGCCTGTGCGGCCGACCACGCAGACCCAGCGCCCGGCGAGCAGCGCCAGCGGCGCAGGCAGGACGTACTACGCCGTGGGCGTGATCTACGAAAAGCAGCACAAGCAGCCCATCTGCAGCGACGCCCGGTTGGTCGTGAACACGGAACTCCAGTCCACCAAGAAGGAAGGGCCGCTGACGGCGGAGCTCCGCTCGGACCTGCGACAGCGCTATCCCCATTCGGCGCGCAAGACCTATGCCGTCACGGTCGTTCCCCAGGGCGAGTCGCTGATCGTCTACCAGGTCGAGAAAGAGCTGCTCGGTTACTCGTGCAAGGACACCATGATCCTTTACGCGCGGGGCAAGACGATGGCCGAGGCCGAATCCAAGCTGGCCAACCTGCCCCGGTCCCAGAAACTGCTGGAGGTGATCCAGCGCTGGCCGGTGGGGCTGGACCCGGTGCGGTAGGGGCGACAGGGCAGTCGCCGCTTTGTCGCGCGCTCTTAGGTCGGAGATCCCGCAGCGCCGGTGCCGTCGATTGGCGCGTTTGCGGCGCCCACGTACGAAGCAGCGCGCACCATCGACAGCATCTTGCTCACGTCAATCCTGCGCGCCCCCGCTACGGCCGTCGACAACTTCGAATATGAGCAGTCACAACGTTGCACAGAGCCCACGCACCGAATGCGTCAATGGGCCACTCTGACGGGTCAGGCGTGTTGGCCCTTGTCAAAGGGCGATTCATGTCGTGCAATCGACGATCTTGCTGCATCTGACAATTGGAGGAGAACGAATGAACAAGTACCGCGTCACTGTGAAATACGGGAAGCCGGGTCAGCCCAAGTACAGTTCCCAGAGAATCACTGTTGAAGCAGAAAGCGACTACACCGCCATGGAGTTGGCGATCAACAAGTTCAAGAACTCCAATCTGGCCTACCGGGAAATGGAGGCCGAGGCAACTAAGGTCGAACGGATCTAGACGGCTGTTGGTGCCCCGCGCCATGAAGGAGGCGCGGGGCCGGATTCTTCAGCCCTCGCGCTGCCGTTCAAGTCTTCGCTTCTGGTTTTCAAGGGATTCGATGTCCATGCGCAACTCCCTAGCCACCGAGGCGGACTCGGGCTGTTGGTCGAGCTGATCCGTCAGCTCCGCAATTCGTACGTCCAAGTCAGTCAATTCCGTTTGGATCCGTAGCCGCATCGCATTGCGGTGCACCTGCTCAAACTTCTCCCGCTGCTCTGGAGTGAGATCGTCCCTTTTCAGTTGTTCGGCGCTGGCTTTCTCGTTGGCCTTGACGACGCCTTCTGCGACGAATTTGCCTGCATTGAAAAGGGTCTTGCCCAGAAGTTTCGCGCCTGCTAACGCCGTTTCTCCTCGTCCAGTGGCGTTCTGCACGTTCTTAAGCGCTTCGGATAGCTTGAAGTAGCGCAAGGCTTTCCCTCTCTGATTAGTGATCTAGAACTGACGCTTGGGCTCGAACGGAAAGTCGAAACCCAGCCGCCCGCAGGTACCTTGAGCGGGCCTTCGTTCGATTTGGTCGATGCTGCATAGCAGTCCGCCAGCCATCCGCTGCTGCTCAGAATAGAAGTCGTCGCGCAGCGTGGCCTCTGAAGGCTCGGATGTCACCCTGTACACGAGGTGGCCCTCATGCGTGAACGAGGTTATCGACCACCGACTAGTTACGCGCGTCGGCTGGATTGCGAGTTTGACCTTACGCAGGCTCTGTGTTCTGGGTTCGAAGAAAAGCAGTTCAGGAACAGCCACACTCTCCGGCCAGCTGCGGTGACGAATGAGGACGGCGAACACGAAGCCGTCGGCGGCGGAGCGAACAATTCGGACACCGGCAGCCGGGAGAATCGAGGGGCCGGCTTCGAGCTGGCCGGCGATCGCGCCCTTCAAGCTGGCGGCAGGATTCGTGAGCTCTCCACTTGTCCGGCTCTCGATGCGCGCGTCGAAGCTTGCGCGACTGTCTTGGGTGATCGTGAAACGCAGGTCTTGCCAAGGAGGCGGCAGCTCGACGCTCCGGGCATCCACCTGCACCGGTTGCCGTGGCAGGTAATGTGCCTCCCGAACTGCCCCCACTGAACCGGCGTAACTACCCGACCGCGGCCCACGAGGGCGGGGCGGCTGCAACGTCGGTGACTCGGATATGCCAACGGCCTGATTGGGTTGCGTCAGGGACGAAGGCGGGGGAGCAGCCTCAAGCGCCAGAGGCACAACGGGAGGCAAGGGCAGTGCCGTCGGGACCGCGGCCTGAGCGCTGGTGCCTCCTGCAAGCTCTGGCACCCGGGTCTCGCTGCCAAACCCAGCTGCTGCCGCGGCTGTCGGAGACGGAGATGCGCCTTGGTCCGGCCCGAGGAAATAAATCGCGGCTGCGGCCAGTCCAATCATCATCGCGATCCAGCCGAGCGCGCGCGCGACACTCTTTTCTCCAGTGAACTCCGACTGCTGTTCTCGCGGGCCCGCATTGGACTGCCGTGCTGGCCCGGAAGTTGTGCGACCAGGATGCAGCTTCGGCCGCTGGCCGCGCAGCACCAGTCCTCCCACGCGCAGGAATTCCTCCTTGGAGATGTCAGCCATCGTGCAAATCGAGGTTCAACAACTCGCAAACCAAGCGTTCATCAATCCGAGGCAACTCCCACTCGGGCAGGCTGCTCGCCAGCCCGGAGATGGATCGGACCGCCTCATCCACCAGCATCGTGGTCGTGGCAAGAGTCAGGAGTTGCATGCGGTTCCGGGCGTTGTCCCGCGTGACCTCCAATCCAGGCAGAATTTTCTCGACCTCGTCTTGGAAATCACCCGTGCTGTCAAGCCGCTTCATGATCTCATCCCACTTGCGGATGATGCCCGCGCGGAACTTGCTGCGGTCATCGATTTCCCGCAGGACTGCCGCCGCCTGCTCTTGCGAGACCTGTCGTGTCTTCTTTGCTAGCTCCTCGTCAGCCTTCCTGCCTTGCTTGATCTCGGCGAAGATTTCGTCGCGGATTGCACGGATGTCGTCGATACCGCTCATCTCGAACGACTGGAGCTGCCGGAGGACGAAATCCGACAACTCATACACGAGAAGCGCGTTCTTCAGGTAGGCGTTCGCCCTGGCTCGCCTGTCGCCGTTTGGAGGGAGCCGTTCGATCTCATCACGTATCGAAAGGTGAATGCGCTTGTAGATCTCGACCACCGAGGCGAGCGTGCCGAAGGACAACCGGACTTCCCGCTCCGCGGCCCTGAACTTGTCCAACCGCCCGCGCTGCAGTGGCGTCAAGTCCCCTGAAGGCGCCGCAGCATTTCGTCCTTCCGCTTCGACGTAATAGGCCGTTGCGGCAATCAGCTTGCGCACGTTCTCCTGTCGCTCACGGACACGCGCCTTGACCTCCCGATGCACCGACTTGTTGACCAGCAAGCTGTCGGCAATGAGGTCCGACTCCCTGATTTCGACGCTGGAGCGCACCTGCAGCGCATCGTCGATCTGCGCCAACAATTCACTCTTGACGAATTCCGCCCCCTGCGCCAAGAGCGATTCCCGTTCGACAGCCATTCCCCTCCATTCCCTCGACGAAGTGTCGGACTAACATATTGTCACACTCTGGAAGGGCCGCGGCCGATCGTTTCTCCGGCGCGCAGCGGCAGGCCCGCGGAGCAAGTGGCGTGGCTGATGTCCGCGTGTACCTGCACGCTGAGCGCTTTACACACTGCGGCTGGCCGCCAGTCCGCGCTGGGCAACGGACTGCACGCCCGGGTACATCGCGCCGCTGCGCCGCAGGGCACGCGCCTGGGCGCCAAGGAAGCGCTCATTGGCCTGCACGCAGTCGATTGGCGCCTCTCCAGCAGCCACTGCCCGTACCAGGGCGGCCAAGTCGGTGACCTCGGCGCTGAAGGTGATGCGCGCCGCGACGCCCGCCACCGTCGGCGCGGGCGCGACGGCGGCCGGCACGCTGACCACCTGCGCGACCTGCTCGGCGCTACGGGCCTGTTCAAGGGCGCGCTCGGCACGCTCGCGTTGCGCCTGTGCTTCGGCCTCGGCGGCGGCCGCCGCCTCGCGGTCACCTGCCTGCTGCGCGGTGCGGGCCGCTTCGGCGGCGATCTGGGCAGCGGCCTGCGCCGCCACGGCGGCATCGCGCTGCTCGAGCGCCTGGGCGGCCAGCCGCTCGCGTTCGCGCTGCGCCGCCTCCTCGGCCTGCTGCTGCGCAGCGCGGGCCGCCGCCTCGCGCGCTTCGGTGTACCTCACCATCGCGCGCTTGAGCGTGGCCTCCGCTTCTTCCAGGTAGCGCCTGGGCGCGCGAAACAGCTCGTTGACGCGGCGCAGTGCCTCGTTCAGCGGCCCGGTGATGGCGGTGCGCTGCGCCTCGACCTCGTGCTGCAGCGCCTTCACCGCGCGCAGGTCCTCGCCGGCCAGGGCCAGCAGCGCGTCGCTGTCGATCACCAGCGCGGCGCCTCGCAGCGCCGCCTGCGCGCGGGCGGTCAGCGCGCGGGCCACGGACTCGTCCACCAGTGGGGTACGCGAGGCGCGCGCGGCCGACTGGAAGTTCGGTGGCGCAGCGGCTGCCGCCAGCTCGCCCGTTTGCGCTACGGCTTGCACTGCCGGGGCATTGGATGCGGAGGGCGCCGGACCCGCCCTGCCCTGCCCGCGAGCGGGCCCGCCTGGCCCGCCTTCGCTAGGGAATTGCTCGAACGGGGATTGCGCAACGGTGGTGATGCTCATAGGTGCCTCGCAAAGTTAGGAGTGATGCGGTGCTGCTGGCAGAACTGGCGCAGCGTCAGAAGCGAGGCGAAGACGGCCCAATCCTGGCCGCTGTCGTACTCGCGAACCTCGTAGCGGCCGTCAGCCTGCAGCCGCACGGCCAGCCGGCGGCTGCAGCCGGCCGCGCCCGGTATCGCCTGCTGGTAGGCCGCCAGCTGCGGGCCCACGGCCGCCTGCAGGCGGCTCGTGGTCTTCAGGTCCACCACCGCGTCGCGCCCGGCCACGCTGCCGAAGCGGTCCACGGTGCCGGCATACCCCATGTGCGGGTGGAACAGCGGGGCCTCGACCAGGTGCCAGTGCACGCGGTGCTCGCGGCAGAAGCTGCGCCAAGCGTGCAGGTGGCCCGCCAGGCGCGCGTCGAGGGTGGTCTCATCGAGCTCGCCGAGGTCGTCCAGCTCGCAGGCGCGGTGCACGGCGGTGCCGAAGCGCGCCGCGGCCTTGAGCACATGCAGCGGCACCCGGCTGAAGTCGCAAAGCGGCGCGAGCACCTCGGTGACGCCCGGCACGGCGCGCCCGCCCACCGAGTAGCGGTGCGTCGCGGG
>Ga0196972_1000615_pt1 | contig 15765 bp, 10 predicted proteins | sample S1v_2013CmetaG_FD_148618 | JGI IMG/M metagenome (GOLD analysis project Ga0196972, IMG submission 148618) | Soil microbial communities from Anza Borrego desert, Southern California, United States - S1+v_20-13C | ecosystem: Environmental > Terrestrial > Soil > Desert | place: USA: California...
CGTGGCCGAACGCTTCGCTTCCGGATAGCCGCCACCGAGTGCGTCCCCGGCACGTTGACGCTCCGGGGGTAGGGGGAAATCTGCCCATTCTTCACGCCTTGGCCCCAAATCGCACCCATTGGCCGCCGTTTGGCCCTAACCAAGCTATGTTTCCGACTTTGCGGGGAAGCGCCGAGCGGAATGGTGAAATATGCGGGCTAAGAAACTCCGGCCACCGAGGCTGGGGCGAGGGTGTAGCCCAGCTGTTTGGCTCGACGTGTAAGGTGGTGGAGAACCCGCTCCCGATAACGCTCTTCGTAATAGGCCGCTCCCGGATCACAGTAATCCATGCCATAGCGCAGGGCGTTGTAGAACAACACCGCCAGCTTGCGCGCGGTCGCAGTCACCGCTTTCGCCTTGCCGATGCGCGCCGCCAAGCGCCGGTAAAACGCGCCCAGGGCACTGGACGTTTTGCCCACGTTCACCGCCGCCAGGCGCAACAGGGCGCTGGCCCGGTTCTTCGAGCGCCGGGTATGAGCCGAGAGAATCTTGCCGCCGGAAATCTGGTTACTCGGTGCCAGACACAACCACGAGGTGAAGTGTTGGACCGTAGGCCAGCGCGACAGGTCGGTACCGCACTCGCTGACCAGCTTCAGCGCCAGATACGGCCCGAAGCCATGAATCTGGGTCAGATCGGTGCCGATCACCGCGTATAAGGCCGCCCGGACATCGAAATCCAGAGCATTCGTCTGGCGGGTTCGGTGTCGTGCGACGGGGAGCGGCTCTTCGGGCGGCGGCGAGACCTGGAGGCACGCCAGTAGCGCCTCGATGGCGTGGTCACAATCGGCCACATGCTGCTGATAGGTGTCATACAGGGCCACGGCTTGGCGAAGGGCGAACAGGTGTTCGGGTCGATAGTTGCCTTCCAGCGCCTGGGTGATCTTTTCCGTAGACGCTTTGCAACGGAGGTCACGATACCCCGCGAGAGTCGCGGGATCGCGGACGCCATCCAGAATCGCCCGAATAATCTGCATCCCGGTGCTTCCGGTAATGTCCGACACCACGTGATGCAACTGCAGATTCATCTGCATCAGGGCCTTCTGCATGTGCTGGATATGAGCCGCGGCGTAATCCAAGAGGCGTTCCCGTTGCCGCAAGTACGCTCGCAAGGCCGCGATGTCGGCGGGTGGGTGGAAACTGCCCCGCAAGAGACCGTAGGCATGCAGCTGCTGCAGCCACTGGGCATCGTTGACGTCGGTCTTGCGGCCCGGCACGTGCTTCACATCGCGGGCGTTCACCACAAACACTTCAAGATCCCACGATGCCAGGATCTCAAACAGCGGAATCCAGTAAACCCCGGTGGATTCCATGGCCACAGTCTGAATGCCGCAGGCTACCAGCCACTCGGCCAGCCGATGGAGATCGCCGGTGAAACTCTGAAAGGTACGTACCGGTTCGGCGTCCCGCCCGGGCGGCACCGCCACCACATGGAACTGTGAGCCGACATCAATGCCGGCGGCGTCCGGGTTGACGGTCGAGAGGCGTTCCGAAGAACGCCGCGTTCTGGATGTGGGCTCTTTCATAGAAACCTCCCGCAAATCGAAAGATTTCGGGAGCGGGGACGACAGACTTCATCACCTTCCTAACCGGGATCGCCCGAGGGCGTCACCACACGCAGATCCGCCACAGTCCCTGGGCCATGTTTTTTAACGGGGTCAATGCCACCAAAAAGCGGACGGCCGCTCCTCCCGATGCTCCCTCAGTCTACGCCGCCCCGAGTTTCTAATCCTACAGGTGCGGAGCGCTGCGCGCCCGGTGGACCGTTTTTTAAGATGTCGCGCTCCTCTTTCAGGATTGATACCTCGCGCCGCAGACGCTTCAGCCCCTCATACAGAGGTTCAGCGCTCGCGGTTTTCTCGGCATCCGGGGGCCGCGTCCCTTGATGCTGTCTGACCCAGCCGTACAGGGTATCCTTGCTCAATCCCAGCTCCCTGACTGTCTGCGACATGGGGCGCCCGGATTCCAGGGCCAGCTTTACCACCGACGCTTTAAATTCTGCCGTATAAGTCTTGGGCTTTGGTTTCTCGCTTATGCTGACACACACCTCTCAATGATTTCGTCACAGTTTGACGTTGTGTGTCCGGGATAGTCTAGCCAGATCATTACCCGCAGGCGAAGAAAATCCGGATGATCCAGGACAACCTAAACACGCAAGCCTGTACGAGGCCTTCCCGCCCGCCAAGGCACGGTGGCGGCTGGACAAGATTGAGTGGCACTACACGCCCAAGCATGGCAGCTGGGTGAATATGGCGGAGACCGAGATCAGCATCATGAATAGTCAGTGCCTGGATGGCCGATTGGACAGTCAGGAGAAGATCGCGGCCGAAGTCGCCGCCTAGGAAAGCCAACGAAGCGCACTGAAGGCACGCATTCACTGGACCTTCACCCTCGCGGCGGCACGGCAAAAACTACGGAAACTCTACCCGTCAAATCAGGTCGGTTGAGGTACTAGTCGACGTGCTTGCGGAAACAAGCAATATCGCCCAACGACAGCCCCCTCGGATGATCTATTGCGAGCAGCCCTGGTCTCGATATGAACGCCGCCAAATACGCTCCTGAAAAAATATAGAGCAACATTCATGATACCGCGCCAGGTCACTGCAACCCCATACAGTTTTTTTCGGCACACCGATGTCCATACGTAGCCTTGCGGATGTCTCTGTCAAAGACATCACGTTTAAATACGCGTCACTCGAATGTAACGGTCTGCTCTAGCCTGAATAAGGATGGGCCACGGCTCGATGCCATTCGGGGGCGAACGCGGGATCGTTCGGCAGGAACTTAGGACGTTGCGAAAGGAATAGGGACCTCGCAGGAACAGGATGTTCCAAGATAGAGTAACTGGACCGGGAAAATGCTAGAAAAAACAAACATCGGTTAAGCACCAGCCGATGGTCGGTCAAGAGGAGGAGGTCGATCTGGTCCAGTTACTTTATTTCATACCGCTTGTTAAAAGCAGCAGGTTGCCAAGAATGTCGGGCATCGAGAAATCCGCATCTGCTCAGGAACCACTCCCTAAACGACAGTTCGGCAACTTCCTCATCCTGATCCAACCGGAATCGAACTTCCAGCCAGCACACCGGCATTTTTTGTCCTGATCTCTCGCGATAAAACCTTCACCCCTTTCGGCAACCCGAAGTACACTAGGTGCCCTTAAGGCCGTGACCTGACGTCAATATGAGGGAACGACGGAGTGGATATTAAGCAATTGCTGGGGAACGGATATTCGGTTGCGATCGGGGCGACCGCATCTGTCACCCTATTGTTGCTTGCTCTAGGACCCGTTTTAGGTCCGCCGCCGCCGTTGTCCCTCTTCTTGGTCGCCGTGATGCTTACAGCCTGGTGTGGAGGAATTTGCGCGGGCTTCGTGGCCACCCTGTTAAGCGTCGGGGCAAGCACCGTCCTTTTGACCATGGTGGCCGGCTCGATCGAGGTTGTGGCCGCCGCAGAGGTCCTTAGACTAGCGGTCCTTCTCACGGTAGGCGTCATGCTGAGTTTTGGTATTTCGCGTCTGCGCAAAGCCGAACGATACGCGTTCAGGGCGGCGTTGGAACGCCAGTCGCTGCTCAACAAAGTCCTTGTCGAACGACAGCCGCTCGAAGCTGCGCTGCATGAACGCGATCAGCTCCTCCAGTTATCACAAAACATCGTTCAGGTAGCCAGCTTTGAGGCTGATCTCGCCCAGAACGGTCGTCACCACGTATCGCCCCAGTGGTATCCGATTTACGGAATCGCGCCCGAGATATTCGAACACTCCTTTGATGCCTGGCTGGATCTGGTGCATCCGGATGATCGAGACATCTTAAAGTCCAGGATCGAGGGGGCTTTCGCACGACAGATGCCGGACTTCAGCAGCGAGTTCCGCATTGTCCGCCAGAATGACCGAACCGTTCGATGGATCGAGCTGCGGGCCGCGATCCACTATGATGCCGAAGGCCGTCCGATTCATATGGCCGGCAGCAACATCGACATTACCGAGCGTAAACAAGCCGAACAGACGGTTGCAGCAAGCGAGCAGAGGTTTAGGTTGTTGGCTGAAACGTCCGCGCGGCTACTGGCCACGGATGACCCTCACGCGATTATCGAAGACCTTTGCCGCACCGTGATGCGCCAGCTCCGCTGCGACTGCTTCTTCAACTTTCTGGTCGACGATGCCAGGGGACGATTTCGTCTCAATGCCTATGCCGGCTTATCGGCCGAGGAGATTCGCGAGATCGAGTGCCTCGAGTGCAGCATGACCGAGCGCGGCTGCATCGCGTGCGGCAGTGGAAACGTTCAGCATGGCAGCGGACCGTGTATAACCCGTGCCGGGCTTTACGGTATTCAAGCCTACGCTTGCCATCCTCTGCTCGTACAAGGGCGCGTCATCGGAACTCTGTCGTTCGGCACCAAGGCCCGCCCTGTATTTACCGACGAAGAATTGGATCTGATGAAATCGGTCACCGACCAGGTGGCGATAGCCATGCAGCGGGTTCTCGATCAGCAATCGCTGCGAGCGAGTGAAGCGCGTTTCCGCACGTTAGTGCAGGCCATCCCGAGTCTTACTTTAGAGAGCGACCCGGAAGGCAACAATACCTTCGTGAGTGAGCAATGGTGCGCTTACACGGGCCTCTCCCCCGAGCAGAGCGCGGGGCAAGGGTGGCTATCGGCTCTGCACCCGGACGATATCGCAAAGGTTCTGGCCCGGTGGAACAAAGCGGCACGGACCGGTGCGTCGTTTGAGAGCCAATATCGTCTGAGATCGGCCGACGGCTCGTACCGGTGGTTTATCGCGCGCGCCCTGCCGGGTCATGATGCCGACGGGAAGATCGTTCGCTGGACCGGTTCGCTCACGGACATCGATGATTTGGTTCGGACCGAGGAGGCGTTGCGAGCCAGTGAAGCTCAAGCGCTTGCGGCCAGCGCCCAGATGCAGGCCATCATGCAGACGGCGAGAGTGGCCATCTGCGTCGCCCATGACCCCGAATGCCGGCTGATCACGGGCAACGCCCAAGCGCACCAGTTGCTACGGGTGCCAAACGGCAAAAATTTGTCCGCTATACCGGACACGAACGGCACTGCCCTTTACCGCTTTTTCAGCAACGGACGGGAAATACCCAATCAGGATCTTCCTATGCACCGAGCCGTGAAAACGGGCGAAATCGTCGAGGACGTGGAACTCGAAATAGTCCGCGCCGACGGCACACGCCGATTCGTCCTGAGCACGGCCGCACCGCTATACGACAGCGCCGGCCGCGTCCGAGGCGCCACGGCTACGTTCCTGGACATTACCGAACGCAAGCAGATCGAGATCGAACGGCAGAAGTTTGTTTCCTTCGCCGATCAGAGTACCGAATTTATCGGAATGTGCGACCTGGAATTCCAGCCGTTCTACGTCAACGACGCGGGCCTGCGCCTGGTTGGGCTGGATAGTATGGAACAGGCGCGCCGGATGCCGGTGAAAGAATTCGTCTTTCCCGAAGACCGGAAATTTCTTTACGAGGAATTTTTCCCGCGTGTGCTGCTCGAAGGCCGCGCCGAGCTGGAAATCCGCTTCCGCCATTTCAGAACCGGCGCGACGCTTTGGATGATTTGCAATGTATTCTACATCCGGGATGCGAACGGCGAGCCGGTGGGATTTGCGACAGTGAGCCACGATATTACCGAGCGTAAACAGGCCCAGCGAGCCCTGGCGGCGGCGAACGACCGCTTGGCGGCCGACTTGGATGCCATGACGAGATTGCAATCGGTGGGGGCGCTCTTCGTACAGGAGGACGGACTGCCGGCAGTGCTCGATCAGATCGTGGAGACGGCTATGGCTATTACCGGCGCAAACCGTGGCCACATTCAGTTGGTCGACGTGGCGTCCGGCCATCTCCGAATCGCCGTGCAGCGAGGCTTCGAGCCGGCTTTCGTCGATTTCTGGCATAACGTCCTCGTGTGTCCAGGACACTGGGGCGCTGCTATGGAATGGAGAGCACGCGTAATCGTCGAAGACATCACCAAAAGCCCTATTTTCATGGACGCGCCAGCGCTGCAGGTGATGCTGCAAGCAGGCGTGCGAGCGGTTCAGTCCACGCCGCTGGTAAGCCGCGGCGGTCGCCTGCTCGGCGTGCTTTCCACACACTACGGAACGCCACACCGGCCCGACGAGCGGGCTCTGCGGCTGATCGACCTGTTGGCTCGCCAAACCGCGGATATCATCGAACGCGCTCAAACCGAGGCGGAATTGAAGGAAGCCGATATTCGCAAAAACGAATTCATCGCCATGCTGGGACATGAGCTGAGAAATCCGCTGGCACCGATTCGCAATGCGGTTCATCTGATACGCAAGATCGATACTCTGAATCCCCGGTTGCACTGGGTGCAGGAGGTCATCAATCGGCAGGTGAATCACCTAACCCGGCTCGTAGACGATCTCTTGGACGTCTCGCGGATTGTCCAGGGCAAATTGAGACTTCAGAAAACCTCCGTCGACCTCATAGCCCTCCTTCATCAAGCCATCGAAGCCACAAAACCACAGTTCGAAGCCCGTCGCCATTCATTCACCGCAATCCTGCCAAAGTATCCCTTACAGTTCGAGGCTGATCCTGTGCGGTTGACGCAAATGGTCTCGAACCTACTGGATAATGCCAATAAATATACCCCGGTCGGGGGGCGGATCTGGCTCACGGTAGAGCACGCAGCAAGCCAAGTCGCGATATCCGTACGCGACAATGGCGAAGGTATTCCCAGCGCATTGCTGCCCCACCTCTTTGACGTATTTACTCAAGCGGAACGGACGCTGGACCGTGCCCAAGGCGGCTTGGGTCTTGGACTGACCATCGTGCAGAAGATCGCGGAATTGCACGGCGGCCGGGTGGAGGCGAAAAGCGAAGGACCCGGCAAGGGAAGCGAATTCATCGTACGGCTGCCGCTCGATGAATGTGAGGCGGATGCCGAGCCAAAGCGGAATGCGCAGACCGCCTGATTGTTGATTCCCCGTTAGGGACGGAACGCCCCCTCAAGACCTATCGGCTCCAAGAAAGTCGACGGGCTTTTTTGATTCAATGTACGTGACGTAACCGAGTGGCAGGCCGACGGGCAAAGACCCGGCGGACCGCCATCGGAACGGCTCTATGCCTCGATCACCAAGATCACGTTGTTCGTCACCACCCAGCTGTAAAAGGCAACGGCTGAAGTCAGTGTCGCGGTAACCCAGCGGTTTTTCAACTTATGCCGATCGAAAAATAAAAACGTGATAAAGGCCAGGCCCGCCGCCTTGATCAAGAAAATGGAGTATCCGAGTCCCAGCAGTTCGGCGGAAAAATTGAGAACCGGATTGACTTCTTCCAAACCGGAAAGGCTCAGTCCGAGGTAGGTCACTACTCCATCAGCGACTTGCAGGAGTCCGAACACGATTATCAATAAGGCATACATATAATGGCTCCGAGGTGTCGACACGGGATGCTGATCCTGGGCACTACCGCGCACTGAAAGATCGCCAAACGGCGAAACATCGACTCCACTTGATGCAAAAAATGACAGGCGTTATACCTTCGACTCTTTCTTTCCTGGCTAATGCCGTCGCTCCCAAGAGCTAGAGGAATGTTTGGTGGGAAAATGCATCAAGAGTTACAGGTCTATCATCCCGACACTGCCTGCGCAGACAGCATACCAGAAGCATATCAATACGTGCTAATACCTATATAGCATACAGCCTGATATTCGGCGCTTGGCAAGAGGCACCCTCCTTAACGCCATCGTCGTAAACCGATCTCGGATTTGATTGAGATTTCGAAAATCTTTCCCAAAGCCGCCGGGCTCGACTTGAGCCTTTGAAGGCTCAGGGACTCTCTTTGATGGGAAACTGAGATCGAATCAGAGGGATTCGGCATTCATCCCCCTGCCCGTTTGACGGTCCAGCCCTGTTTGGCCAGGTCTTCGATAACCCGGTCGCGATGATCGCCCTGAATCTCGATGACGCCGTCCTTGACGGTACCGCCGGAGCCGCAGCGCTGCTTGAGCTGTTTGCCCAAGTTTTCAAGCGCCGTGGCGTCCAGCGGAACCCCGGTGATCACCGTCACGCCCTTGCCTTTGCGTCCCTTGGTTTCCAGGCGCACCCGCACGATGCCGTCCGATATCGGCATCGACTGGGCTTTTTTACAGTGGCATTCGGCGATGGGTTTGCGACAGGCCGGACACATCCGCCCGTGTTCCGTGGAGTAGACGAGACCGCCGTTCGGCGAGGTTTTTCTTGGATTCATAACTCCTCAATCATGGACGAATGCTCGGGCTCTGCGGCAGATCATTCCCGACCAACTATCGCACGGGTGCTGCTCTTATCTGCCGACGCTCTGACGCCGACTTTCCGCCAAAGCGGGGAATCCGTCAATCGCTGCCGACCAATTTCAACAAACGCGTTCAGTGGCACTTCGGTGAGGCACAAAAACACGCCTTGGATACAAATTCGAGAAGTTATCCACTGTCAAGACTTGACAAAGTTTAGGGCGAATAGCGGTCGCTCACCGCTCTGCCGTAAATTATCAATTCATCATTCCGTAACAAATGGTATACAGTAAATCAATGACTTATGCTTCACTTTGATTTAACAACCGAATCTGAAAAAAACCTGGTCAGGCTAACGCAAAGCTTGGCACCATCGGGTACCGCCCGATTCATCCCCACACTTATCCACAAGGTTGTCCACGGAATCTGTGGATAGTCAACGGACTACCCTTTAACCGGACCGGTAAGATCCGAAAAGCGACTTGAGTTCACACCGCACGGTCATTCAGCCGTTTTCCACGACGATTTTCTGGATCAAGGCTTCGGCGCCGTTCAACTGACCATCATAAACCCCTGTGGAGTATGCCCCGCTCGGTATCGTGGTCAAAGGTTCCAGCACCGAACGTCCGGGCCGGCCGGTGTCGATGCGGGCGATCATCGACAATCCCGGCCGCAGCGGATGCTTTTGCAGCTCCTCCGGATTCAGGCCGATGCGCACCGGCACCCGCTCCATGATGTGGATGTAGTTGCCGGTCGCATTATTGGGGGGCAGAAGCCCGAACACGCTGCCGGTGCCCGGCTCCAGCCCCAGAACCCGGCCATGATAGACGACATCGGAACCGTGGAGATCGGCGGTCAACGTGACCGGCTGCCCCGGCTGTACGTGGGTCAGCTCGTCCTCGAGAAAATTGGCATCCACCCAAAGATCGTCGAGCGGCACGATGGCCAGGAGCGGCATGTCGGGATGAACGTCGTCGCCCGGCTGGATGGTGCGCTTGGCCACGTACCCCGAGACCGGCGCGACGATGTTCTGCCGCACGGCATCCAGATAGACGCGCTTGAGAGCGCTCGCCGCCTGGCGCACGCGCGGATGGTCGGCGACGCTCGTGCCGTGTATCAAAGCTTCCGCGCCGCCGAGCTCGGCCCGCGTCTGGCGGACGCCCGCCTCCAGTTCGCGCAATTGGAACTGGGTATCCTCGATCTGCTTGCCGGTGACCGCTCCGTCGGCCGCGACGCTGCGATAGCGGGCCAGATCCCGCCGCACCCGTTCCAGCGCCATTTCCTGGGCGGCAAGACGCTGGCGCAGGGTTTCCGCATCGCTAAACAGAGTCTTGACCTGGCGCACCGCCTCCGCGAGATCCGCTTCCGCCTTTTCCTGGGCGACCTTGGTTTCGAGACCGTCGAGCCGCACCAATACCTCGCCTTGTCGGACATACCGGGTGTTATCGGTGCGAACTTCCACCACCGTGCCGCGGGTTTGGGCCTTGAGCGGCACCACGTTGCCGGCGACATACGCGTCGTTGGTCATCACGTAGCGGCTGGCGTAGCTCCACCAGTAAACGAGGCCGATGAGCCCGGCAAGGCCGGCCAGTCCCAGCACAATAAAGAGGCGCAGGCGGCGCTGATGCTGCCGCCGCGCAAACCGGGAGCGGCGCGCGATCGTTCTGTCGGACCTCCGAAACCGTTTGAAGAACGAAGGGCCTGCTGTTTTACCCGACGAGTTAGTCACGGACAGCGGCCTCCGCAATTTGGGCTCCGCTGTCATACCCCCCGCCCAAAGCCTCGATCAAGGCGACGGCCATTTCGAAATGCTCGCCCTCAAGCGCGCTGAGCTTCATCCGCTGTTCCAGCAGGATCGCATCCGCATCGAGCGCCTGCATGCGGGTGGCAAGACCCGCCTCTCGCCGACGTCCCATCAGACCAGCCTCGCGTTCCGCCGCCAGGACCGCCTGAGCCTGCGCCGCATCTTCGGCATGGCTTTTCTGCCAATCGGCCAGGGCATTGGCGACCTGCTGGACCGATTGCAGCAAGGTCTGGTTGTAGGCCTCGACGGCGGCGTCGTAGATGGCTTCCTGATTTTTCAATTGCGCCTTGAGACGGCCGCCGTCGAACAGCGGCAGGCTCACGGTCGGTCCGACCGAATAGGCCAAGCTGGCCCCATGGGACAGGAACAAATCCTTGAGATTGACGCTGCGCAGCCCCGCGAATCCCACCAGATCGACGTCGGGATAGAAATTCGTCTTCGCCACCTTCACCATCTGCGCCGCCGCTTCCGCGCGCCAGCGCGCCGCCGTCAAATCGGGACGATGGGCGAGGAGTTCCAGCGGCAGCTTTTCCGGCAAGGGGAAACGCTCGGCATAGAGGCTATTTTCGACCGGAATGCTTAGCCCCCAATCGGGCCCCTGCCCCGCCAATGCCGCGAGCTTATGGCGCAGCCTCAGAGTTTCCGCATCGAGCACCGCCTTCCGCTGGCGTGCCGCGGCCAGCCGCTGTTCGGCCGCATGGATCGGGTCGCGGGTATCGAGACCCCGCGCCAGGCGAAGTTCCGCCAGCCGCCGTTGTTCCTCGGCATTGCTCACGAGTTCGCCCGCGAGCCGGGCCTCGCCATCGGCGGCGCAGAGCCGGAAATACGTCCTCGCCACGACGCTGCCGAGCATCAGCCTCGCCAAGGCCAGATCCGCGCTTCGAGCCCGCGTGAGACCCAGGGCGCTTTCAAGAGCCGCCCGGTCCTTGCCCCAGAGATCGAGGTGATAGCGAAATACGATGGGATCGACATAGGCGGTGGTGGCCGTCTGCCCGCCCAGAGGCCCGAAAATATCGGTCTCGGAAAAACGCTGCTGGACCACGACGGCCCGGCTGTCGATGGCCGGCCGCATTTCCGCGGCCCGAAAATCGGCGAAGGCCTCGGCCTGACGCAAACGGGCCACGGCGACCCGAAGATCGGGGCTGTCGCGCAAGGCCGCATCCATCAATCGGTTCAGCGCTTGGTTGCGAAAGTCCCGCCACCACTCGGACCGGGGCCAGCGCCGAGCCATTTCCACAGCCTCGTGGTCCTCCTCGGCGATGGTCTTCCGAATGGACGGCTGATCATTGAATTTCGCCGTGATCCCGTCCTCGGGCAATAACGCGCAGCCGCCTAAAACCAGCAGAAAGGCGGATGCCAACCCTAGAAATCCGGCTCGCGATATCCGTTCGATGTTCATCGTCTTACGGCTCCTCCACCAGATCTTTCAGAGCAGTTTGGCGAACAGCCTCTTTGGAGGTCGCGGGGCGTGCCTGAGCTACGGGCCGGGCGAGCCAGACCAAAGCTGCGAGCCCCAGAAACACCCACGCCGCCCAGCGGAAGGCGTCATCGAACCCGAGCACGGCGGCATGCCGGTGAACCCAACCGACGAGCTCGGCCGACGCCGCTTGGGTCTTGAACCCTGCTGCGTATAACGCAGTGAAGGCCTCGTTGACGCTCGGATCATAGGCGCTCAAAGCCTCTCCAAGGCGGCTTTGATGGAACGCGGTGCGCCGGTCCCACAGCACGGCGATCAAAGGCGAACCGATGCTGCCGCCCAAGACCCGCAACATGCCGCCCAATTCCACCGCCTGCACTTGGCGCCGCGGCGAGAGCCCGGACAGGAATAGTACGGTCAGCGGCACGAACAAGCCGCCCAGACAAAGTCCTTCCAGAACCTGCGATCCGATCACATCCGCGAAAAGGCTGCGCCGGCCGAAGAAGTCGTAACCGCTGGTCCACCAGCTGGATGCCGCGAAAGCCAGAAGGTTCAGACTGGCGAGGAGACGCGCGTCGAACCGGTGGGCGATCCGCTGCAGGAAAACGGCGACCGGTTTGGCGAGGAAAGCGAGGGGAACCGTTACGCTGCCGGCCAGAAAGGCGGTATAGCCCGCCACCGATTGCAGCCTCACCAGAAGCAGCGATAAAAGGCCGTACATGATCAGGAAAGCCACCGTCAGCCCGATCGTTCCGACCGCGAAGTTGCGCCGGGCGAAGAGACGCAGATCGACCAAAGGCTCCCGCTCGCCCAATTCCCACACGATGAACGCGATCAGCGCGAGTAGGCTCGCGGCCGCGAAACCGATGATCAGGGGCGAGTTGTACCAGTCTTCGTCCTGCCCCCGGTTCAGCACGGTCTGCCCAAAGGCGAGCGCGGCCGCCAGGAGCGCGAAACCGATCCGGTCGAAAGCCCCCGGACGGCGCCGATTCGGCCGCTCGGGCAGCAGCGCCCAAGCCAATCCTCCGGAGATCAGCGCCAAGGGCACGTTGAGATGGAACAGCCAACGCCATCCCAGCTTATCGGCGATCCATCCGCCCGTCACCGGCCCCAGGGTGAACGGGCTCAGGGCCGCGATGCTCCACAGGGAAAGCGCGAAGGCTTTCTTGTCCGCGGGATATTCCCGCAGCAACAGCGCCTGGGACACCGGAATGGCAATCCCGCCGCAAAATCCCTGCACGATGCGGCCCGCGATGAACGCCGACAAGTCTCCGGCGAGCCCGCACAATCCGGAACCCAGAGCCAGCCCCAGCATGGCGGCGGTGAACAGGCGAACCTCTCCGAAACGTCCAGAAAGCCAGGAGGCAACCGGCAAGGCCAAGGCGAGACTGACGAAATAGTAGGTCGTCAGCCAGGAACCGTGGCTGGGACTCACGCCGAGGTCGCCGGTCGCGTGCAAGGTGAGACCCGCGAACGCCCCGGAATTGAAGAGCACCAGCACGTGCCCGAGCATCAGCCCGAAGTTGACCAGAACGAACTGCGCTCCGCCGAGCGGCGGCTGTTCGATCGCGGCTCGTCTCGGTTGGATACGTTCGGTTGGTAGTGCCGGAAAGCGCCGTCGGACCGGCAAAGCCTCGCGCCTACGCTGGGCATCGCCGGGACGGCTGAAGATGGAATTCATCGGAAAAGGCTCCTGTCGTGAGCTAGGGTTCATCGTGTCGATAAACGCCTACGCAATTCCCTTGCCGATTTCCGAAAAAGAGAAACTAGCTCAAATAATCAAATAGATAGACGAGACCACAGAGGCATACTCGGAGACTCGCGGGCGGAACAGTTCACGATATTTCGTGAATTCACGAAATATCGTGACTCTTAGCCGGGGCGCTCGATGCCGAGCTTCTGCATCCGCGAGCGAAGCGTATTGGGATTCAGACCGAGCGCCGCGGCGGCGCCCCGCTTGCCCGAGATGACCCAGCGCGTCTGTTCCAAGGTCCGCAAGATATGTTGGCGCTCGATGTCTTCCAGCGTGCCGGCCGATTCCGGTTGCGGCGGCGCTTCGAGCCGAAGGTCCAGGGCCGGGCCGACTTCCAGCACCGGCCCTTGGGCGAGAATGACCGCCCGTTCGATGACGTTCTGCAGCTCCCGCACGTTGCCGGGCCAGGCATAAGCCGCCAGGTGCGCCACCGCCGCGGGCGAGATCTCGCCGATCGGCTTGCCGAGCTTCCGGGCGTATTTGCCGAGGAAGTGCCGGGCCAGCAGCGGGATGTCGGAGCGCCGCTCGCGGAGCGCCGGAATAGTAATCGGAAACACGTTGAGGCGGAAAAAGAGATCGCGGCGGAACCGGCCCGCGCGGACCTCTTCGTTCAAAGTCCGGTTGGTGGCGGCGACCACCCGCACGTCCACCTTGAGGGTTTCGCTGCCCCCGACCCGCTCGAAGGCTTGCTCCTGCAGCACCCGCAGCAGCTTGGCCTGAAGCGCCAGCGGCAGCTCGCCGATTTCATCCAGAAACAAGGTTCCCCGGTCGGCCAGCTCGAAGCGGCCCTTCCGTTGTTGTGTCGCGCCGGTGAATGCGCCTTTCTCGTGGCCGAACAATTCGCTCTCGATCAGTTCGGCGGGCAACGCGGCGCAATTCACCTTCACCAACATGGCATCCTTGCGCTCGCTCAAATTATGGAGCGCTTCCGCGAACAACTCCTTGCCGGTGCCGGTTTCGCCCAGCAGCAGAACCGGAGTATCGGCCCGAGCCACCATTCGGATCTGGTCGAACACCGAGCGAATTTCGCGCGATTCGCCGACGATTTCCTCGAAGTTGTACTCGCCGCTGATCACTTCCTGGAGATAGCCCTTTTCCGCCTGGAGCCGGTTGACGCTCTGCTCGGCCTGGCGGCGGTCGTTGACGTCCCTGAGAATCACGACGCAAAGCCTTTGCCCTGCGACGTTCATGGGCGAGAGCGTGGCTTCGATGGGAAATTCCGCGCCGTCTGCCCGCTGCGCCGTCAAGCCCTCCGGAGCCCAGAACGGACGCTGCACCGACGCGCCGCCCTCGAACGGCAGCAGGCGCTTGAACAAGGCGCGGTCCGGACGGGCGATGAAGCGGTCCACCGGCTGGCCGAGGGCCAGGTCGGCGCTGCACGCGAATATGCGTTCCGCCGCCGCGTTGAAGAGGGTGATCCGGTAGTGTTCGTCCACCGTGAGGATGGCGTCCATCGCGGAATCGAGAATGGTGGAGAAGCGCCGCTCGCTCTCGGTGAGCGCCTGCATGGCGAGCCTTTGCTCGGTCCGGTCGCGTTGGGTTTCCACCACCGCCACCACCTCGCCCTTGGCATCGACGATGGGGGCGGCATCGATCACCAGGTAAAGCCTTCTCCCGTCGGGCATGGGGCACCAGTTTTCGGTATGCAGCGTATCGGTGCCGGAGGCCGAGGGTCCGGACCATTCATACAGATCGGGCAGCTTGCCGAGCTTCCGGTCCAACAGCAGGTCCCCGAGACAGGGCCGCGGCTCGGGATAAAAGCCCCGCCAGTGCCGGTCCGTGCCGATCATCTCGTCCGCCTTGAGCCCGGTCAGTTGTTCGCAAGCCCGATTCCACATCATCACCCGGTGCCGGGTATCCAGAACGAAGGTGGATACCGGCAGGTGTTGCATGAGGTGTTCGGCGAAGGCTTTTTCAGTGTGGTTTTCCAGCATGACAGTACGCACGATGACGAGCGGGACTCGTTATTTCCGAGAGTCCAAAGAATAAGTCGTTTTCCACTGTGCTCGCCAGCGTCACCAATGCCGGCCCCGCCGTCAGCATTCTCCCTGCCTATCGATGCAAGCTCATGCCTAGACTCAAGCGGTTTTGACTTGTTGATGTGAGGCCAACAAATGGTCCACGGCCTCCAACTGTTCAGGGTTTCCAAGCAGGCCGATACGATCGCCTGGCAGTAATTGAGTATGGGTGGAGGGATTGACCAGAAGCTCGTTCTTGCGCTTGATCGCTACTAAAGTCGCGCCGGCTCGGGCGCGAAACGCGACCTCGCCTACCGTCTGTCCGGCGATGGAACTATCCAAGGGTATTTTTCGCCAGGTGATATCGATCAATTCGTGAGCATCGAGCAAATCCCTCAGCAAGGCATGCTCCCCTTGCGACTTGACCAGCGCATCGTAGTGCTCGCGCCGCACCGTATCCGCATACCGCCGCACTTCATGCAGGGGAAAACCCAGTTGCAGCAGCGTATGCCGAACCACCTGCAAGCTGCCTTCCAGTTCCGGATGA
>Ga0196972_1000616_pt1 | contig 15721 bp, 15 predicted proteins | sample S1v_2013CmetaG_FD_148618 | JGI IMG/M metagenome (GOLD analysis project Ga0196972, IMG submission 148618) | Soil microbial communities from Anza Borrego desert, Southern California, United States - S1+v_20-13C | ecosystem: Environmental > Terrestrial > Soil > Desert | place: USA: California...
CCACGCCGGTTCCGTCGGCCATGACGGCCGACGGCCTACGCAAAAACGACACGGATGAATTTGCAAAACGACTTGACTTCAAACGCATCATAGAAGGGTGGGTAGAGCGCAGCGAAACCCGCCGCATCTAGTCCCCATCCTTGATCTTGATCCCATCCTGCTGGAACGATTGCGACAGCGCCTCGCGCGCCGCCTGCGCAATCGACACCCGTTTCGTCTCATCGCGGAAGTGCGGGAACAATGCCTCCAGCGTCGCGTAGTTGTGCTCGCGGAACCGGTTGCGCGCGCGTTCGGCGGTCTGCGCGTCCATCCCCATCTGCAGCAGCGCCATTTCGGCGATCACGAGCGCCGACTCGAAGGTTTCCCGCTCGATCAGTTCCACCCCCCGGCTCCGCAGCTCGAAGACGTGCGTGACGTCGCGCGCGCGGCACAGGAGTTTCAGGTGCGGGAAGTGTGAACGCACGAGGTCGGTCAGCTTGATGTTGCTGTCGACATCGTCGATCGCATTGACGAGCAGGATCGCCTTGTCGGCCTCCGCCGCCTTCAGCAGGTCGAGCCGGGTGGCGTCGCCGTAGTACACCTTGAAGCCGAAGCGGCGCACGGTGTCGAGCAGGTCGGGGTCGTTGTCGAGCACGGTGATCTTGATGCCGGAGGCGGTGAGCATGCGGCCGACGATCTGGCCGACGCGGCCGAAGCCGGCGATGATCACTCGCGCGCCGTCCGGCTCGATGACGTCCACCGGGCGCGGCGGCGTTCCGTGGAAGGCCTTGGCGAGGCGGTTGCCGGCGGCAAGGGCCAGCGGCGTGAGCGCCATCGAAAGCGCCACGGCGAGCGGCAGCATGTCGTTCCACGGCGCCGGCAGCACCTTGGCATCGCGCGCGACGGCGAAGACGACGAAGGCAAACTCGCTGCCCTGCGCGAGCAGCGCGGCAAACGGCCAGCGTTGCACCGCGGCGATCGGCAGCACGCGCGCGATCAGGCCGAGGGTGAGCATCTTCAGCACCATGTAGCCGACCGTCAACGCGACGACCATGAGCGGCGCGGCGGCGAGCAGGCCGAGGTTCATCGACATGCCGACCGAGGTGAAGAACAGGCCGAGCAGCAGGCCCTTGAACGGTTCCAGGTCGGTCTCCAGCGCCTTGCGGTATTCGGAACGGGCGAGCAGCACGCCGGCGAGGAAGGCGCCGAGGCCCATCGACAGGTTGGCCAAGGTCATGAGCTGCGCGATGCCGAGCACCAGCAGCAGAGCGAACGCGGTGAAGATCTCGCGCAGGCGGGTGCCGGCGATGAGGCGCAGCGCGGGGCGCATGGCATAGCGGTTGAGGAGGTAGACGGCGGCAACGGCCGCCGTGGCGCGCATCCAGTCGAAGCCCTCCCCTTCCCCGGCCTGCGTGCCGAGCAGCGGCACCAGCACCAGCAGCGGGATCGCGGCCATGTCCTGGAACAGGAGGATGGCGAAGGCATTCTTGCCGGCGGGGGTGTTGTCGAGATGCTTTTCCTGCATGCTTTGCACGGCGATGGCGGTCGACGACAGCGACAGCGCGAGGCCTGCCACAAGCGCGGCGACCGGCGGCAGCCCGGCGAGCGCAATCCCGCCCGCCAGCACTGCGCCGCAGGCCGCCATCTGCAAGCTGCCGCCGCCAAAGACGATGGTCCGCATTTCCAGCAGTTTCCTGGGCTGCAGTTCCAGGCCGATCAGGAACAGCATGAGCACCACCCCGATCTCGGCGACGTGGCTGATGACCTCGACATTCTTCACGATCGCCAGCCCCCAGGGACCGATGATGCAACCGCCAAGGAGGTAGCCGAGGACGGCCCCAAGCCCCAGGCGGTGCGCCAGCGGAACGAGCAGGACAGCCGTTAGAAGGAAGACAACGGGAGTGAGCAGCAGGTCGTGCATGAAGGTTTCCGGTTCTGGCGCGATTGGGTTTCAGGTTCGGTGCAAAGGGATATATATTAAAGAGGAAACCGCAGGTAAGTTTGCGCTGACTGTTGACTTTCTTTCCATTATCGATGGAACATCATCGCCACGATACACCGGTCTTCCTGGCCACTGCGCAGCCGGGCCGCAAGCAGCGCCAACTTGCGCTTGCGGTCTTCGGCGTGTCGCTGGCCTTCTTCCTTGCTTTCGTGCCGTTCGCGAAGTTGCAGCTGCCGCCGGTTGCCGCATTCATCCCGGTCTACCAGTCGGCGCTCGTCGTGAGCGACCTGATCACGGCGGTCCTGCTGTTCGGTCAGTTCCGCATCCTGCGCTCGCGCGGCCTGGCGTTCCTCGCCACCGGCTACCTGTTCACCGCGTTCATCGCGGTGGCGCATGCGCTGACCTTTCCCGGCCTCTTCGCACCCGGCGGCCTGTTCGGCGCGGGGGCGCAAAGCACGGCCTGGCTGTACATGTTCTGGCATGCCGTCTTTCCGCTGTTCGTGATTGCCTATGCGCGTTCCGGCCGAAGGGAGGTTGCCCGCACCGGCGCCTGCATCGCCGCCTGCATCGCGGGCGCCTTTGCGCTTGCCGGCGGCGCGCTGCTGATAGCGACTTCCGGGCAATCGCTGCTGCCGGCCATCATGGCCGGCAACCGCTATACGCCGTCGATGATCGTGGTGGTGTCAGCCACCTGGGCGTTCAGCGTACTGGCGATGTTCTTCATGTGGCGCCGCCGCACACGCACCGTGATCGACCTCTGGCTGACGGTGGTCATGAGCGCCTGGCTGTTCGATATCGCGCTGTCGGCGATGCTGAACCACGGGCGTTACGACCTCGGCTTCTATGCCGGACGTATCTACGGGCTGCTGGCGGCCACCTTCGTGATGATCACCCTGCTGCTGGAGAACGGCATGCTGTACGAGCGGCTGGCCGATTCGAGCGCAAGGGAGCGCGAACGCGCCGCCGAACTCGAACGCCTGGGCGGCAACCTGGAACAGGCCAACCACATGCTGGCGGCAAAGAACCGCCAGTTGCAGGAAGCGAGCCGACTGAAGTCCGACTTCCTCGCCAACATGTCGCACGAACTGCGCACGCCGCTCAATGCGATCATCGGATTTTCGGAAGTCCTCAAGGATGGGCTGGTCGGCAAACTTGAAGCGCAGCAGAAGGAATACATTGCCGACATCCATGGCGCCGGCAAGCACCTGCTGGCGTTGATCAACGATATCCTCGACCTGTCGAAGGTCGAAGCCGGCAAGATGACGCTGGAACTCGAGCCGGTCCCGGTCGAGATGCTGGTGCACGAGTGCCTGCATGTGATGCGGGAGCGGGCATCGGCGCAACGCCTGGAGCTGACGGCGGATATCGAGGACGACCTCGACGACGTCCTCCTCGACGCGCGCAAGACGCGCCAGATCCTCTACAACCTGCTGTCCAATGCAGTGAAGTTCACGCCGGAAGGCGGCACCGTGCGCGTGTCCGCGCGCAAGGTGGGAGGCGAGCGCTTCCCGCAGGGACGCTTCGCGCATTACCTGGAGCTGTCGGTGACCGACAGCGGGATCGGCATTTCGCCACAGGACCAGGCGCGCCTGTTCCAGCCCTTCACACAGATCGACAGCCGGCTCTCGCGCCGTCACGAGGGCACCGGCCTCGGCCTGGCGTTGCTCAAGCACTTCGCCGAACTGCACGGCGGCGACGTGTCGCTGCGCAGTGCGCCGGGCGAGGGTTCGACCTTCACCGTACTGCTGCCGTGGCGCCAGGGCGATGAACCGGCCGCGGCCGTGCCGGACGCCGTCGCTTCCGGCAGCACGTCGGCACACAGCGACGCGCCGCTGGCGCTGGTCATCGAAGACGATGAAAAGTCGGCCAGCCTGTTGCGGCTGCAGCTCGAAGGGGGAGGATTCCGCACGATACGGACCGGCACCGCGGAAGTGGGCCTGGAAACCGCGGCCCGCGAACGCCCCGACGTCATCATCCTGGACCTCCTGCTGCCCGGCATGAACGGCTGGGAAGCGCTGGAACGGCTCAAGCGCGACCCGGAGCTGTGCGCGATCCCGGTCGTCATCGTTTCCATCCTCGCCGACGGCAACCACGGCCTGTCGCTAGGTGCGGCGCGCGTGCTGCAAAAACCGGTGGGCCGCGCGGAACTGCTCGAGGCGCTGGAAGCGATCGGCTTCGGCACCGCCGGCGGCAATGCAAAGCGCACGGTGCTGGTGGTGGATGACGACCGCAAGGCGGTGGAACTGGCGCGCGCCCACCTCCACGCCGCCGGATACCAGGCCTTTCCTGCTTATGGAGGCCGGCAAGCCATCGCCCTGGCGAAGCACCGCCGTCCCGACCTCATCGTCCTCGACCTCATGATGCCGGAGGTGAACGGCTTCGATGTGGTGGAGGCGCTGAAGGACGATCCCGCCACGCGCGCCATCCCGGTGGTCATCCTGACGGCGAAGCATCTGGCCGACGTGGACCGTCTGCGGCTCAACGGCCACGTGCAGGAAATCATTCAGAAGATGGAGTTCAACCACGGCCGCTTCATCGGCGAAGTGCGGCGCGCGCTGCCCGGGAAGGGTTGCTGAGGTAATGCTCACACGCCCGACGCCAGCTTCTCCGCCCCGAGGATGACATTGAGCAGGCTCGCGAGGTCCGCCGCCGCCGAACTGAGCTGCGCAGTGACGACCGGCCTGAAGCGCTTGTCATAGGCAGCCTTTCCCTCCCACGACACCCTGAACCTGTGACCGTCGATATGCTCGGTGACGCGCTCGGTGATGCGCAGGCTGTCGTACGCGGCGCGCGCATGCAGCAAGGCGCTGTTGGCCCAATGCTCGGCCCAGCGCGCGGGCGGCAGGGTGTCGGCCAGCCCGACTGCCGCTTCGCTGTTCAGCGCGCGCTGCTCCTCGACCATCGCCAACAGCCGCGTGATGAAGCGCCGCTTGATTTCCGTACTGGCCTCCGTGTCCGCTGCGGCAGCGCGATGCCCGACGCTGCCGGGCAGGCGGCTATCCCAGTAGGCATGCAGGCTGACGCCGCCGGGCACCGGCAGGATGAGGCTGTTGCCGCCCCGGTCGTGCGTAAGCCGCTTTTCACGGATCAGCTGCGGGTCGGACACGAGCTGGGGGTGCGTGCCCGTGGTATCGATGAAGCCGCAACCCACATGCAAGGGCTGATGGACGTCGCCCACGAGATGCACCAGCCAGCGCAAGGCGTTGAGCCGGCTCATGACTTTCGAATCGCCCTGCAGCACGCGCACCATGATGCCGCTCATCTGCACGACATCGTCATCGCGCGTGAACTCCAGGCGTGCCGCGTCGGCGTAGCTCTTCACGCTCAGCGGCAGGTTCACGTAATGCCAGTCGCGGCTCTCCTCGTTCGGGAAATCGCGCAGGAATTGCGCGGTATCGAGGTCGGTCGCGCCGCCCGTTCCACCACGGATGCGGTCGGCCCACCCGGCGATCTCCTGCAGGCTGGCGTGTCCCAGCGGCGTGAGGAGGCGCTCCACTTCCTCGCGCGCGCGCTGGTTCAGCAGGCGGTCGGCGGCACCGGCGATGAGTTCGTGGCGCGAGATGCCCCAGAACTCCGCTGCATACAGGGTGTCTTCGCGCGGCGCCGGCTCTTCCGTTGCGCGCACCGGTGTGGCGGCACGCGTGGCACGGGCCGGCTGAACGCTTGCACCGCGCATCGGCTCCAGGCTGTCGAAGGCCATCTGCACCGCCGCGTCGGCATCGATGCAGCCGTAGCCGTGATAGATCGAATGCCCCTCTTCATCATAGGACTCGAGATCGCCCATCCGGCGCGCCGTGGCCTGCAGGATCTCCTTCACCTGCCGCGCACCGAGCGCGGGATTGACCGACAGCACCAGCGCGCAGATGCCGGCCACCAGCGGCGTCGCGCTCGACGTGCCGCCGAAGGTGCGGGTGTAATCGCCGGCCTCGTAACCCGCCTCGTAAGTGACGCCCTGGTGCTGGAAGGTGCCGCGCACATCGGAGGTCAGGATGCCGCGCCCGCCCGCGCCGCTCGAAGGCGCGCAGATGGAGATCTCCTTGCCGAAGTTCGAGTAGTTCGATTTCTGGTCGCGGCTGTTGCTGGCGGCCACGGCGATGACGTCGGGATGCGTGGCGAAGCCGTCGACGGTGCCGCCCTGCGGATCGTTGATGTCGTGGTTCGCATTGCCGGCGGCGAACACGATCACGCAGCCCAGCCCGTTGCGGCCCTGGGTTGCGCAGTCGGCGATCGCCTCGTCCATCATGGTGGACAGCGTGAACTCGTCGGCCGCCACGCCCCAGCTGCAGCTGACCACCCATGCGCCTTGGTTGGCGACATAGCCGAACTGGCGCCGGATGGTGTCGTCGGAGATCGAGCTGTTCCAGCGTACCGGCATGAAGCGGCAGCCGGGCGCGGCGCCGATGATGCCGCCGCCGCTCGGGTTGCCGATCGCGACCCCGGCGCAGGCCGTGCCGTGGTAATCGCCGTGGCGGGTGTCAGGATGAAAGCGCCTCGGTGCGGGATTGTCGGTGTTGGTCGTGAAGTCCCAGGGCGCGACGACCTTGCTGCTGCCCGAGAGGTCGGGGTGCGACAGGTCGAAGCCATCGTCGATCACGGCCACGATGCAGGCCGGCGAACCGAGCGACTGCATGCGCTGCCAGGCGGCCACGACGCGCGCATCGGCGCCCTGCTTCAGGCCGAGGGAAGAACCGAACTGCATGCCGTCATTCTTCAAGTGCCACTGCTCCTTGAGGAAGATGTCGGCGGGCATCTGGAAGGCCATCAGCTGACCCGGCGTGGCGAGGTCGGGCTCGGCCAGCGCCACCACGCTGCTGTCCTTCTGCAGTTTCTCGGCGATCTTCAGCGGGTTCGGCGCGTCGGGCGTGGTGCGCACCGTGAAGGTCTCGACCGTGCTGCCGTCGGGTTTCTGCCTGACCGCTGACTCGACGATCTCGAGATGGTTGTCGTCGAGGACTTTCTGCCGCTGGTCGAGGGTGCAACCGGGCGTGAAGCGCAGCGTGATCCTGCCGGTGGGGACGATGGGCGCACTGCTCCGCGGCGTATGGTAGACGTGCGTGCCGGCATCGACGAGGTAGTGGCGGCGCAGCGTGTCGAGCGTTTCCTCCATCGTCTCCTTCGTCGCGCGCAGCTTGACGATCTCGAACCCGCCGATGCGGGCGCCGGTGTCCAGCGCTGCCGCCGCCATCGGTACGGCGGCCAGCACTTCCTCCACTTCCGCCCGGGAAGCCGGACGGATGGCGATGAGATCATCGCTCTTCACTAGGTTGACCGTTCCGCGGCCGCGTTTGAGGCTTACCGTGTCCATCGCTGTTCCCTTCTCGCTGTTCGTGTTCTCACTCCAGCTTAGACGCCCGCATCCCGGCGCCGCTGATCTGCGCCAAAGCCGGTGTCCGCGGGAGCTGTTTCCTTGCAATTGAAGAAAGCCTGTGATCGAATGAGGCCGTGCCACGGTTATGGATCGGCAAGCTTGATCAATGACAACGGCTTTTCCCAGTAGCTTGATGAAGGCAAGGACCCGGAGGCTGCCATCATGAACACTCCCCTATCCGGCATCGAATCCTGGGCCGCATTCCTGGCGGACCGCGAACTGCCTGTGCTGCGCCACACCGCCCATGCGCTTCTCGCGGCTCGCGAACGCATGGACCGCATCAACGTGCGCGAGCTCGCCGACATCGTGCTGCACGACCCGTTGATGACCGCCCGCGTGCTGCGCTTTTCCGCCGCCCATCGCGGCCGCAGACAGCTGCAGGATATGTCGACCGTCGAGCATGCGGTGATGATGCTCGGCGTGGAACCCTTCTTCCGCCATTTCGCGGAGTTCGAGCTCATCGAGAACCGCCTGAATCCGCAGGCGCTGCTCGGCCTGCTGCATGTGGTGCGGCGTGCGCAGCGCGCCTCGCATTACGCGCTCGAGTGGGCCGTGTGGCGCTGCGACCTCAACAGTGAGGAAGTGGCGGTCGCCGCCCTGCTGCACGACCTCGCCGAGATGCTGCTGTGGTGCTGGGCGCCGGAGGCGGCGCTGAAGGTGCAGGCGCTGCAGCATGCCGATCCGGCACTGCGCAGCGCGGATGCGCAAACCGCTGTGCTCGGCTTTCCGCTGAACGCGCTGCAGGCGCTCGTGTGCCGCAACTGGGAACTGCCCGAGCTGCTCCTGACCCTGATGGACGACACCTGCTGCGAGAAGCCGCGCGTGAAGAATGTGAAGCTTGCGGTGGACCTTGCCCGGCACAGCGCGCATGGATGGGATGACCCGGCGTTGCCGGACGATTTCCGCGCGATTGCGCGGCTGATGAACATCGACGAAGACAGCGTTCGTGTGCGTCTCGGATTACTGGCGGCGAAGCGTGAAGAAAAGAATAATTGATACGCATCGAACGCGTTACGCAATGTAACATCTCGCCCGCGTTTTCCGTGTAAGATGCGAACCCATGCAGCCGTCGGAGTGAGACCAAGGTTTTCAAAAGAACAGGCTGCATCCACCGGAGCCGGCGGGAGGAATGTAGTACCGGCACCAATTCCAAGGCCTCCGCATTTTATCGATGCGGGGGCCTTTTCATTTCACGTGCATTTCATGCGTGCCTGCTGCCGGCGGCAAAGGGCGCTGCAATACGCAAGTCTTGCACGAACCTGCGCCAGGCTTCCTCGCGCGCGGTATCCGGCATGCGCAGCAGGTAGGAAGGATGCACGGTGATCAGCACCTGCATGCCGCCGTGCAGCGGCATCAGCCTGCCGCGGTTGGCTTCGATGGGCGTGGCGCGTCCGAGCAATGCGCGCGCGGCGGTTGCGCCCAGTGCCACTACCAATTCCGGCGCCACGAGTTCGAGTTCGCGTTCCAGCCATTGATGGCATGCGCCGATTTCCGCCTCGCCCGGTTTCTTGTGCAGGCGGCGCTTGCCGCGCGGCTCCCATTTGAAATGCTTGACGGCGTTGGTGAGATATACGCTGTCGCGCTCGATGCCCGCGGCATGCAGGGCACGGTCGAGCAATTGTCCGGCAGGGCCGACGAAGGGATGTCCCTGGCGGTCTTCCTGGTCGCCGGGCTGTTCGCCGACGAACATGATGCGCGCCTGTTCCGGGCCTTCGCCGAACACGGTCTGTGTCGCGTTGGCCCACAGCGGGCAGGCCTTGCAGTCGTGCGCGGCGATGCGCACGTCATCGAGATCGCCCTCATCGGGCGCCACGCGCGGCGGCGCCTGTTTCGGGAGGCGCGGAGCGCGCTTGCGTTCGGGGGGGTTTGGTGTCGGCATGGGTCGCGATCAGAACGGGCCGGTATCGTTGTGATTTCCGGCCTGCGCATTCGTTCACGACCGCACGCGTCAGAAGTATTTCTTCACGACCTCGCCGAACGCTTCCTCGGCGGACTTGCCCTGCTTCATGAGCTGGGTGATCTCTTCGGTGTGCTGGGAGATGGTGGGCGGCAGCGCCTGGCGATTGTTGCGGTAGTACTCGTAGCGTTGCGCGGCATACTGCTCTTCGAGCTTGGCCGCACTCGTACGCGTGCCCGTGCCGCCGCCGGCCCGCGCCACACGCGGGGTGCGCGAGGTGGTGCGCGCACCGAGGCCAAGCCCCGTGATCGCCGCCTTGACCTGCTCCAGCGTGAACACCTGCGTCGCATTCGCGCCGACAAACTCATGGCCTTCCGGCCGCAGCAGATGATGGTTGCTGTCGAATGCCATCGTCTTGCCAAGCGTGTTGGTGATCTGGTAGCTCGGCACGGGTCCGCCCGTGACCAGGGAAAACTGGACGCGGTCGCCATAGTCGGCCATCTTTGCCATCACGTCCTTGAGGAATTCAACTGAAAGGGAATCGACGTTCCCGTTCCAGCGCTTGCTTCTGGTTGCCAATGTGTTGCCTTCAAAAAAGTTGCGGGATTCAGTTCCGTCCATGCGAAATGGACAAGGAAGGGGCGAATTATCGCCCATCCCGCGGCTGAATGGTTTGATCCATGAGCAATGGAGAAGATTTCGTGATGCCGCCGTACAAGTTCGTCTGTCAGGCTTGACGGCGGCCTTCCCCTTCCTCAGCCCTCCGCCAGCACCTGGCGCAACGCCTGCTCGAACACATCCACCGGCTGTCCGCCGGAAATCAGGTAGCGGTCATTGAGGATGACGGCAGGCACGGAATGGATCCCCTGTTCGAGGAAGAAATTTTCCTGCTCGCGGGTTTCGGCCGCATAGGCATCGGATGCGAGGATCTCGCGCGCACGTGCCGCGTCCAGCCCCACCTCCCCAGCCAGCCGGACCAGCACCTCGTGCGAACCCGGATTCTCGCCGTCGGTGAAGTAGGCCTTGAACAAGGCGTGCTTGAGTTCGCGCTGGCGTCCCTCTTCCGCGGCCCACGCCAGCAGGCGGTGCGCGTCGAAGGTGTTGTAGATGCGGCCGCGCTTGTCCATGTTGAAGGTGAAGCCGACCTCTTCTCCCCGGGCGCGAATCATGTCGCGCGTGTGCTGCGACTGCTCGGGGCTGGCGCCGTATTTCTCGCTCAGGTGCTCGTTGATGTCCTGCCCTTCGGGCACCATCTGCGGATTGAGTTCGAAGGGCTGGAAGCTCAGGTCGGCCACGACCTCGTCGCCGATGCGGTCGAGCGCCTTCTCCAGCGCGTGCAAGCCGATCGCGCACCATGGGCAGGAAACATCGGAGACGAAGTCGATCTTCATCACTTGCGGCATTGCATCCTCCATTGGCACGTGTCAATGGACGCAGTGTACTCTTTTGGCGGGCTGCCTGCCGGGCGCGGCGGCGCTTTATCCATTAAGATATGCCGCCTTCACAATCAAGATTTGCGAGCGACAACATGCAGCTGAACGACTTCCTGAAGAAACTGAATGACGATCCCGCAGCGGTCACCTTCGACGACACGATGGCAACCATCGCCGCACACTACGAATTCACTCCCGCCGCATTCGCCAACGGCGACACGCGCAACGAAGCCGGCCAGAACTCCGGCTCCTGCAAGCTGTTCGCCTTCGCGCAGCTCAACGGCTTGTCGAAGGAACAGACGCTGGCCTGCTTCGGCGCCTACTATCGCGAGGACGTGCTGAAGAACCCGCAGGGCAGCGACCACCAGAACATCCGCAACTTCATGAAGTATGGATGGGATGGGGTGAAGTTCGACAGCATGCCGCTGAGCGTGAAAGGCGCCTAGCAACGACAGGCGCTCAAGCGCGCATTTCGGATGTCGTCGGATCGATCACCCGGCGCACGGCCGCGACGCTGTTGACCGGGAATCCGCCGCGCTTCGCATGCTCGCGCACGAGGTCTTCCGATTGCGCGATATACACGCAATAGATCTTGTTGTCGGTAACGTAGCTCTCCTGCCACTGGATGGACGGCCCCATGTTCTGGAGGACATCGCAGGACTTGGCGGAAATGCTCCTCAGTTCCTCGTCGGACAGTTTTCCGGCGTCCGGCAATTCCCGTTCGATCACGTATTTGGGCATGGCGGCCTCCTAGCAGGGACAGACGGGCGCGCATCTGCGCGCCGTCACGACCACCATAGGCGCATGCACGCCGGCTCGCTTGAGCCAGCGCAAAGAGAGCCGGATTTCACTTAGGAACGCCGCTCACGGCGGGGAACCGTCGTCCCTGCCGGCGGCGCCAAGCGCGTCCGAGCCGGCAAATCCGGTCGCCGTCCCGGTGTCCGACCCGGTGGCACTGCTGACGCCGGAAACCGCCCCGCCCGCAATCCCCGTACGCGGCGGCGAGCGGTCGGGCTCGGACGGTGTCGATACCTGTTTCACCACCTGGCCGGCATCGCCTGCCTTCGTCGCCACGTCGCCGATCGATACGATGCCGACCAGGCGCTGCGCGTCGTCGTGCGACACCACCGGCACGCGCCGGATCTGCGTATCGGCCATCTGCCGCATCACATCGTCCAGCGGCTGGTCCTCGAAACACCAGCGCACGTCGGTGCTCATCACCTCTTCCACGTGCGCCTGCTCCGGCACCTTGCCGGCGGCAGTCCCGCGCACCGTGATGTCACGATCGGTGACCATGCCCACGAGACGCCCGCCGTCGCACACCGGCAGCGCCCCGACGTTGAGGGCATCCATCATCTGCGCCGCGCGCTGCAAGTTCTCCTGCGGCGAGACGAACTGCACATTGCGCGTCATTACCTCTGAAACCATCTGCATGATTTGCTCCATTCCTGTACGTACTCAGGTCCGCTTGCCGGCATCGCGTCCGGCGCCGGCGCCGGTGAGCGGCGTGCCTGGTACGTCTTTCGCATCCGTCGCCCTGAGCGATTCGGTGTGTTCAATGCCCTTGCTGCCCGATTGCTGCGCACCGGCGGAGGCATCGGTGCCGCCCGCGCGTCCCACCGCCGCGGCCGTGCTGCGCGGATTCGGCGCCTGCGCGGCATGGGCCGGCGATGCCGGTGCAGCTTGCGCCGGGGCCGTGCTGCGCGCTGCCGAGGTCATGGGCGCGGTGGGGTCCTCGTCACCCGCCCATCCTTCCGATCCGGCGGCGTAGCTGGAGCCGGGTGCCGGTGAACTGCGCGCACCGCCGCGTTCGACAAGATCCTTCAGCCGCGCAAGGTCCATCTTCAAACGCTGCGCCATGTCCTGCTCGCCGATGCCGGTGGCGGAACCCGGTACCTGCTGCGCCTCGGACTGCAGCGTGAAGGTGACGCGGGCACTGTCCTCGCCGAGCGGCTGCAACTCGACCCTGGACGAATTGGACGGGCCGCTGGTGTTGTGCCAGGCGATGCAGCGGTCCGCCTCCTGCTCGGTGATTTCCGCATCCCACTCGACCGGACGGTTCGCCATCGTCGTCGTCCAGTGCAGATGCGTGCTGTCGGTCTGCGTGACGGCTTCGACTTCTTCCATGAATTGCGGATAGTCCTCGAACTGCGTGAGCTGACGGTATGCCGCGTGTACCGGCACCCTGAGGTCGATGGATTGCCGAACGGTTGCCATGATGAATCTCCTTGTCCTGATACTGCGTGATGAGACATGAGAGCGCATGGCGTCCGACAAGTTGCGCCTACCGGTGGTAATACGCCTCCTGGATCATCCACAAGGTGGTGCGCATCGCATTGATGTCGTCGAGGCCGGCGGGCCTGTCGGTTCCGTGTGCCGGCCCTGGCGGCGCCGCCAATATCCGCACGTACTGCGTGTCGAGTGCGGGATCGGCGCCGATCTGCGCCAGCGCCTCTTCCTCGATGTCGAACATCAAGCCCCAGCTCAGCGTCTTGCCGGCGGAGGCATGGCGGTTGACGATGGCCCGGATCACTTCGCGCAGCCGCACTTCCACTGCAACGAGCTTGGCAATATCCGTATCCATGGCAATATGTGCCAATACTGTATATTCATACAGTATAATCGGAAGAGATGGAATTCAAGGACAAAGGACCGGAAATGAGGACGTCCAGCGCGCTGTCCCTGCTGAAGGACGGGGAGTTGTGCATCGTTACCACCGCATTCGGCGAGCGTGAAATGCGCTGGAGCATCGCCGGCTGGTGCTTCTACTACACGAGCGCGGGCATCCCCGTCATCTGCCCGTTCGACGAGATCGAGGAATGGCGGCCGGCAGTGCTGAATCGCGCTCGCGGTAGTTGAGCCGCGTTGCGCGGGCGCAGACAGGGCGAGGTTTTTCCCGCGGTGCGGCGAAACCATGCGTTTCCCGCAATGTCCCATCACGAGCACGGTAATGCGAAGGAGGATGCCATGGCCTCGATGATGCATACGGAACTCGTCACCATCCCCTGTGACGGCGTGAAGGTGGAGGGCATGCTGGAGTTGCCTGCCGATCCCGTGGGAATCGTCCTGTTCGCCCACGGCAGCGGCAGCAGCCGGCTCAGTCCGCGCAACAACTATGTCGCGGCTGCGCTGCGGCAGTCGCAGATCGGCACCTTGCTCATGGACCTGCTCACGCTCGCCGAAGACGAGGATGAGCGCCTGCGCTTCAATATCGCCTTGCTGGCCGAGCGGCTCGGCATTGCGGTGGATTGGCTGCAGAAGCACGACAGCGTGGCAGCGCTGCCGGTCGCCCTGTTCGGCGCCAGCACCGGGGCGGCAGCCGCGCTGCAGGTGGCGGCGGCAAGGCCCGACGACATCGCCGCCGTCGTGTCGCGCGGCGGCAGGCCGGATCTTGCGGGCGAAGCGGTATTGTCGAAAGTGATCGCGCCGACGCTGCTGATCGTCGGTGGTTTCGACCTGCAGGTGATCGATTTGAACCAGGCGGCGTTTTCCGCGCTCAATTGCGAGAAGCAGCTGGAAATCATTCCCGAGGCCGGGCACCTGTTCGAAGAACCGGGCAAGCTCGCCAGGGTGAGTTCGCTGGCGTCTGCGTGGTTCATCCGGCACATGTCTTTGCCGGAGGATGACGCCGCGGGTCACATGAAGGCGCAATCGCCGTCGCGGCCGGAAAAGCGCCCGGGGTGAGCGATGGCGTTCACTTGAGCGCGCATGCGGAGGACGTCATTCCTGCGTGAGCGGGAATCCAGCGACGTTCATCCGGAGCAAGCACAGACGCATCCAACGCCACTGGATTCCGGCCTTCGCCGGAATGACGGGGGGTGGGTGCGGTGTGTGCTACCGGAGCAACCCGCATGCGGGCACCTCAGCTTGATTCACCTCTTTCCTCCCCCGTCATTCCGGCGAAAGCCGGAATCCAGCGTCGTCATGCAGCGCACGCAAGACTTGCGACGAGAGCGGCGCCGACCGTCTCAGCCATCGCAGGGCGCATGAATGGCGCGCAGCTCCGACGTCAACGCGGCCAGGTCCGGGAACAGCGAGTACTTCCGTATCCCGAGCAGCGTCAGTTCTTCGAACAAGGGCGGGATGTCAACGTTCGGGATGACGAGCTTGCGCAGCCATTGGTCCGCGCCATCCATCGCGTCGATGGGCGTGCGGCTGGAGTGGATCGTGAACGCGCCCTGCTGCAGCTGGATGCGCGGGTCATGTTCGATGGCCATCGCCACGCCCACCGTGTCCAACTCCTTGCGGTTCTTGAAGGCCGGCTCGATCAGGGGCTCATAGGACGATGCATCGAGCGGAAAGATCAGCGGCTCGAAGCCTTGCGTTTCATTGAGCCGGCGCGCGTCGAGCACCCAGATGCACGCATCCCTGTCCGCCGCCGCTATCGGCGGCGCATAGTCCGGGTGCAAGGCGAAGAAGCAGGCCACCAGCGGCGAGTAGGTCCAGTCGAGCAGGCGCGTCGGTAAACCGTAGTGCTGCATCAAGGCAAGCCAGCCAGGATAGTCGTTGCTCATCGGGCACGAATAATAGCGACTGCGCGCGCGCACCCGGAATTCATTCGTGAGGTAACGTTCCTGCTGCGGCGTGTAGCCGCGGTGCACGCTGGGCGACAATACCCAGCGGCCATCGGCCTGCCCGCGGAAGAGCCAATGCTGCCCCGGCGCCGTGAGCGCCTTGACCTCGCGCGCCAGGTCGCCGATAGAACGGATGGCAATTTCTTCAATGCTCATCTGTTCCCGGCCGCGATAGGTTTTCGCTCTGTCATTTCAATCCCTGCAATGCCGTAACCAACGACTAGATGGGCAGGATGGCAAGCAGTTCCACCGCTGCAACCCGAACGTCTCCGCATTCCTTGACCGCCGTTCCCTCGCTCTTTAGACTGGGCTCCTTTTGCCTCCCGGATGCGCCGTGCGCGCATGCAAGCAAATGAGCAATACCTTCACTCCCCGGCCGGTGCCGAGCGATGTCATCGCACGCTGGCCGTCGATGGCGCTGTCGCTGTGGCGGCGTTCATTCCGGCCGCAGGCCATCGTCCTGATGTCGGTGGCCTTCCTCCTCAAGCTCTTTCCGGCATGGGCGACGCCAGCCGGCTTCGTGCTCGC
>Ga0196972_1000618_pt1 | contig 15712 bp, 12 predicted proteins | sample S1v_2013CmetaG_FD_148618 | JGI IMG/M metagenome (GOLD analysis project Ga0196972, IMG submission 148618) | Soil microbial communities from Anza Borrego desert, Southern California, United States - S1+v_20-13C | ecosystem: Environmental > Terrestrial > Soil > Desert | place: USA: California...
TTCGGTGCGGCGCAGGGTATAGGAGGTTGCGAGGAGGAAGATCGCGGAGAACAGGTACCACTGGATCTCGAGCCAGGCATTCGAGCTGGTGTGGAAGATATAGCGGACCAGCGCGTTGCCGGTGCAGATCAGTACCGAGATGAAGAGGGCCCAGCTGATGCCATTCCCTATCTTTTCATTGATCGTGTCAATGAGTCTCGATAACGAGAGTAAAAAAGACATGATTGCGTCTCCATTAATAAAAATTTATCTGTGCCGGACCGCGTAGTTCTCTAGATGCAGTCGGTATACCTGAAGGTGCCTGTTCAAGGTTCGCCGCAGTATATGTCATTTCAATGGGCAAGCGAACAACAGAAGCGGAGCGTCGATATTCTTTTCATGCTGCGACGCAAAAGCCCCCGTTTTTTTCATCTTTCAAGCGTATTTTTACGTGGAAGTCCTTACGCAAAACTACGCAAATGTGGGGGCGCAACAACGGGGCGGAAGGATGTCATTCGCGCGTGCGAATGTGGGGATGGCGTGATGACGGCGTGGCGAGACCGGTATGTACGGCGCGAATTGTCATCGCGACGACAGCATACGCGTTTTCGATAAAACTTGCAGAGGGAAGATGGAGGAAGTAGAGAGCTGCCGGCGGATATGCCGGCAGCATCGGACAGAAGATCTGAATTAAGCGAGTTGGGCGCGCACGCGCGCGATAGCTGCGCGCACCTGGTCGGGTGCGGTGCCGCCGATATGGTTGCGGGCAGCGACCGAACCTTCAAGCGTGAGGACCTTGAATACATCCGACTCGATCAGCGGCGAGAACGCGCGCATCTCGTCGAGCGTCAGATCGGTGAGGTCGCAGCCGCGCTGCTCGCAGGCGCGTACCGCATGCGCCACCGCTTCATGCGCGTCGCGGAAGGGCAGGCCCTTCTTGACGAGGTAATCGGCAAGGTCGGTCGCGGTCGCATAGCCTTGCAGCGCCGCTGCCCGCATTGCCTCCGGCTTCACGGTGATGCCGCGCGCCATGTCGGCGAAAATGCGCAACGTGTCAGTAACTGTGTCCACCGTATCGAACAGCGGCTCCTTGTCTTCCTGGTTGTCCTTGTTGTAGGCCAGCGGCTGGCCTTTCATCAGGGTGAGCAGGGCGATCAAGTGGCCGTTGACGCGGCCAGTTTTGCCGCGCGCCAGTTCAGGCACGTCCGGGTTCTTCTTTTGCGGCATGATCGACGAGCCGGTGCAGAAGCGGTCGGCGATGTCGATGAAGCCGACACGCGGACTCATCCAGATCACGAGCTCTTCCGACATGCGGGAAATATGTGTCATCACGAGTGCGGCGGCGGCGCAGAATTCGATCGCGAAGTCGCGGTCGGAAACGGCATCTAGCGAGTTGTGGCATACGTCTTCGAAGCCGAGCGTCTTCGCCACGCGCGTGCGGTCGATCGGGAAGGTCGTTCCGGCTAGCGCGGCGGCACCCAGCGGCAGGCGGTTGACGCGCTTGCGGCAATCGGCCATGCGTTCTGCATCGCGGCCGAACATTTCGACATAGGCCAGCATATGGTGGCCGAAAGTGATCGGCTGCGCTACCTGCATATGGGTGAAGCCGGGCAGGATGGTGTCGGCGTGCTTTTCTGCGAGGTCGACCAGCGCCAGGCGCAGGTCGCGCAGCAAGGCGGTGATGTTGTCGATCGACGAGCGCATGTAAAGACGGATGTCAGTCGCCACCTGGTCGTTGCGGGAGCGGCCTGTATGCAGACGCTTGCCTGCATCGCCGACGAGTTCGGTCAGGCGTTTCTCGATATTGAGGTGCACGTCCTCGAGGTCGAGCAGCCATTCGAACTTGCCCGATGCGATCTCGGACTGGATCTGCGCCATGCCGCGCTGGATGTCGGCGTAGTCCTGGGCGCTGATGATGCCCTGGTGGGCCAGCATCTCGGCATGCGCGAGCGAACCCTGGATATCGGCGTCGGCCATGCGCTTGTCGAAGAAGACGGACGCGGTGTAACGTTTGACCAGGTCAGAGACCGGTTCGGAAAAACGGGCCGACCAGGCCTCGCTTTTTTTGGAAAGTTGTGCTGTCATAATTGAATCCCGGTGAATACGTGATTATAACCCCCATGCCGCTATCCGCCGCTCCAGATCAAGCTGGCAGGCCCCCTGAAATCCTCATTCCGGACTGCTGTAACATCGGCGTCGTGTTCCGCACCCTGATCGGCGTGAACGCCGCCGTGTTCATTGGCATGCTCGTCCAGGCCCGCGATTGGGGCCGCGGCGCCGTCGAATTCGTCGAGTCGTCGATGGTGATCGAGCTGGCCTGCCTGTGGTCGCTATTCCTGATGTGCGGGTTGCGCCAGATCCTGCGCCGTTCCCCGGCGGTACAGCTGGCGCCGTGGGCGCAGAGGGCGGCAAGCGCCATCCTGCCCGCCGCCGTAACAGGGACCGTTGTCCATATGTTCACATTGAGCAGCAGTCTTGGGGACAGCTTCGGCAGCATGAGCGCCGAGGAGGGCATGCTGCTCGGTGGCCTGTTCGGTGTGATATTCCAGCATTACTTCGAATTGCGCACTCGCGCGTTTTCCCCGGCTCTGGTCGAAGCGCGTCTTCAGGCCCTGCAGGCGCGCATCCGGCCGCATTTCCTTTTCAACAGCCTGAATGCGGCGCTTTCGCTCATCCGCACCGAACCGCGGCAGGCTGAAAACACGCTCGAAGACCTGGCCGACCTGATCCGCGTCCTGATGAGCGATCCCCGCAGCATGACGACGTTGGACAACGAAATCCGCTTGAGCCGCCAGTACCTGTCCATCGAAAAGATCCGGCTGGGCGAGCGCCTGCAGGTGCAGTGGGACATGGACGGTGTCGATGAGGACGTATTGCGCAAGGCGCAGGTGCCGGTGCTGCTGCTGCAACCCTTGCTGGAAAACGCGGTGCGTTACGGCGTTGAGCCGGCGGTGCAGCCGGTACAGGTACAGGTCAGTGTCGGCCGCACGTTGGACAAGATCGAGGTCCTGGTCGTCAATCCGTTTCATGGGGTATCGGCGGCTGTTTCGGGCAATCGCATGGCACTCGACAATATCCGCGAGCGTCTTGCGCTGTTGTATGACGTCGAGGCGCAGCTGGTCACATCGGCCGGGAGTGGCCGGTTCGAAGTCCGGCTGCGTTTCCCCTATGTGAAAGGACCCGCATGATCCCGCGACTCTATATCGTCGACGACGAAGCGCCGGCAAGGTCGCGGATGAAGACGCTGCTGTCCGACATTGCCGCGGAGTGTCCGCATGAATTGGCGGGGGAGGCGGATAGTGCGCAACGTGCGCTTGAAGGCGTAGCCGGCGTCGTCCCGGACATCGTGCTGCTGGATGTACAGATGCCCGGCATGACAGGCATCGAGCTGGCTTCGCATTTCATGAAGAATCCGGCGCCTCCGGCCATCATTTTTGTGACGGCATACGACGAATTTGCGCTCAAGGCATTCGAAGTGCATGCGCTGGATTACTTGTTGAAGCCGGTGCGTGCATCCCGCCTGGCCGAAGCGATTCGCCGCGCAGCAGCGATGCGCGCTACGCAGGCGGCATCGATTGCGGACGCAGCGAAATCCATGCAGGGAGGGCGGCAGAATTTTTCGGTCCAGGAACGCGGTCGGGTGCTGCTCGTGCCGGTTCGCGATGTCATCTACCTCAAGGCGGAGCTGAAATATGTCACGCTCCGTACCCGTTCGCAGGAATACTTGATTGAAGAATCGCTGACATCCATCGAGGAGGAGCTTGGTGATGTCTTCGTGCGCGTGCACCGCAAGGCGCTGGTCGCGCGCGATGCCATCGTCGGCGTCGAGCGGGGAACGCTTGCCGTCGATGGCGAGGGGGAAGGTGAACGCGCACAGGAATCGTGGCAGGTCATATTGCGTGACCTGGACGAGCGCCTGCCGATTTCGCGCCGGCAGTGGCCGGCGGTGAAGGCGCTCGTCAAATAATCGTCGCCTCAACCGGTGTTGCGCAGCCCTGCGGCAATGCCGTTGATCGACAGGTGGATGCCGCGCCGCACCCGTTCGTCGAGGGTGCGTCCCTCCGCCGTTGCCGCGCGGTGGCGCTTGATGAGCTCTACCTGCAGGTGGTTCAGGGGATCGAGATAGGCGAAGCGGTTCTTGATCGAACGCGCCAGCAACGGGTTGGCGGCGAGGCGTTCCTTCGCGCCGGTGATAATGGCCAGGCAGGCGATGGTGCGCTCATGTTCCTCGAGGATCCGCTTGAAGATCGTGTTGCGCAGCTTCCTGTCGCCCACCAGTTCCGCGTAGCGCGACGCTACGGCAAGATCGGTCTTGGCCAGCACCATATCCATGTTCGATAGCAGGGTGGCGAAGAACGGCCATTCCTTGAACATGTCGCGCAGGGTCGCAACGCGCTTCTTGTATTCCTTCGCGTCGTCGATCTCATGCAACCAGGACGTCACCGCGCTGCCGAATCCGTACCAGCCTGGCAACAGCAGTCGGCATTGGCCCCAGGAGAATCCCCATGGGATTGCGCGCAAGTCTTCAATACGGCGCGTCGACTTGCGCGAGGCGGGCCGTGAACCGATATTGAGTTCCGCGATTTCCGCAATGGGCGTCGCGGAGAAAAAGTAGTCGGTGAAGCCGGGCGTCTCGTAGACGAGATGGCGATAGGCGCGATAGGCACGCTCCGACAATTCCCCCATCACGCCCTCGAATCCGGAAAGCCGCTTCGCGCGCTTTCCTTCTGCCGCATGCGGCATCAGGCTCGCTTCCAATGTTGCGGCGACGAGCAGTTCCAGGTTGCGGCGGCCGATCTCCGGGTTGGAGAATTTGGACGCGATGATCTCGCCCTGTTCGGTCAGGCGGATCTGTCCGTTCACCGTCCCGGCCGGTTGCGCCAGGATGGCGTCGTAGCTCGGGCCGCCGCCGCGCCCCACCGTGCCGCCACGGCCGTGAAACAGGCGCAGCTTGACGCCGATGCGGTCGAACAGCCCGACCAGGCGGATTTCTGCCTTGTACAGTTCCCAGTTGGAAGTCAGGAAGCCGCCATCCTTGTTGGAATCGGAATAGCCCAGCATGACTTCCTGCAGATCGCCTTGGTTGGCAATGAGGCGACGTACCTGGGGCAGGGACATGAAGCGTTCCATGATGTCCGCTGCACAGCGCAGGTCGGGGATGGTTTCGAACAGCGGGATGACCATCAGCTCGATATGCGCATCCGAGACCTCGCCGGAATCCTTGTCCCATTGCAGGTGCAGCAGCCCCGTTTCCTTCTGCAGGAGCAGTACCTCGAGCAGGTCGGAGACGGATTCCGTGTGAGAAATGATGTAGTTGCGGATCGCACGTTCGCCATAGCGGTTGCGTATCTCGCGGGCGGTGCGCAGGATGGCGAGTTCAGAGTCGGTCTCGGCACTGTAGGCGAGGTACGGGGAATGCAGCAGGCGCGGCTTGCCCAGTTCATCCAGCAGGAGCGCGATCTTGTCTTCTTCGGCAAGTGCGCTGTAATTCTTTTCTACCCCTGCACTGGAGAACAGTTCCGCCAGTACGCGCTCGTGGATATCTGAGCTTTGGCGCATGTCGAGTGTCGCAAGATGAAATCCGAAGATTTCGGATGCGCGCTTGAGCACGGCAAGGCGCGGTCTTACCAGCGCACCGCCGTGGTGAGACTCCAGCGAATCGACCAGTACCTGCAGGTCGCGTGTGAATTCCTCCGCTGTGCCATAGGGGGCTGCGGCGCCGACTTCCTGCCGCAGCACATGGGCTGCGCCCAATGTCCGCGCGGTGGCGGCCAATCGCGCATACAGACCGATCAATGCGCGGCGGTAGGGTTCGTCCGAACGGTGCGCGGACTGGTCGGGCGATGCCTCGGCCAGTGCCTGCAGTTCCGGGCTGACGCCGACCAGCAGGGTCGATATCGAAAGTTCCGCGCCGAGCGCATGCACCTCGTCGAGATAGAAGTCGAAGATGGCGGTCGATTGTCGCACCAGCGCATGCTTCATCGTCCCGGCATTCACATTCGGATTGCCGTCACGGTCGCCGCCGATCCAGCTGCCCATCTGCACGAAGGGTGGCATTTCATTGTCCGATGCGGCATGACGCTGCGGGAACTGGGCGGCAATCTCCGTCTCGATGTCTTCATAGAGCCCCGGGAGTTCGCTCAGAAAGGTGATTCGGTAGTAGGACAGGGCGTTCTCGATCTCGTCCTCGACAGTCAGCTTCGTGTAGCGCAGCATGCGTGTCTGCCACATCGTCGCGACACAAGCATGCAGCAGCTGTGTGTTGCGGGCCAGTTCCTTGGGCGTGAGCGGATGGTCGCGCTCGGCCAGCAGGCGGGCGATCTCGCGTTCGGCATCGAGAATGCTTTTGCGCTGGACCTCGGTCGGGTGCGCGGTCAGCACGGGTGAAATCAGGGCATCCTTGAAGAAGCTGCGCACCGTGGAACCCGGAACGCCGGCATCGTCGAGCCTGGAAAGGGCGTAGGCAATGCTGCCTTGCTGCGGGGCCGATCCTGCGAGCAGGTGTGCACGGCGGCGCCTGTTGTGGTGCTGGTCTTCCGCGATGTTGGCCAGGTGCGAGAAATATGAAAACGCGCGCACCACGGAAATGGTCTGGTCGCGTGTCAATTTCCTGAGCAATTTGTTCAGTTCGGCGCCTGAACTCGCGTCGGATTCGCGACGGAAGCGCACCGCAGTCTGGCGGATGGTCTCGACCACATGGAACACCGCTTCGCCCTCCTGCTCGCGCAGCACGTTGCCGAGCAGGCGCCCGAGCAGGCGGATATCTTCCTTGAGAGGGGCGTCCTTGTCGATCAATGCCTTGTTCGACGCTTTGGACGCGGAGGAGCTTGCTTGATTTGCCATGTTGAATGTCTGCAATCAGTCTGAGGAATGTGGCTTGCGGGCATGGTTGGGAGACGGCCGCATGATAAAATCGGCGCTCTCAGATCGGATTCGATCCGCATCAACAACCCTCGAAAGTGCCCGCCGTGAAAGTATCCCCACCAGCAAAACTCGTGATCGCGTCACGTGAAAGCCGCCTTGCGATGTGGCAGGCCGAGCATGTCCGCGCAAGGCTGTCCGCATTATATCCGCAGTGCAGTATCGAGATTCTTGGCATGACTACGAAGGGCGATCAGATCCTCGACCGCGCGCTGTCGAAAGTCGGCGGCAAAGGTTTGTTCGTCAAGGAGCTGGAAGTTGCGATGGAAGAGCGACGCGCCGATCTCGCCGTGCATTCGCTCAAGGATGTGCCGATGGAATTGCCGCAGGGGTTCGCGCTCGCCGCGGTACTCGAGCGCGAGGATCCGCGCGATGCATTCGTGTCGAATGATTACGCGTCGCTCGACGACCTGCCCGACGGCGCCGTGGTCGGCACCAGCAGCCTGCGTCGCCAGGCACTGATCGCCGCACGCTATCCGAATCTCGTGATTCGTCCGCTACGTGGCAACCTCGATACGCGCCTGGGCAAGCTCGATCGCGGCGAATACGCTGCAATTATCCTCGCTGCCGCCGGGCTGAAGCGTCTCGGTATGCCCCAGCGAATCCGTTCCTTGATCGAGCCGGAGCAAAGCCTGCCGGCGCCGGGCCAAGGCGCAATGGCGATCGAGATCCTCGACGGCCGCGACGACCTGATGCAGTTGCTGGCGCCGCTCAACCATGAAGACACGGCCCAGGCAGTGAACGCGGAGCGCACCGTCTCGCGCGTCTTCGGCGGCAGCTGCCAGATTCCGCTGGCCGCATTTGCAACGGTGGATGCCGGTTCCATGCACCTGCGCGCGATGGTGGCGACCCCGGACGGGAAACGCATCGCGACCGGCGACGCGACCGGTCCCGCCGATGCGCCCGAGGCGCTCGGCGAGCAGATCGCCCAGATCCTGCAAGGACAAGGTGCTGACGACATCCTTGCGGTATGCAAGGCAATGGAAGCGGGTTGACGCCTTTTCCATGTGCGGAGGCTGGCAGCCGCCACAACCATTTCACTAATCCGGGCCGAGGAGAGGACGCGAACCGCGCAAGCCTTTGCATCCATATCCATAGGCCCGGCATTGCACGATGACAGACAAACGCTCACGCCCCGTAGTCATCACCCGTCCGCTTGCACAGGCAAGGCCGCTTGCGGAGAAGCTGGCCGCTATCGGCCGCGACGCCGTCGTCTTTCCCCTGCTGAACATTCTTCCTTTGCCCGACCAGTCGCATTTGCAGTCGTTCATGGACAATGTCGGCAGCTACGCGATGGTTGCCTTCGTCAGTCCCAATGCCATCGAGGCGGCGTTGGCGCATGTCAGGCAATGGCCCGCGCAGGTGGCGCTTGCCGTGGTGGGCGAGGGCAGCAAGGCGGCGTTGGCGCAGCATGGCCTGACAACTGCCAATGCAACCATCTACAGTCCCGTCGATCCGCATCGTACCGACTCGCAGACCTTGGTCGAAGCGCTTGACCTCGATGCCCTGCGCGGAAAGCGCGTACTGATCGTCCGGGGCGAATCGGGGCGCGAACTCCTGGCCGATGCGCTGCGTGACAGCGGCGTTGAGGTCGAACAGGTTGCCGCCTATCGGCGCGTTGCGCCTGTCCTCGACGATGCGAAACGCGGGCAATTGCAGCAGTTGCTCGATGTCGAGGCGGATTGGGTCATCACCAGTTCGGAAGCCTTGCGCATCCTGATCAACATGGTTTGCGAGACGGGCGGCGATGGCGCCGTTGCTAAAATGCAACGCCAGCGTCTCATAATCCCCCACGTGCGCATCGCGGAAACGGCGCGATCGCTAGGTTTCAATGATCTCATCCAGACCGGATCAGGGGACGAACCCTTGTTAGCCGCGTTACAATTTCAAGCATGAACGAATTGCCTTCTTCCGACGTCAGCCAACCTGCACAAGCGAGTTCCGCTCCGCAGAAAGCGGAGCCTGCTTTTCAGAACGACAACGCAGCGCGCCAGCAGAAATCGAACAGGATCGTCTACGCTTCGCTCGGCGCCCTGGCACTTTTGCTGGCCGCGCAGTGGTGGTCGTCCGAGCGCGAGCTCTCCGGGTTGCGCGAGGAAATGGCGCGGCGCTTGAAGTCCGGCGAAACGGTCAACACCGAAACCAATGTCATCGTCCGGTCCGTGCAGGAAGGCGTGAAGGAACTGCAGGCCAAGGTGAACGTCCTGGAGGGCAAGCAGGTTGAAGCGCAAAGCCAGCAGCTCGCGCTTGAGCACCTTTACCAGGAACTCTCCCGCAACCGCGACGACTGGGCGCTTGCCGAGATTGAACAAGTCCTCTCGACCGCAAGCCAACAATTGCAGCTAGCCGGTAACGTGCAGGGCGCAGTGATTGCGCTGCAGAATGCGGACAACCGGCTTTCCCGGTCGGACAAGCCGCAGTTCATCATCATCCGCCGCGCCATCGCCAAGGACCTGGAGCGCCTCAAGGCGCTCCCCACGGTCGACCTGACCGGCATTGCGCTGCGCCTGGACAGCATCATCGGCCAGATCGACAGCATGCCGCTTCTGGCGGATGAAAAGCCGGCGGTGGCGGCAACGCAGCCGCGCGCGTCTCGTCGTGCTCCTGCAAGCGCTTCCGCGAACATGCCGGCCAAGGCGGCCGGGGGCAAGGACAGTGCCGGTTCCGACTGGCTCGTGGATATCGAAGAAACGTGGCATAGCTGGACCGCTGAGATGTGGGGCGAGATCAAGCAGTTGATCCGCGTGCGCAACGTCGAAGTCTCCGATGCCTTGCTGCTTTCTCCGACCCAAACCTATTACGCACGCGAGAACCTCAAGCTGCGCCTCCTCAATGCACGTCTCGCGCTGCTGACGCGCAACGAGTCCGCATTCCGCAGCGACCTGATCGCGGCCCAGGATTCGATCGCCAAGTACTTCGATACGCGCGCCAAACAGACCCAGACGACGCAGGCACTGCTGCGCCAGGTTCAGGCCAGCAACCTGTCCATCGAAATGCCGACCCTGGCGGAAAGCCTGAACGCGGTACGCAACTACAAGGCGAAGCCATAACGATGCGTATCTTCCTCTCGCTCGTCATCCTGTTTGCGGCAGCGATCGGACTCGCCGTCGGCGCACGCTTCAATCCTGGCAACGTCGTTTTCTTCTACCCGCCGTACCGGGTGGACATGTCGCTCAACCTGTTTATCGTGCTGACAGCGCTGCTGTTTTTCGTGCTGTTCGCAATTCTCAACGCAATCCGCAGCACGCAGCAGATGCCGCAACGCGTGGCTGCCTATCGCCGCGAAAAGCGCGACCGTGAAGGCAACCGTGCGATGCGCGATGCGCTCAAGGCGCTGTTCGAAGGACGCTTCGGCCATGCGGAAAAGGCTGCCACGCGCGCCGCGGAGTCCCCGGATAACGCGGGCCTGTCGGCGCTGATCGCCGCGCGTGCCGCACACCGCATCGGCCGCCCAGAGCGCAGGGACGTGTGGCTGACGAAAGCCTCGGAAGACCCGGCGCTCAAGACGGCGCGACTGATGACAGCGATCGAGCTTTCCATCGACGGGCATGAGCCGGATGCGGCGCTGGAATCGGTCAATGAATTGAACTCCAGCGGGACGCGCCACATCCATGCGCTGCGCCTGGCCCTCAAGGCCAACCAGCGCTCCAAGAATTGGCCGGAAGTGTTGCGCCTGGTACGCATGCTGGACAAGCGTAGTGCACTGCACCCGGCACTGTCGCGCCGCCTGCGGGAAATGGCCTACGAGGACTTGCTGTCCAGCCAGGCGCACGACGCCGAATCGCTCAAGCGCGTACTCGCTTCGATTCCCCAGGAAGACAGGATCCGCCCCTTCGTGGCGATCCGCGCGGCGCGGGCGCTCAATGCAAAGGGCTTGCATGCCGAGGCGCGCAGCGTGGTGGAAAAGGCGCTGGCAGTGGAATGGGATGAACGCCTCGTGCGTGCCTACGGCAATTCCGCCGGTTCAGAAGGATCTGCCGAATTGCTGGCGCAGATCGAGCGTTGCGAGGAGTGGGCGAAATCGCATCCGGGCGATGCGGAACTCGAGCTCACGCTGGGTGCGCTTTGCCTGCGCCAGAAGCTGTGGGGCAAGGCACAACGTCACCTGGAGCAGGCCTTGTCGGATGCGGCCGAAGCGGAAACCGTCCGCGAAGCGCACCTGAAGCTCGCTCAGCTGCACGAAGCCTTGAACCAGCCCGACGAAGCGGCCATGCACTACCGTCAATGCGCGCTTGCGACGATGCTGTAATTGCTGGGCGCTAACATAGCTTCCTGACGCTCCACTGACTTGTGTCAAACACGCAGCCACGATTCTCCAAAGTCGTGCTGCGTCGCACAAGCTCGCTCTGAATGCCGTTATAATCTCGGCATTTCCGCATTTTCATTTCCACTGAGAGAGCATCATGAGTTTGAGTAATGTTCCCGCCGGCCGCAACGTTCCGGATGACTTCAACGTCATTATCGAAATTCCAATGAATGCCGACCCGATCAAGTACGAGGTCGACAAGGAAACCGGTGCGATTTTCGTTGACCGTTTCATGGGCACGGCGATGCATTACCCGTGCAACTACGGCTACATCCCGCAAACCATCTCTGACGATGGCGACCCGGTCGATGTGCTCGTCGTGACCCCGTTTCCGCTGATCCCCGGCGTCGTTGTCCGCTGCCGCCCGATCGGCGTGCTGCGCATGAAGGACGAAGCCGGCGGCGATGCCAAGCTGCTCGCGGTTCCGGTCGACAAGGTGCTGCCGATCTACAAGCACTGGCAGAAACCGGAAGACATGAACGAACTGCGCCTGAAGCAGATCCAGCACTTCTTCGAGCACTACAAGGACCTCGAACCGGGCAAGTGGGTCAAGGTCGAAGGCTGGTTCGGTCCGGAGGAAGCCAAGCAGGAAATCCTGAATGGCGTTGCTGCCTACAACCGGGAACACAGCAAGTAAGCTGCCTGGAGAATCGTAAAAAAGCGCACCAACCGGTGCGCTTTTTTATTTCGAAGGCGAGAGGGCAGTCATCATCCGTGTCCCGAACTGGTTCAGTGCCAACCCGGTCAGCACCAGCAAGCCTGCCGCAAGCTTCCACCATTGCAGCGGTTCGCCCAACACCCAGGTTGCGCTCAACATGCCGGCTACCGGGACCAGCAGCGTGAACGGTGCGACGGTGGCGGCCGGGTATTTGCGCATCAGCATCGACCAGATGCCGAAACCGAGGATGGTGGTGGGATAGGCCTGGAATAGCACCGCACCCGCAGACAGCCAGTTCATTTGTCCGAGCGCCGCGCCAATTGCCGTCGGCCCCTCCAGCACGAAGGACGCCAGCAGAAGCGGCGGCGCGGCCAGCAGCGATCCCCAGATGACCAGTGCCAGCGCGTCCACCTTGCCGATGCGCTTGGTGAAGATGTTACCCACTCCCCAGGAAAAGCCGGCGGCAATCACCATCAGGAAGCCGACCAGCGTCGCCTGTGCCTCGAGGTGCATGGCGACGACCGTCATCCCGGCAAAAGCGATCAGCGCGCCCATGATCTGGGTTACGAGCGGGCGCTCGCCGAGCACGAGCACCGCGAGGCCGATCGTGAAGAACGCCTGCAGCTGGATCACCAGCGACGCCAGACCCGGCGGAAAACCGAACTGCATGCCTGAGAACAGCAGGGTGAATTGCAGCGCGAACTGGAATGCCGCGTAACCGGCCAGCAGTCGCAGCGGCACGGCCGGCCGGCGGATGAAGAAGACCATGGGCAGGGCGGCGCAAGCGAAACGGAGGGCGGTGAAAAGGATTGGCGGCAATCCCTGCAGGCCGAGCTTGATGACCACGAAGTTGAATCCCCAGATAACGACGACGAGGAGGGCAAGCAAGATGTCGGAGGGCTTCATGACGGTCTCTACGGATCGAACGGGAATGCGAGAATTCTATTGTTTCCAGGTGATGATTAAAGTAGATTTTGGAAAATGATTATTTCCATATAAATAAAATGATCGACCTTCAGCGCCTCGGGATTTTTGCGGCTGTCGCGGACACCTTGAGTTTTTCCCTTGCGGCTGCCCGGCTCGGCGTCTCCACGTCACACGTCAGCAAACAGGTCAGTGCGCTCGAGAAGGAGCTTCATGCGCGACTTTTGCATCGCACGACCCGCAGCATCAGTCTGACCGAAGCAGGGGAGATCTTTTACCGGCGCTGCAAGGCGATCCTGTCGGATGTGTCGGCGGCCGAACAGGAGGTCTTGCGCAGGCAGGATGTCCCGCAGGGCGCCCTGCGCGTCACCGCACCCGCCAACCTCGCCAACGCGCGGCTGGCCGACATCGTGCAGTCCTTCATGGCCAGCTATCCCGGCATCCAGCTGGACCTGACCCTGTCGGACCGCTTCTTCGACCTGGCGGAGGAATCCATCGATGTCGCCCTGCGGGTCGTCGACGAGGCGCCGATGAACGTGTATGCGCGCCGGCTGTGCCGCATCGGCTGGAGCCTAGTCGCCAGCCCGCGCTATTTCTCGAAGCGTCGCATGCCCTCGGACATTGCCGAACTGGCCCAACTGGATTGTCTTTCCGATACCAAGATCACACCGCGGGATATGTGGACCTTCGTACTGAACGGGCGTTCGAAGGAAGTCCGGGTCGAGCCTCGCGTGCGCTGCGGGAACAGCGAATGGCTGCGCCAGTGTGCGTTGCGCGGCATGGGAGTGGCGATCCTGCCCGACTTCATGATCACCGCGGACCTGACTGAAAAGCGGCTGGTCCGCCTGCTGCCTCGATATGAGGCCCAGCCGCAGAAATGGCTCTACGGGATCTACCTGCCGAACCGGTACCTGGCATCCAAGGTGCGCCTGTTTCTCGATGCGGTTGAACAAGGGCTTCGATAGGCGCTCAATATCCCTGCGAGGCTGCCGATATAGAGACAGATACGCATCAACAAGGTCTCGCCGCATCGACAACCCTGGGTGAATGCGTCATTATTGGAACCCGAGCAGCGTGCGTACATTCAGGAGTTTTCAGACGTGGTCCCCAACCATACAGCGCCGGCAAAACCCTCGGTGGATTTTGACGTCGGCGAGGAAAATAAGACCACGAACGCGCTGGAAAGCCTGTTGCGGAAGATTACTGCGGCAACCGACCTGCCCGCGCTCGGCAGTTCGGTGTCGCGCGTTGTGCAGATGACATCGTCCGACGACGAAGCGGTGAAGAATCTCGCACACTTCATCCTGTCCGACGTCGCGCTCACGCAGAAGATCCTGCGCATCTCCAATACCGTCTGCTACCGCACCGCGTCCGGTACGCCGGTGACCACCATCTCCAAGGCCATCTTCCTGCTCGGCTTCGATACCGTGAAGACGGCCGCGCTGGCCATGCTGCTGGTCGACGGCATGAAGGGCAAGAACGCCAAGAGCGTGCGCAACGAACTCAGCCATGCGCTGTGCTCGAGCATCGTCGGCCGCGAGATCGCGCGGCGCAGCCATTTCAAGGACGCAGAAGAGGCAGCCGTGGCCGCGCTGTTCAAGAACATCGGGCGTTTGCTGGTGGCCGCGCATGACCACGACCAGTACGACAAGATCACCAGGCTGGTCGAATCCGGTACCCATAATCCTTCGCAGGCCTCGCAGGCTGTGCTCGGCTGCAGTTTCGAACTCCTTGCCGAAGCGGTGCTGCGCGAGTGGAACATCCCGGAAAGTATCGTGCAGGCCCTGACCCCACCGCCGCCGGGCGTGCTGAAACCGGCGAAAGCGCGGCAGGAATGGCTGCAGCAGGTCGCAGCCTTCAGCTCCGCCGCTGCGAGGCTGATTCCCTCGCTGGGCACGCCTGGACAGGAAGCGGCCAGCAAGGCCGTGCTCACCCGTTTCGGCGGCGCGCTGGGACTGGACCACGCGAAGCTGAACCAGTTGTTTGCAGGCGTCGCGCAGGAAACCCGCGCCATCGCCAGCTCGACTGAACTGGCCTTGCACACCGATGAACACGCGCACACGCAGGAAGATGAGGCCGCACCGGAAGTGCGGCAGGCTTCTGCCTCGGCATCTGCCGCTTCTCCTGCACTTGCTGGAGGCGCTGTCGCGGGCAACGACCTGGCGCTCCCGGCCGAGCTGCTGCTGGATGTCATCGAAGAGACGCATGCGCTACAGATCACCGAACGCCACGCAAGCGGCAAGCCGGTCAACGCGCGCGACCTGCTGCTGGCCGGCGTGCAGGACGTCACGCAGATGCTGGCCTCGGGACGTTGCAAGGTCAACGACTTGATGCTGCTGGTGCTCGAAACGCTGTATAGCAGCATGGGTTTCCGCTTTGCGACCGTGTGCCTGAAGGATGTGAATACACACCAGTTCCGGGCACGCATCGCGATGGGAGAAAAGAATTCGGAACGGCAGGCAGGTTTCGCGTTTCCGGTCGCCAGCGCGCGCGACCTGTTCCACCTGTCGATGGATAACGAAGCGGATCTCATGATTTCCGATGCCACCGTGCCCAAGATCCGCGACCTGCTGCCTGCCTGGCATCGCACGCTGCTGCCCGATGCGCGCAGCTTCATCGTGTTGCCGCTGGTCGTGCAGAAAAAACAGATCGGCCTCTTTTATGCAGACCGTTCGACAGCCGCGCCGGAAGGCGTTCCGCACGACGAAACCGCACTCATCAAGACACTGAAAGGCCAGGTGCTGACCGCACTGCAGTCCCGTTAAGCCCGCTCCGGTTTGCTGCCGATGGTCTAGTGCTACTGCGTCATAAAACGAAATTCCTTTGTTGTCAGCACGGACACCGTTGCAGACGTCTGATCAGGCCGATGACCAGCGCCAGGCGCAATGACCGGATCGAATCAGGCACGTGTCGCTGCGCCCGTG
>Ga0196972_1000620_pt1 | contig 15699 bp, 14 predicted proteins | sample S1v_2013CmetaG_FD_148618 | JGI IMG/M metagenome (GOLD analysis project Ga0196972, IMG submission 148618) | Soil microbial communities from Anza Borrego desert, Southern California, United States - S1+v_20-13C | ecosystem: Environmental > Terrestrial > Soil > Desert | place: USA: California...
CTGGGTGACGGTCGGCGACAAGGCCACTTTGCCTGGTCTGGAGCGCAAGCTGAGCCAGCTGGCCTATGGCCTCACGGGCAAGATTCCGGACGGCATGCTGGTGCGGGTCTCATCCGTCAGCGCGCAAAACGAGCTGGCCTACGGCCTGCAGGAAAAATTCATCCGCGACATGCTGCAAAGCATGGACGGCAAGGATCGTCTGCGTGTGGCAGGCAGATTCGGCGCCTGATCGGACCAAGTTTCAAGTTTTACAAGTTTCATTTTTCATAACTAAAACCTCAGGGAAAACAATATGAAAGTTGCACTCATTACCGGCATCACCGGCCAGGACGGCTCCTATCTCGCTGAACTCCTGCTTGAAAAGGGCTATGAAGTCCACGGCATCAAGCGCCGCTCCTCCAGCTTCAACACCGATCGCATCGATCACATCTATCAGGATCCGCATCACGACGACCAGCGCTTCTTCCTGCACTACGGTGACATGACGGATTCGACCAGCCTGATCCGCATCATCCAGCAGGTACAGCCTGACGAAATCTATAACCTGGCCGCGCAATCGCACGTAGCAGTTTCCTTCGAGGAGCCCGAGTACACGGCCAATGCGGACGGCCTGGGTACGCTGCGCATCCTGGAAGCCATGCGTATCCTGGGTCTGCAGAAGAAGACCAAGTTCTACCAGGCATCGACCTCCGAGCTGTATGGCCTGGTGCAGGAAATCCCGCAGAAGGAAACCACCCCCTTCTACCCGCGCAGCCCGTATGCCGCAGCCAAGCTCTACGCCTACTGGATCACGGTCAACTACCGCGAAGCCTATGGCATGTATGCCTGCAACGGCGTGCTGTTCAACCACGAATCACCGCGCCGCGGCGAAACTTTCGTCACGCGCAAGATCACCCGCGCCATTGCACGTATCAAGCTGGGCCTGCAGAAATGCCTGTACCTCGGCAACCTGAATGCGCTGCGCGACTGGGGTCATGCCAAGGATTACGTCGAGATGCAGTGGCTGATGCTGCAACAAGAGAAACCCGAAGACTTCGTGATCGCCACCGGCCGCCAGTACAGTGTGCGCCAGTTCGTGGAAGCCGCGGCCGCCGAGCTCGACATCTACATCACCTGGAAGGGTGAAGGTGTGGACGAGAAAGGCTACGACCAGGACGGCAATTGCATCGTGCAGGTCGATCCGCGCTACTTCCGCCCCACCGAAGTCGAGACGCTGCTGGGCGACCCAAGCAACGCCAAGGCCAAGCTGGGCTGGGAACCAAGGATCACGTTCAAGGAGATGGTCAGCGAAATGGTGCGCGAAGATCTCAAGACAGCGGAACGCGACAGCCTGATCAAGCGCCACGGTTTCCGCGCTCTAGAGCATCACGAATAGCAGCATCACGAATAGCCACATCGAGTAAACGCCCTATTTGAAGGAGACCATCATGGTCATCAGCAAGAATTCGAAAATCTACGTCGCCGGCCACCGCGGCATGGTTGGCTCCGCCATCGTGCGCCGGCTGGGCGTCGCCGGTTACGACAACATCATCATGCGCAGCCACGATGAACTGGACCTGCTGGATCAACAGGCCGTGCATGAATTCCTGGCTTTGGAAAAGCCGGATTACATCTTCGTGGCGGCAGCCAAGGTGGGCGGCATCCACGCCAACAACACCTACCGCGCCGACTTCATCTACCAGAACCTCATGATCGAGGCCAACCTGGTCCATGGCGCCTTCATGGCTGGTGTCAAGCGCATGCTGTTTTTGGGTTCCTCTTGCGTCTATCCGCGCGATTGCCCGCAGCCCATCCGGGAAGAATATCTACTCACCAGCCCGCTGGAGCACACCAATGAGCCGTATGCGCTGGCCAAGATCGCCGGCATCAAGATGTGTGAGGCCTATAACGACCAATACGGCACTCGCTACCTGAGCCTGATGCCGACCAATCTGTACGGACCCAACGACAATTACGACCTCAACAACAGCCACGTGCTGCCTGCCCTTTTGCGCAAAACGCACGAGGCCATGCTCAAGGGCGAACCCTCCATCACGGTCTGGGGTTCAGGCCGGCCCATGCGTGAATTCCTGCACGTGGACGATATGGCAGACGCGTGCGTCTTCGCCATGGAGCGCGACATTGCGCCTGGTCTCTATAACGTCGGCACCGGCTCTGAAGTCAGCATCCGCCAGCTGGCCGAGATCATCATGAAGGTCGTGGGTTACACCGGCAACATCGTGTTCGATAGCAGCAAGCCCGACGGCACGCCGCGCAAGCTGCTGGACGTATCGAAGATGGCAGAGCTGGGCTGGCAGGCGCAGATTCCATTGCGCGCCGGCATCGCCGCCACGTATCGCGCCTATGTTGATGACAGGCGCACAACCACGCACAACCCTGTCATCAGGCAACGGCCACCGGTCGAACTCAGGGCATAACGCAGGGCATCACTTTGATTACTAAAATAAAAATGGCAAACCATCATGGGCAAGCTCGGATCACTCATTAGCCGCCACCGGCACGCAAACTGGGCTTTTCTTGATCAATCAGTAGTCAGCGGCAGCAATTTCATCATCGGGATACTGCTCGCGCGGTTCCTGGGTCCGGAATCATTCGGGGTCTTCGTATTGCTGCAATCGGTGATGCTGTACGTCAACTCGTTCCAGGGCGCGCTGATATTCCAGCCCATGATGAGTGCGGCTCCGCAGCTGGTCGAACAGGAGCGCAGCAAATACCTGCAGGGCGTGTTCGCCATGCAGCTCATCCTCGGGCTCATGCTGGGCCTGGCGGTAACGCTGCTGGCTGTCGCCGCGCATGTCATGGGGCTGATCCACATGGCCGGTCTGCAACCCCTGACGGTGGCGGCAGTAGTCTGCGCCATGCTGGCCTTCCAGCTGCAGGACTGGCAGCGTCGCTATTACTTCGTGCATGAGAAGGCGCGCGCCGCTTTCATCATCGACATCATCAGCTACGGCGGACAGGTGGCCCTGCTGGCGACGGCTTTTGTCATGAAACGGCTGGATGTGGCGACCGGCTTCTGGATCATTGCCGGCGCATCACTGACATCGTTCTGCGTAGGTTTCGTTCACCATTCGCTGCGTCCTGTGTTTGCCCATGCACGCGACGTGCTGCGCGAGGGCTGGCGTACCGGGCGCGATTACCTCGTCGCCTGGCAATTCCAGTGGCTAGGCTCCCAGGGCGTATTCGTGGTGGGTGCCAGCCTGGTGGGTACCCATGCGGTTGGCGGTGTACGCGCCACGCAGAATATCGTGGGCCCTATCAACATCCTGTTCCTCGCCATGGACAACCTGATTCCCGTGGCTGCGGCCCGCCGCTACGGCAGCTCCGGCCTGGATGCACTGTCACGCTACCTATGGAAGATCACGCTGTGGGGCACGGCCCTGCTGGCGCCGGTGCTGATTGTGCTGTCCATTTTCGCCGTGCCGCTCATGGATCTGCTGTACGGCGAAAGCTATGTCGCCTTCGCCTCGCTTGTGTACTGGCAGGCGCTGTATATCTTCATCCAGTTCTACCTGCGGCAGAGCTTCTTCTTCCTGCGCACGGTCAAGGCCACGGGCGTGATTCTGAGATCGGGAATCATCATGGCGGCGTGTTCCATTGCCATCGCCTCCGTGACCGTGGACACGTATCACGCCGAAGGCCTGATGTTTGCACTGCTCGGCGGCGTCAGCGTGAGCCTGATCTATGCCGCATGGTCGGTCCGCAAGATCGCCAATTCACTGCGACAGAAAAAAGCAGGCACTTCCGACTTCGAATTCGACAATAACCAGCTCAAAAAAATAAGTGCGGGAGGGAAAGCCTGATGGAAATCATTGACCGCCTGAAATGGGCAGTTCTGCGCCGTGCACAACTGGCACGTGCCCTCCCCGGTTTCTGGGCCAGCTTCTGGAGCTATGCATCGCCGGATTGCAGCTTCTCCAGCCACAATCGCATCTACCGCCGCACCTATCTGCGTAACGTATCGCTGGGCCGCATGACGTATGTCGCCGAAGTCAGCCGCATCGGGTTTGCCGACATCGGCGCCTTCAGCAGCATAGGTCCCAATGTCCTGCTGGGCGGGCTGGGCAGCCATCCTGTGGACCGGCTCTCCACACACCCCGCGTTCTACTCCTCACGCCTGCAGGCTGGCGACACCTTCTCGCAAACCGACCAGATCGAGGAACTGCCCCGCGTGAGCGTCGGCAACGATGTATGGATAGGCGCCGGCAGCATCGTGCTGGACGGCGTCAGCATTGGTGACGGTGCGATCATCGCCGCCGGTGCAGTGGTCAACAAGGATGTGCCGCCCTATGCCATTGTCGGCGGGGTGCCTGCGCGCATCATCCGCCACCGTTTTGATGAGGAAACCGTAGAAGCGCTGCTGGAATGGCGCTGGTGGGAGCTCGACAACAATCAGCTGCAGACGCTGGCGCCCGGTTTCATGAACCGCAATTGGCGTGCGGAGGATGTGCACGCGATGATGGGCCGCACTGGCAAGGCTTCGTCCGCCCCGCGCCGCCTGAGGAGCATCGTATGAGCGGATTCACCAAACCCGGCAGCAATCCGGCCGCAGCCAAATTGCTGCTGTTCTTTTGCCGCCATCACGTGCCGTTGATTGGTCGACTCTACAAGCTCATGCTCAACTGCGACATCTTCTGCGACCTGCGCAACCGCAAGGTCATCATGCCGCATCCCTACGGCATCATCATCCATTCCAAGACGCAGATCGGCCAGGGCGTGGTCATCATGCAGCAGGTCACGCTGGGCGGACGCCAGCTGGGTGTCAACGAGGCGCCGATTATCGAGGATGACGTCTACATCGGTGCCGGCGCCAAGGTGCTGGGCCATGTACGCATCGGAAAGAACGCAGTGGTAGGTGCCAATGCCGTGGTGACGCGTGACGTCCCTGCCGGCGCTACGGTGGTAGGCGCCAACCGCATTCTAAGCCCTGAGCCGGAGGCCCCAAAAGGGTCAAATGGCAATGGTCGGATTGTAAGACTCGCAAAATGAAAACCCAGAATGAGGCTGCCATCATGACAACACAAAACGTAATACGGCCACCGTTCGAACCGCTGACGTTCAAACGTTTGTACACCAAACCGGATTCGCAGCCACGGCTTTCCATGTCCGATTATTTCGTGCTGTTCGGGCTGTGGCTGGCGCTGTTCTATGTCGCCGATCCTTTCATGTGGCGCCTGGACAAGATCGGCCTCACCAAGCACATCCCGCTTTTCCTGTGCCTGGGTGGCATCATGCTGGCCAACATCGGCAGCTGGCTGTTTCCACCACGGGAAAAGGACGCACCCAAACGCCGCTACTGGCAGGTGCTCAATGCCGCGCTGCCGCTGGTGCTGCTGGGGAGCTGGATCGTCATCGGCAGTTGGTACACGCGGAAATTCGGCGGCACCAACAACACCTTCATCACGGTCGGTCTCTACATGCTGGTCACAGTGCTGGTAGCACGATTGACCATGCTGTCAGCTGCTCGTGACAGGCTGATTCGCGCCTACCTGCTGGGCGCCACGCTGGTCGGCGTGTTCATGACCATTCGCATGCTGCCGCTGGGCTGGCCACAGGTGAATTACCACGAGCTGGAAGCCATGATCATCCCGCTTGCCGTGTACTTTGCGTTGCGTCCCGGCAATCGTCACTGGAAAGCCCTGTGGACGCTGTTTTTCTTGGCCGCCGGCCTGGTATTCCAGAAAAACACCGGCTTCCTGGTCCTGGTACTGACGCTGGGTTACATCTGGATCGCGGAGTGGCGATTCCGCTTCCGGGAGAGCGTCGGCTTCAAGTTCTGGACCATGCTGTGGGTCATCGTTCTCGTTGTCGCCGGCCTTGCGGCCTATGGCTTCCTCGCGTACCAACGCGGGGAATGGCTGCCATCCGGCAATCCTCAATACCGGCTGCTGACGTATGAAACGGCGTGGAACAATTTCCTTGAATCGCCCATCTGGGGGACCAGCTTCACCGATGCCGCCACCAAGCGCTTCACCGCTTTCCAGATCATGGCTGCGCGCGGCATTCTGGCTACGCACAGCGACATCCTGGACATGGCGGCGCAAGGCGGCCTGATCGCGTTGCTGCTGTGGCTGTGGAGTTATATCCGCATTGGCCGCCTAAGCATACGCCATGCTTTGCGAGGCCGCGTCACCGATGATGTGCATGCCGCCATCCACACCTTCGCCTGCATGAGCCTCGCCGGCATCATCGTCTACGCCTTCAACCCGATACTGCTGCAGCCGGCAAAGGCCCTGCTGCACTGGACCCAGATCGGCCTGCTGCTGGGCATGACGCTGTATTTCGCTCGCCATTATGTGGAAAAACCGAAAGCAGCTCTACGTCCGCTGGGCCAGAGACTGGCGCTCGTACCTTATTACAAGAACAGGAAAAACCATGGATACCAGCTTGCAAACAAAGCCTGATAGCGGGCTCAAGATCAGCATTGTCACCTGCTCCTACCAGCAGGGACGCTACCTCGATGCCACCATGCGCTCTGTCCTTGAACAACAGAATGCCGATGTCGAATACATCGTCATGGATGGCGGCTCCACCGACAACAGCGTGGATGTGATCCAGCGTTATGAAGGCAGGCTGGCCTACTGGGTTTCTACCAAGGACAAGGGCCAGACCGACGCGCTGATCAAAGGCTTCAATATCGCCACCGGCGATATCATGGGCTGGCTGTGCTCGGACGACCTGCTGCTGCCGGGTGCGCTGGAAATGGTGAGCCGCTATTTCGAGGAGCATCCTGAAGTGAACGCGGTATACGGCGATTCGTTATGGATAGACGGCGACGGCAATTTCATCCGCCCGAAAAAGGAGATGGGGTTTCGCCGGCTGGCTTTCCTGTTCGATCACAACTACATCTCGCAGCCGTCCATGTTCTGGCGCCGCAGCCTGTATGAAAAGGTCGGCGGACTTGACGCCCGCTTCAACCTCGCCATGGATGCTGATCTGTGGGAGCGCTTCTCGCAGCACACGAAGATTGCGCATATCCCGGCCTACCTGTCGTGCATGCGCTACTACCCGGAGCAGAAGACGCGCGCCATGCATGGCCGCAGTCTGGAGGAATACGACGAAATTCGCAGTCGTGCCAGCATCCCTATGCGTGCCCTGTGGCCGGTGCTGCGCATCGTGGGCCGCGCCGAGCGCGTGCTGTGCAAGCTTGCCACCGGCGGTTATAGCGCGCGCGTACCCGAAAAACTGATTGCTGCACTGCAGCGCTACCGTATCAGGGAAGGCGCTGTATGAGTCTGGCGCAACTTCGCCATCAGTTGGAAACCCTGGCGGATGCGGAATCTAAAAGCCGCCGCATGGCCTGGAAAGTTCTCTATGCCCGGCGCAACCAGCCGCTGCTGGTAGCACCTGACCCGCAGGCCGCGCGCCAGGCCATTGGTTTTTTCATCCGCAACCCGCTGTTGAGATTGTGGGGCCAAGGTTCGCTGCTGCTTGATCGCATGCTGCCGCAGCTCGGTTTGCTGCCCACGCTGCGGCTCAACGAGTTTCCGGTCAGCTTGGCCGGCAAGGACGGTTCGCCCTGCCCTGCCCTGTATATCGGCTTCCCGGGTCCCCTGCAGAAACTGACCCTGTATTGCCCTGATTACCAGGACGGCCAGCACAAGGTCACCAAGGTCGCACTCGAAAAAAGTGCCAACCCAGCCGTGGCGCGTGAAGCCTACTGGCTCGGCACGCTGGGTCAGCTGCCGGAGATCGCCCCCTTCCTGCCTCGCTTGGTCAGTGAAGGCACGCTTGCCTGCGGGCGCAGTTACCTGAGCATGCAGGCATTGCCAAAGGGCAAGTCTTCGCACCGCTTCGACCGGGCACATCGGCATTTCCTGCGGCTGCTAGCCGCCTACCGGCCCGAGCTCACGCCATGGAGCCTGTCCGGCGCCCATGTGCGGTTGCGTGAACGCATGCACCAGGCTCTGCCGCTCATGGATATCCAATACCAGGAATTGCTGCAAACAGCGCTGGAAGAGGTGGAGCGCGAGATCGGCGTGCAGCGCCTGCCCACCTGCCTGCTCCACAGCGACTTCGCACCATGGAATGTGCGCGTGACGAACCAGCACCTCTACGTGTTCGACTGGGAATATGCCGAGGAAAGCGGCAATCCCGTCCAGGATTTCCTGCATTTCCACCTGATCCAGCGCGTGCTCAGACGCTGGCCCATGGGTGCCAGCGGCATGCCCACACTGCTCTCCGAAGTGGCCGCCTATGCGCGCGGGGTGTACGGCGACGACAGCGGCGTAGCCGAAGCGTGCGGCGCACTGGCCCTGCACTACCTGCTGGACACGCTGACCTTCTATACCACGGTTTCCGGTTACCTGGCACCACGCCATCCGGTGGTGCATGCCTATCTTGACCTGCTGCGCAAACGCGCCGAATGGATGCCTCAATCCCGTCTCATGGAAGCAATACCTCATGCCCAACAACAGCGCGCTATTTGAAAAGCTGATCCAGAAATTTGAAAGCGTAGGCATGCCCTATTGCATCCTCGCGGGCTATGACGGCTATCCGGACAACATCACTTCGGATGTCGATTTCATGATCCATGCTTCGTGGAGCGACCGCTTGCCTGCGCTGATAGCCGAGACTGCCGAGGACGGCGGCGCACACCTGGTGCAATCGCTGCAGCACGAGACTTCCGCCACCTATTTCGTGCTGGCGCTGCAGGATGGTCCGACCATGTCCTACCTGCATCCGGATTCCAGCTGCGACTACAAGCGCAGCAACCGTTTCTGGCTCAGCGCCGTGGATATCCTGAAGAACAGGCGCCGCCATGCCAGGGGGTTCTGGGTGCCGTCAGCGCCGGATGCCTTCATCTACTACCTGATCAAGAAGGTGGACAAGATGAGCCTGTCGCAGGAACAGGCCGACCAGCTGATTTCACGCTTTGCCGAAGACCCGCGCGGCTGCAGCGCGCGCCTGCAAAGCCTGTTACCGCCGGCCGAAGCCAGCCTGGTCCAGGCTGCGGTCTGCATACAGCGCAGTTTCGAAGACCCCGTCTGGCAATCGCTGCAGGAATCACTGCCCCATATCCGTGAGTCGCTGCACGCGCAGGCGGAAAGAATTTCCCTGCGCGAACGTTTTCACAATGCACTCGACGAAGCTAGGCGCAAACTCGTTCGCATCCAGCAGCCGACCGGTTTGCACATCGTATTTCTCGGGCCGGACGGCAGCGGCAAGAGCTCGGTCATCGAGTGCTACATGCGCGAAATGGCGCAGGCCTTCCGTCGCATCGAATATCGCCACCTCAAGCCCGGCCCGCTGCGCGGCTCCGGCTCCGGCCCCATCACCGATCCGCATGGGCAACCGGCGCGCGGCCTGCTGGGTTCAACCGCCAAGATCCTGCATTTCTGGGGGACTTATGTAAAAGGTGGCCTACTGTGGTCCTACCCTCGCTACCTGCGCTCCTCGCTGCTGGTATTCGACCGCTATTACCACGACTTGCTGGCCGACCCCGCGCGTTATCGCTACGGCGGCCCCATGTGGCTCGCGCGTTTGCTGGGCAGACTGCTGCCGCAGCCTGATCTGGTATTCATTCTCGATGCCCCGGCGGAAGTGCTGCAGTCGCGTAAGCAGGAGGTGGCATTCGAGGAATCTGTGCGTCAGCGAACTGCGTACCGCAATTTAAAGAGCGAATATGCGCGTGCATACATCATCGATAGCAGCGAACCGCTGGATAAAGTCGTTGCATCGGTGTTGACGCATACCGTGACCTTCATGAAACAGCGCACCGCAAAAAGGCTGGGGCTCAGCCGCGATGCCGCCAGGGGATTCCATCTATGCAAGTCCTGAAAATACTGGTGTCTGCCTATGCCTGCGAACCGGGCAAGGGCTCAGAACCCGGCGTCGGCTGGCGCTGGGCGCTGGAAACGGCAGCTCTGGGGCACGAAGTGTGGGTGCTGACGCGCGCCAACAATCAGGAAACCATCAACAAGGCCTTGAGCACGCACGGCAAGCTGCGCAACCTGCATTTCAGCTATTACGACCTGCCCGCCTGGGCCAGGTGGTGGAAGCGCAATGGCCGAGGCGTCCACCTGTATTACCTTTTGTGGCAATGGGGCGCCTACAAGCAGGCGCACAAACTGCACAAGGCACAGCAGTTCAACACAGTGCATCACATCACCTTCGGCGTCACGCGGCACCCGAGCTTCATGGGCCGGCTGGGCATTCCCTTCATTGTTGGCCCACTGGGCGGTGCTGAACGCGCGCCCCTGGAGCTGCGCAAATATTGCTCGATGGGGGGCCGCATCAAGGACAGACTGCGCGATTTCGCCAACTGGTGCGCACGCCTGGACCCCACCGTACGCCAGATGTACCAGCGCGCCACGGTAATCCTGTTCAAGACGCCGGAATCATTGAATTGGGTGCCAGCCCAATACCGCGACAAAGCCCACTGCATGCTGGAGATCGGTGTGGACCAGATTCCGCCGCAAACCATACAACCAGGCGACCTGCCCAAGAAACGGCATGCGCTGCATGTGCTGTATGTGGGCCGCTTTCTTTACTGGAAAGGCATGGACCTGGGCTTGCGCGCCGTGGCAGAACTGCGCAGCCGCGGCGTGCAGGTGCGCCTCACCATGATAGGCCAGGGACCGGAAAAGGACCGCTGGCAGGCACTGACCGCGCAGCTCAAATTGACCGATTGCGTGACCTGGGTGCCCTGGCTCAAGCAGCAGGACCTGCTGCACGCCTACCGCACCTTCGACACGTTGCTCTTCCCCAGCCTGCATGACTCCAGCGGCAATGTCATCCTGGAAGCCATGGCCTGCGGGCTGCCTGTGGTCGCGCTGGATCTAGGCGGACCGGGCCAGCTGGTCGATAACGATTGCGGCCGCGTGGTGCAAACCCAGGGCCTGAGCGCCGCGGACACCATCAGCAAGCTCGCCGATGCGCTGGAAGCGCTGGCAATGAATCCTCAGCTTACCGAGGAACTGCATGCCGGCGCGCTGGCACGTTCTCATGAATTCGCCTGGAAAAAGACGATCGCCAAGGTATGGGGAGAACGCGGCCTGGGTTACCAGGCTGTCACGCAGCATCACACCGAGGATATTTATGCCCGCGCCTAGAAGAACGTCTCCAAACTTACGATTCTCGGAGCTGCTGTTGCTGGCACCTCGATTGGTCGCCATGATCGCCATTTTCACCGTGCTGACGATGTGGCTGGATTCCGCTACCGCCGCTGAACGATTCGTCGCACCCAATGAAAAAGGCGCGGTGGATTCCGGCCCCGGCAATGCCGAAGCACCCTACAAGACCATTGCACACGCCATGTCGCAGCTGCAGCCCGGCGACAAACTGACCATAGCCGCCGGCACCTACCGCGAATCCATCATCATTCAGCCGCGCACATGGCCCAGCGGCGACAACCCTGCGGTGACGGTAATCGAGGGCAAGGGCAAGGTGGTCATCAAGGGTTCGGACGAGGTCAAGGACTGGCGTGAGCTGGGCAACGGTCTTTATTTCACGACGATTGGCACCGAGCCGCAGCAGGTATTCGTGGACGGCCAGCAGATGATCCAGGTCGGCGGCACCATTTTCGGCGGCTTCCCGGAAAAGAAGGATCACCAGCTGCACGCACTGCACAAGTCACAGAAAGGCATCTGGCCCGGACGCCGCGATGGCAATCAGGACAACATGCCGCCCGACAGTTTTTATTACGACAAGGGCGCGCAGACGCTTTATCTGAAACTCAAGAACAATGGCATCAAGGACAAGCTGGTGGAAGTCAGCGCACGTCCACAACTGCTGGTGGGTAATGACCTGCGCCACGTCACCGTGCGCAACATCAATTTCGAGCACTCCAATACCTCCACCAACACGCGCGCGGCGGCCGTGACCATGATGGGCAACTTCATCACGCTGGAAAATATCCATGTGTCGCGGGCCGACAGCGTTGGCATGGATGTCTGGGGCGATGACATCACCATCAAGAACTCCAGCGCCAACGACTGCGGCCAGATCGGCCTCAAGGCGCGCGGCAAGCGCATCCGCCTCATTGACAATGAAACCAGCCGCAACAATACGCGCGGCTTCAACAAGTGGTGGGAAGCCGGCGGCGCCAAGTTTGTCGGCCTGGGCGGCCTTCAGGATTCCTACGTCAGCGGACACCGCGCCTTCAGCAACCACGGCGACGGCATCTGGTTCGACTGGAAGAACCGCAACAATACGCTGATCAACGGAAATTTCTCGTATAACCGCGGCTTCGGCATCCAGTACGAGGCAAGCGACCGCGGCGTCATTGTGAACAACATTGCCATCGGCAATGAACAGCGCGGCATCTACCTGCCGCACACCTCGCATTCGGTGGTGGCTTTCAATCTGGTCGCCGGCAACCACTTGCAGGGTATCGCCATCGTTGATGAGAATCGCCGCGACAAGGACAAGGAATTCGATTTCAGCGCACGCGGCAACAAGGTCTTCGGCAATGTGCTGGCATGGAACGGCAGCTCGCTGGTGCTGCCAACGGATATCGCCGACAACCAGTCGGACGCGAATATCTACATCGGCACGCCGACGCAGACCAACCCCGGCTTGGGCTGGGTTCGCATGTTCACCGAGCCGCTCGACCGCTGGAGCGGTCGCACCCAGCAGGACAAGAATTCCCTGCGCTGGGATGGCCCCATGGACGAAGGCCTGAAAAAATCCATCGCCGAGCGCAACCACAACCCGGATCTCAACTGGTACCAGGCCGTGCGCAGCAAACTCAAGCCCATGCCCATCAATCCGGACTGGATGAAGCTCGTTCCGGGCATAACCGATACACGGCCAGGGCCCAATCTCTGATCATGCGTGTACTCCTGGCACATAACCGATACCAGCAGGCGGGCGGCGAGGATGCAGTGCTTGCCGAAGAATATCGCCTGCTGCAACGCAATAGCGTCGAGGTCGAACTCTATGAGCAGGACAACCAGCGCATCAACAGCATGCCGGCCATGCAGGTGGCGGTCGATACCATCTGGTCACGGCGCACCGTCAGTGAGATGGGCGCCTATATCCAGCGCTTTCGGCCAGATATCATCCATGTGCACAACACCTTTCCGCTGATTTCGCCTTCACTCTATTTCGCTGCCGCGAAACATGGCGTACCCGTGGTGCAGACCCTGCACAATTTCCGCCTGTTCTGCGCGCAGGCCATGTTCATGCGTAACGGCGCAGTTTGCGAAGATTGCATAGGCCGCCTGCCGTGGCGCGGTGTCATGCGCCGCTGCTACCGCGAATCCAGCGCGCAATCGGCCGTGGTGGTCGGTATGCAAGGCATCCACCACATGCTGGGCACCTATCGTAACAAGATCACGCGTTACATCGCACTCAACAATTTCTGCCGCGACAAATTTATCGAGGCCGGTCTGCCTGCCGACCGCATCGTGATCAAACCCAATTTCGTTGACCTGCCGGCACCTGTTCCCGCTGAGCGCAAGGGCGGCCTGTTCGTGGGTCGGCTGTCTTCGGAAAAAGGCATTGCCACTCTGGCTGCGGCACTGGGCCTGTACCCCGAAGCCGGCATTGACGTCATCGGTCACGGCCCGCAGGAGGAAGAACTCAAGGGCCTGCCGGCGGCACGCCTGCTGGGCTGGATGAAAGGCGAAGAGATTTATCAGCGCATGGGCCGCGCTGCCTATCTCGTGATGCCCAGTATCTGGTATGAAAACTTTCCGCGCACACTGGTGGAAGCCTATGCCTGTGGCCTGCCGGTGATTGCCAGCCGGCTGGGCGCCATGGCCGAGCTGGTGCGCGATGGCGAGACAGGCTTGCTGTTCACCCCGGGCGATGCCGACGGGCTGGCCACAATCCTGCGCTGGGCCGACAACCACCCGGCCGAGATGCGCCGAATGGGCGAAGCCGCGCGGCGCGAATATGAGTCGCATTACACCTCTGAGATCAACTTTCAACAGCTGATGCATATTTACGATGAGGCGCGTCATTATGTCCGTGCTGCATAACCCCCTGCCCGACCCCATTCAGGGCATCTCCTTGCCGAGCGCTGCCGCCAGCGACCGGCCTGCCTGCCGTTGCTGCGGCAGTCAGCGCACGCGCTCGCGCGGCAAACTACCCGATGCGCGGGTATTCGCCGGCACCCAGCTCAGTGAACCATTGGCCGGCGGCACCTTGTACCGTTGCCTGGACTGCAGGCTTGCATTCCGCCATCCGGTCTTCAGCAAAGAGACCTACGACGCCCTGTATCGCCAGGCCAGCTCCTCTACCTGGGACGAAGCCGGACGGCTGGATCAGCAACTCGTGCGCGAGACGCTGTGTGAACTGCTGGAAAAGGGCCGCGTGCTGGATATCGGCTGTGGTACCGGCAGTCTTTTGGCTCCGCTCAGCAGCCGCTTCAACACCTTTGGCATCGAGATCAATCCCGACGCCGCTGCCGTGGCAGAACAACGGGGTGTGAAGATCATGGCTGGCGATCTGGATGCACTGAGCGCTGTGCCCGAGGAATTCGATGCCGTCATTGCCTGCGACGTCATTGAACATGTATTCAACCCACTGGAGCTGGTGCAGCGCATGCTGGCCAAGACTGCCGCCGGCGGTTATGTGATCATATCCACCGGCAACAGCGATGCCTGGAGCTGGTACCTGGCCGGCAGCCGCTTCTGGTACTGCTACCTGCCCGAACATATCAGTTTTGTTTCGCCCGCCTGGTTTCAACGCAATGCGGCATCGCTCAATGTAAAGGTCGCCAGCATACGCGAATTCACCTACAGTCCGCACTATCCGCTCATGGGCAAGACCCTGCGGCTTGCGCTCATGGGCCTGTTCCGGCTGTCACCGGACCTTTATTACCGGCTGCTGCCGCGCATCAAGCGCAACAACATCCCCGTCGGCCGCGGCATCACACAGGATCACTTCATCGTCGTGCTGCAGAAGCAGCGCGCAGGCTTGCAATGACAGAGAAAGACATGAACACGCACAACCACACCATCCACAACTATCAACCCCAGGGCACACGCGTACTCGGTTCCTTCATCAACGCCTGCAGCTGGCGCAGCGCCATCAATACCATCCATCGCTGGGGCGCTGCCAGGGAATCGCGCTATGTCTGCATCTGCAATGTGCATTCGCTGATCACCGCGCGCAAGGACGAGAAATTCCGCAAGATACTGGACGAGGCAGACATGGCAACGCCGGACGGCATGCCTGTGGCCTGGATGATGCGCAAGCTCGGATTCCCGCTGCAGGAGCGCATCAACGGCCCCGACCTCATGTGGAAATACTGCGCGCAGGCCGCACAACGCAACGAACCCGTTTACCTTTACGGCAATACGCCTAAAACCCTGGCCTCGCTGACGGCACGCCTGCACATGGCCTTCCCCAACCTGCAGATCGCCGGCACCTTTTCGCCGCCATTCCGCGCATTGACTGAACGTGAGGACGCCAACATCGTGTCCGAGATCAATGCCTCCGGTGCGCGCGTGGTATTCGTCAGCCTGGGCTGCCCCAAGCAGGAGATGTGGATGGCTGAACACCGCGGCCGCATCAAGGCCGTCATGATAGGTGTAGGTGCGGCATTCGATTACCACGCAGGCACCATTCAGCGCGCGCCGCTATGGATGCAGCAGCGCGGACTGGAATGGCTGTACCGGCTCTGCAGCGAGCCGCGCCGCCTGTGGAAGCGCTACCTGGTGACCAATACGCAGTTCGTTTTCGGTGCCATCGGCCAGCTTGTCCGTCATCACATCCGCCGCCTGTAACCCATCTGTAACGGCGCTG
>Ga0196972_1000621_pt1 | contig 15691 bp, 13 predicted proteins | sample S1v_2013CmetaG_FD_148618 | JGI IMG/M metagenome (GOLD analysis project Ga0196972, IMG submission 148618) | Soil microbial communities from Anza Borrego desert, Southern California, United States - S1+v_20-13C | ecosystem: Environmental > Terrestrial > Soil > Desert | place: USA: California...
AGGCGCGGCAGGAGCACGACGGTAGCGATCGCCCCGCCGCCGAGCGAGGCGAGCAGCAGCGTGTAGGTACCGGCGCCGCCATTGTCGAGGTTACGGGCGACTAGCGGCAACAGCGCCTGCAAGGTAATCGCGTGAAAGAAGAACAAGGAAATGCGCAGCAGGACGGATTTCATGCGCCCGGAGTGGCGCACGAACTGCACGCCCACGCGCATCGCGCGGCCAAGCGGCTCAGGGCCGAGCGGGCTGGGGACATGCGCGCGCTTCCAGCGCAGCAGACATACGCCGGACACGAGGGACAACACCGCGGTCAGCATGAACACATAGCCGCTGCCGGCGGCGGCGATCACCGCGCCTGCCACCAGCGGCCCGGCGATGCGGGAAGCGTTCATGGCGACCGCATTGAGGGCCAGCGCGCCGGAGAGTTGCTGGCGCGGCACCAGTTCCGGCACGAGGGCGGCGTAGACCGGCCAGCGCATTGCAAGCCCGATGCCGTTGGCAAAGGTCAACGCCAGCAGCAGGAGCGGCGTGATCGCGTCCGACAGCACGGCGGCGACGAGCAGCGTCGCCATCGCGGCGATCCAGAACTGGGTGAATACGAAATAGCGGCGGCGGTCGAGGATGTCCGCCAGCGCACCGCTCGGCAAGCCGAGCAGGAACACCGGCAGGGTCGAGGCGCTCTGCACCAGCGCCACCCACACCGGGGATGCATTGAGCGAGGTCATCATCCATGCGGCGGCGACGTCGTTCATCCACATGCAGATGTTGGACACCAGCGTGACGCTCCACAGCAGGCGGAAGATGCCATGCCTGAGCGGTGCGACCGGCGAATGCGCGCCGGCGAGTTCCGCAGCCGTAACGGCCATCCTACGGCTGCCCCGCTCCAAGCTTGTCCATCACGTCAGGCTTCTGCGCATACAGTTGCGTCACGTACGACTTGTTGTGCGGACCGCCGTCCACCGTGAGCGCGACGCCGTTGATATAGGAAGCGCGCGGTGATGCGAGGAAGGCGATGACGTCGGCGAGTTCCGACGGCTGGCCCCAGCGCTGGCCCTTGGGCACGGATGTCTTTTCAAGGCCGCGGCGCACCGCATCGGCGGACTTGTCGTCCAGCGAGCGGTTCAGCGCCTGGCCTTCCCACAGCTTGAAGCGGTCGTCCGATTCGACCACGCCGGGCACCACGCAATTGACGCGGATGCCGAGCTCGGCCAGTTCGGTCGCCAGGTCGATCGAGAAGCGCACTTCGGCCGCCTTCGCCGGGCCGGTGCAGCTGGAGCCGGGCGGGAAGTTGCCGCGCAGTGCAGTGCGCCCCGAGACGTTGATGACCACGCTGTTGCCCGGCTTGGCCAGCAAGTCCAGCATCCGTTGCGTGACGCGGAACTGCGCGAAGAAGTTGATCGCCATGCCTTCCATCAGGTCGGCGTTGGTGACCGAGGCGAAGGGCTTGTAGATGCCGGTGCCGGCATTGTTCACGAGCACATCGAGCTTGCCGTAGTTGCGTTCCACGTGCTGGCCGAGACGCTCGATGTCTTCCACTTTCGTGACGTCGGTCTGCACCGCATCGATGGTGACGCCGGTGGCGGCGCGCACGCGCTCGACGGCTTCTTCGAGACGGCCGGCATCGCGGGCGCAGATGATGACTTTCGCGCCTTCCGCGGCGAACGTGATGGCCGATGCCAGGCCGATACCCCGGCTGCCGCCGGTAATGCAGACGATCTTGTCGTTCAGGTTCAGATCCATTTTTCAATTCCTTCAATCAGGTGCAGCAATCAGGCGGGGGTAAACATCGGCACCGGCGGTCCGCCGTCGGTGGGCGAAAACACGAGGCGGACCGCTTGTCCGATCGACAGGCGGTCGAAGTCGCAGTCGCGCAGGTTGGTGAGCATGGTCGGCCCTTCTTCCAGCGTGACGTAAGCCACGGCGAACATCTCGGGCGCGCGGCGCATCACGCTGTAGGAGTAGATCGTGCCCTTGCCCGATGCCTCGCGCCACTCGGTATTGCCGTTGAAGCAGAACGGGCACACGGCGCGCGGGTACCAGTGCGCCTTGCCGCAATCCGTGCACCACTTGAGCAGGAAGCGGCCTTCCTGTGCGGCGTCCCAGAAGGCTTGCGTTTCCGGGTTCGTTGCCGGCGCCGGGACGATGCGTTCTTTTTGCGTCATGTCCAATTACTCCCGTTCCATGATGAGGGTGGCGCTGCCATGCCGTGTCGCCAACATGCCGCCCGTTCCCTGCGCCAGCGCCAGGTTACAGTTGGGCACCTGCACCGCCGGATGCGCTTCGCCGCGCAACTGGCGCACCGCTTCGATGATCTTGGTCATCCCGCCGCGGTTGGCCGGATGGTTGTTGCACAGGCCACCGCCGTCGGTGTTGAAGGGCAGCTTGCCGACGCCGGAGATCAGGTTGCCGTCGGCGACGAACTTCCCGCCCCCGCCCTTGGCGCAGAAGCCGAGGTCTTCGAGCTGGATCAGCACAGTGATGGTGAAACTGTCGTAGATCGACGCATACTTGATGTCGGCGGGCGTCACCTTCGCTTCGGCGAATGCCTCGGCGCCCGACCAGACCGCGCCGGAATACGTGAGATCGATCTCGCCGCCGGCCTGGTGCTTGACGGTCTCGCCGGCGCCGATGATCTTGACCAGCGGACGCTTGAGCGTGCGCGCAATCTCGGGACGCGCCACGATCAGCGCGCCACCGCCGTCACTGATGACGCAGCAGTCGAGCCGGCGCAGCGGATCGGCGACCACCGGCGAGGCCAGCACGTCTTCGACCGTGACCACCTCGCGCAGCATCGCATGTTCGTTGTGCTGCGCATGCTGCGATGCCGCCACCTTGATCCAGGCAAGCTGCTCACTGGTGGTGCCGTACTGGTACATGTGCCGCATCGCGCACATCGCATAGCCGTTCACGTTCGCAATGCCGTAGGGGTACTCCCACTGGACATCCGGCTGGGAAGGATTGCGCATGCGCGGCGTGGTGCCGGTGGCCATGCCCTCGCTGCGCGGCCGGCCCGCCAGCGTGATCAGCGCGACGTTGCACTTTCCCTCTGCAATCGCACGCGCTGCATGGTTCACCAGCGCCAGGTAGCTCGCGCCGCCGATGTCGGTGGAATCCACGTGCCTGGGACGCAGGTTCATGTAGTCGATCATCGAGGTCGGGCCCATGCCGGGCGCGTCGCCCGAGCAGAAGTAACCGTCGATGTCGTCCTTGGTCAGTCCGGCGTCTTCCAGCGCGCCTCTTGCCACTTCAGCGTGCAGTTGCGCGACCGACTTGTCCGGCGCCTTGCGGGTCGGATGTTCGTAGGCGCCGACGATATAGGCTTTTCCGTGGAGGCTCATGTTGCACACGCTTCGGTTTTATCCAGCGCCGCAGCAACGAGCACCGCCGTCGCCTTGCCGCGCAGGACGGTCTTGTCGCCGACGCGCGCCTCCAGTTCCACCTGTGATTCGCCTTCGGCGGTGGTCTCGCTGACCGTTGCCGTGACGTCGACCACATCGCCTACCCAGACCGGCGACAGGAAGCGCGCCGAGATCCGTTTCAGGAAGACCTGCGGCCCGATCGCTTCGGACAGGCAGGAGGCCGCGAAGCCCATGGTCAGCATGCCGTGCGCGATCACGCCTTTCAATCCTGCCTCCAGCGCGAACGGCTGGTCGAAGTGGATGCGGTTGAAATCGCCGGAGGCGCCGGCGTATTTCACCAGTTGCGTGGTGCTGACCGGGCCGCGACGGATGCGGAATACATTTCCCGGCTGGAGTGAATTCTTTTCTGCCATGCTTTCCTCCGGTTACTTGTTCGCGCCGAGCGCACCGGCCGCGCGGTACACCACGACCCGGCCGTTGGTCAGCACCAGCTTGCCCTCGCGGTCGACGGCGCGCAGTTCCTGAATGAGCAGCTGCATGTTGCCGCTGCGTCCTTCCTTTTCCTCGATGGCCACGAAATGCAGGCGGCACTCGAGGACGTCGCCCGCCACAATGGGACGCTCATAGTTGAAGTACTGTTCCCCTGCGAGGATGCGGCCTTCGTCCAGGCCCACCATCCACGGCTGGCGCTGCGGCGGTCGGAAGCTGGTCGGGAATGTCGGCGGCGCAAGCACGTCCGCATAGCCCATGCCGCGCGCGAAGGCAGCGTCGCGATAGAGCGGGTTTTCATCCTGCAGCGCCTCGGCGAACAGGCGGATCGCACCCTTTTCCACTTCCACCGTGAAAGGCGGTGTGGCGGTGCCGACGAGTGACTTGTCTACTTCCATGCTGTGTTCCTTGTTCAAGACACTTGCTTGTTCAATACGATCAGCGCGTCCGCCATGTTCAGGCGGTCGCCGCCGACAGCGATCAGCGGGTTGATGTCGACTTCCTTGACGAGATCACGGTTGGCCACCGCGAAGTCGCCGAGCGCAACCAGCAGGTCGGCGACCTTGTCCAGGTTCACCGGCTCGCGTCCGCGCGCGCCCTGCAGGATCTTCACGCCGCGCAGCTCGCCGATCATCCGCAGTGCTTCGTCCTGGCTGAACGGCGGCAGGCGCATCGAGACATCGTTGAGGATTTCGACATAGATGCCGCCCAACCCGCACAGCACCACCAGGCCGAATTCCGGATCGCGGGTCAGGCCGAGGATGAGCTCGGTGCCCTGCGGCAGCATTTCCTGCACCAGTACGCGTCCGCGCTTGTCGCCGGGCACGGCTTTCTGCATGCGCTCGACGATGGTCTCGAAGGCGGCGGCGACCGCCTGCTCGTCCTGCAGACTGAGGAAGACGATGCCGGCTTCCGACTTGTGCAGGATGTCGGGATGCTCGCCCTTGAGGGCGACCGGATAACCGATGGCGCGTGCCGCCGCCACCGCGTCTGCCGCTGTGTTAACCGCCTGTTCCTTGGTCGCGGGGAAACCGAGTGCCGTGAGCACTTCCTTGCTTTCGCGTTCGGTCAGCGAGGACTTGCCGGACTTGGCCGCTTCTCGCAGCAGGTCTCGTGCCTTTTCGGCGCCTCCCGCGTTGCGCCGTACGGCGTCCTGCTGCTCGCGGTGCTGCACGGTGCAGTAGCGATCAAGCGCTTCGATCGCGGCTGCGGCGCGGGCGGCGGTGCGGAACACCGGAACCGTACTCTCGCGCAGCAGGCGCATGCCGTTGCCTTCGAAGCTGCCGCCCGCCCACAGGACGGTGACGATCTTTTCCGATTCCCCGGCCAGTGCAATGAAGTCCTCGACGGCGCGATCGTAGCTGCGCGCCACGGTAATGATCGGCACGGCGATGTCGACAGACTCGTCTTCCAGCAGCACGCGCAGGCAGCGGCCCCAGAAGGCGTCGTCGCCGATGGCGCGGGCAGTGGTGTCGAGCGGGTTCTGGAAGTTGCCCGAGAAACCGAGCTCGCGCTCGATGGCCGCCATGGTGGTCGCCGAGAACGGCGCAAACTTCAGGCCGTGGGTCGACGCATGGTCGGCGAACAGGCCGATGTGTCCGCCGGAGATCGAGAACGCTGTGCATTTCGAACCCGGCGCCACCGGGCGCTTGAGCTTGCCTGCCGCGCGCAGCTTTCCGAACATCGCCGCGATCTGGTAGAACTCGTCGACGTCGTGCGTGCAGGTGACGCCGAACTGCCGGCACACCGCTTCGAACACCTCGGCCGAGCCGGCCAGCGCGCCGGTGTGCGATGCGGCCATGACCTTGCCGAGGTCGGTGCGCCCGGACTTGAGCACAACCACCGGCTTGCCGGCGTCGCGTGCCAGTCCGAGGAATTCGATGAATCCTTCCGGATCGCGCACCGCCTCGATGGTGATCGCGATCACGTCGGTGCGCGCATCGTTGACCAGGAAGCGCGCGATGTCGATGGTGTCGAGGTCGGCTTCATTGCCGGTGGTGACCACATGGCTGAAGCCGATGCCCTCTTCCAGCGCATTGAACAGCACAGTCGCAAACCCCAGGCCGCCGCTTTGCGACACCAGGCCGATGCGTCCCGGCTGGATGTCGGGCCAGTCCATCGCCGCTGCGGCGGTGGCGCAGACACGGTCGGCGAAATTGGCGAAGCCGATGCAGTTCGGGCCGATGACGCGCATGCCGTTTTCATGCGCAAGCGCCACCAGTTCGTCCTGCAGGCGCTTGCCTTCCTCATCGCCGCGCTCGGCAAAGCCAGCGCTGGCGACCACCAGCAGTTTTGCGCCGAGCTGCTTGGCGCCGCGTAGCGCGTTGTGCATCTGCTCCGGGGCAAGCGCGTACACGATGCAGTCCACCGGCCCGGGAATGGCAGCCAGTTCGGGATAGCATTTCAGGCCGGCGATTTCGGCGCTCTTGGCGTTGACCGGATAGATGGTTCCCTTGTAACCCTGGCGCAGCAGGGTCGGGATGATCTTGCCGGTAAAGCGCGTCGGGTTGCTGGAGGCGCCGATCACGGCAATGGATGTCGGGCTGAACAACGCAGCCAGGGAAGCGGCGGGCGCGCGTACACGCTTGGTGACCGCCGGGCTTGCAAAAGGCATGTTCATCTTGGATGTGACTCAGTGAGGTAAATGAAAAGCGTCAGTCCTTGTTGCCGAGCGACTGCAGCTCGAAGCCGACCGATGACTTGAACAGTTCGCGCAGGTGCTGCACGGTCCAGCCGCCGAACATGAAGGCTTCGGCCACTTCCTTCGGATGCGACCAGAGCGAGAGCTTGTCGCCGGCAATGCCGACGACCTGGCCGTTGATCCATTCGGACTCGTCGAGCGCGAGATACAGCGCCGCCGGGGCCACCTGCTCGGCCGTGCCGCGCAGCACCACGCTGCCGCCCTTCCATGCCGCATCCTTGCGGGCCTTCACGTCTTCCGGGATGCTGTTGGTCATGTCGGTGACGGCGCGCGGCGAGATCGCGTTGACAGTGATGCCGTACTTCTTCACCTCCTGCGCCAGCGTGCGGGTCAGGCCGAGCACGCCGCCCTTGGCGGCGGCATAGTTCGCCTGGCCGATGCTGCCGCGCAGGCCGGAGCGCGACGCGATGTTGATGATGCGTCCGCCCTGGCCCGCTTCACGCATGGCGCGGATGGCCGAACGGGCGCAGGCGAAGGTGCCCTTCAGGCAGACCGCGATCACCTGATCCCATTCCTGCTCGCTCATGTTGAAGCTCATGCGGTCGCGCAGGATGCCGGCGTTGTTGACCAGGACATCGATCTTGCCGAAGGCCTGCACGCAGTCCGCAACGAGCTGGTCGGCGCCGGCGAAGGTGGAGATGTCGGAGTGCTGGGCGACTGCCTTGCCGCCCAGTTCGCGGATCGCGGCAGCCGCCTCGTCGGCCTTGGCGGCGTTAATGTCGTTGACCACTACCTGAGCGCCTTCGGCGGCGAAGGCTTTCGCGAATGCCAGGCCGATGCCCTGGCCGGCTCCAGTGACAACGACGGCTTTGTTTTGCAATAGCATGATTCAAACGTCCTATCAGGTGAGGTCGATCACTCGACGCGGATGTTCAGTTCCTTGATGACCTTCGAGAACTTGGCGATCTCGGTATCGATGAAGTTGCTGAGTTCCTGCTGGTTGAAGGTGATCGGGTCGGCGCCCTGGGTGGCGAAGGCTTGCTTCATCTCGGGCGACTTCACTGCGTCGGCCACCGCTGCGCTCAGCTTGGTCGCTGCATCCTTGGGAATGTCTGCCGGCGCCATGATCGCGTACCACTGGGAGAACTCCACGTCCTTGACGCCCGCCTCGGCGAAGGTCGGCACATCCGGCATCGAGGAAGAACGGTTCTTGCTCGCTACCGCCAGCACGCGCAGGCGGCCGGATTTGATGTGGGGAATCACCGCGGTCGCGCCGATGAAGGCCACCGGGATCTGGCCGGCGATCACGTCCGCCACTGCCGGGCCGTCGCCCTTGTAGGCGGCGTGGACGATGTCCATCTTGGTCGCCTGCTTGAACTTCTCGCCGGTCATGTGGCCGGTGCCGCCCACACCGCTGGAACCGAAGCTCAGCGTGCCCGGGTTGGCCTTCGCATAGTTGATCAACTCCTGCACGGAATTGACCGGCAGCTTGCTGCTGACGATCATCACGAGGGGTACTGCGCCTACCATGCCGATCGGCGTGAAGTCCTTGATCGCGTCGTAGGACGTCTTCGGATAGAGCGTGATGTTGGTGCCGTGCGTGGCGCTGTTGCCCATCAGCAGAACATGCGGGTCGCCCTTGTTCTTCGCGACATAGGTCGCGCCGATGATGCCGTTGGCGCCCGTGCGGTTCTCGACGATGAAGGTCTTGCCGAGCGTGGACTCCAGCTTCTTGGCCATGGCGCGGGCGAGATAATCGTTGGTGCCGCCTGCGGCGAAGGGCGACACGAGCGTGGTGGTCTTGGACGGATACTGGTCTTGCGCTACGGCCGGGTTGAAGGCGAAGGCGGTGACCACGCTTACTGCGACTGCGGTGTTCTTGACAAAACGAAATACCATTTCAAGTCTCCTGTAAAGAAATCGGCCGTGCCTGCCGGCCGTATCGTCGGCCCTTGTGGCCGGCTGCCTATCCTCGCTGACCTCAACCTATTAGTTGTTAATGTCAACGGTTGATAGTCTCAACTATGTAGTTGATGATGTCAACCGTTTTTGACATCTTTCTTGCGCTTGGATTTGTGTCGCTCCCAAGCAGCGGAAGATGAAGGGCCATAAACAAAGAAGACCGCGAAAGGCACGAAGAAATCACTCTTCGTGCCCTTGGCGGTCTGCGGGCGGTTCCCCTGCTGCGGCCGTGCTATTCCATGATGGGTACCTGTCAGTCCTCCGCCAGCTTGAGATTGCTGGGCTGGCGTTTTTCGATCGCCCACTTCAGCAACGCGGCGCTGCGAAAAATGCCGTGCGCGAATTTGCCGTAAGGCAGCGTGAGGAACAGCGCCATGACGACGCCGAGGTGCAGCGCAAGCAGCAGCGCCATCGCGCCGCTGTCGCGCCAGGCCAGCAGGGCCAGCCCGGTCAGGCTGGTCAGCAGGAGCAAGACGATGAATCCACGGTCCATCGGTTTCTGTTCGGCGTCGCCGTGCACCGGGTTGCGCCGCAGGTTCAGCCACAGCAAGCCGGCCGGCCCGATCAGCAGGCCGATGCCGCCCGCGGTGCCGAGCAGCACGGGCAGGCTGGTCAGCGCATACGGCGCTTCCCATCCGAACAGGTAGTGGTACAAGGTCGCGACGGAGGTGGCGGCGAAGCACAGCATGAAGCCGTAGAAGGTGAAGTGATGGAAACGGCGGCGCCACAAGGTGAAGCGGTCGTCCGCATCGTTGCAGCCGTCGCCGTGACCACCGTCGAGGTATTTCAGGCGCAACACGTTGCCGGTCGCTTCGGCCACGGATTCGCCCGACGCGGCTTTCAGGAACTCCGCCGGCGTCACATCGCGCCAGAACCTGCGCACGCCGAGCGCGAGCGCGAGCACGGCAAAGCCGAATACCGCGCCGAACATCTGCGCCAGCGTGTTGTGCGGGAAGATCGCGTAGAAGTTGCCAGCCATCGGCTCGTGGAACAGCGAGCCGGTGACCATGAGCGTGAGCACCAGGAACAGCGCGAGCCCGCCCGCCGTCGCCAGCGCCAGCGTGAGGCCGGCGCGTTTGTACAGGGCGCCCAGTGCCGGCGGCCACGCATAGTCGCCATAGGTCTGCATGCGCACCTTGGCCATCGCCTTGGGCACATTGACCGCGAATTCATGCGGCGGCGCGTACTGGCAGGCATGCAGGCAGGCGCCGCAGTTGTGGCACAGGTTGGCGAGGAAGTGGATGTCGGCCTTGCCGAATTCCAGCCGGCGCGTCATCGCCGGGAAGACCGCGCAAAAGCCTTCGCAATAGCGGCAGGCATTGCAGATCTGCATCTGACGGCCGACTTCGGCTTCATTGGCGCTCAGGGCCATAGGCGTGGCAGCCGCCAGGCTGCGCGCGTCGTTGATCAATGTTTCAAGCTGCTGCATGTTCAATTCCTTGTTTGCCTGCGGTGAGTGCTGCATGCGCGGCCTGGGTGCCTGCAATGCGTCCGAACGCGGTGCCGATGGACATGCCGACGCCGGCGGTGTATCCCTTGCCGAGCACGTTGCCGGCCATCATTTCACCCGCGACGAACAGGTTCGGGCTGGGCTCGCCGCCGAAATGCACCGCTGCGGTCTCGTCGGTCTTCAGTCCGAGATAGGTGAAGGTGATGCCTGGCCTCAGCGCATAGGCGTAGAACGGGGCGGTGTCGAGCGGGCGCGCCCAGTGCGTCTTCGGCGGGCTCAGTCCTTCGGTGTGGCAATCGTCGAGCACGGCGTGGTCGAAGGTGCCGACGCGGCAGGCGGTGTTGTACTCGGTGACGGTGCGCATGAATGCACGCTCATCCAGCGCGAGCTTGCGCGCCAGTTCCGGGAGCGTGTCGGCCTTCACCCCGGGGAAGACCGGCGGCATGAAGCGTCCGATCGCCTTGCTGTCGATGATCGAATAGCCGATCTGTCCCGGCTGATGCGCAACGAGCCGGCCCCAGATCGCATAGCGCTTGGGCCAGAAGTCTTCGCCTTCGTCGTAGAAGCGTTCGGCCTTGCTGTTGACCATGATGCCGAGCGACACGCAGTCGACGCGTGTGCAGATGCCGCCGTCGTACAGCGGCGCGCGGGCGTCGATGGCGACGGAATGGCATTGCGTCGGATCGCCGATGGAATCGGCGCCGGCCTCGATCATGTACTTGAGCAGCACGCCCATGTTGAAGCGGGTGCCGCGGATCAGGAAGTTGTCTGCCACCCACTCGCCGTTGATCTGGCCCCAGGCTTCGCGCAGCCATTCACGGTTGGATTCAAAGCCCCCCGCCGCCAGCACGCAGGCGCGTGCCTCGATGCGCTCGGCGCCGACGCGGGCGGCGACAAAGCGGCCATTGTCCAGCTCGATGGCATCGACCGCGGCCTTGTAGCGCACCTGCACGCCCATCGCCTCGGCGCTGCGGTAATAGGCATTGACCAGCGCCTTGCCGCCGCCCATGAAAAAGGCATTGGTGCGGGCCACGTGCAGCGCGCCCGAGAGCGGAGGCTGGAAGCGCACACCGTGCTTGCGCATCCAGTCGCGGCAATTCGACGACGCGCGGATGGTCAGGCGCGCCAGCTTTTCATTGGTGATGCCGCCGGTGACCTTGAGCAGGTCTTGCCAGTACTCCTCCTCCGGATAGGCATCCACCAGCACGTCTTGCGGTCCGTCATGCATGCAGCGCAGGTTGCGCGTGTGGATGGAATTTCCGCCGCGCCACTCGCGCGGGGCCGCTTCCAGTATCAGCACGCTCGCGCCCGCCTCCCGCGCCATTAGGGCCGCGCATAGCGCCGCGTTGCCGCCGCCTATGACCAATACATCAACCTTCATGTGTCTCTTCCACCATGTGAGTTACGCAACAAGAACCGCCGCCATCAATGTATACAGCAGCATACATTACTATGCATACGTTTGTATACATTGGTATGCAAAACTTTCGGGGGAAGCTATCATAGGCGCACGGCGGGCCGGCGAGATACCATTGGGCCCGACGACAATTGCAACCATTTCACAGAAGGCTTGAAGCGATGGCCCTAGAGCAACCTTCCCCTCCCACTTTCCAGACACCGGAAAAGGCCGCGATTCCGCGCGGCGAGCTGGCTTACCGGCAGATCCGGGATGCGATCCAGTCGGGCCGCCTGACGCCGGGCACGCGGATGCGCGAAGTTGAAGTGGCGCAATGGCTGGGCACGAGCCGCACGCCGGTGCGTGAAGCGCTGGGCCGCCTGCTCAACGACGGGCTGGTGGCGAACGACCCGAACCGGGGCATGATCGTGACCGAGCTCGACCACCAGATGGTCGACGAGCTGTACGTCATGCGCGAAGTGCTGGAGGGAACGGCCGCAGGACTGGCAGCGCGCAATGCGACGGAATCGGAAATCGCCATGCTGCGGCGGCTGGCGGAGAAAGACCGGACCATCGGCGACAATCCCGCCGAGCTATCCAGCAACAACAAGTCCTTCCACGACACGCTGTACCAGAGCGCGCACAACCGCTACCTGCTGAAGACGCTGAGCACGCTGCGCGAGTCGATGGCCTTGCTGGGGCATACGACGCTTGCCCTGCCGGGGCGGTCTTCAACGGCGATCAATGAGCACGAGGAAATTGTTTCTGCGATCGAGAAGCGGGATGCGGAGGCGGCGGAGGCGGCGGCGCGGTCGCATATTCGTGCGGCGTATAAGGCGCGGATGAAGGTGTTGTTTGAGGAGAAGGGCTAAGGCTTGGACAAGTTCCCTCCCCCTGGAAGGGGGAAGGAGCCGTCCGGTTCTCCGCCAGCCTACTTCCCCGCCCCCGCCTCCGCCAGCGCCTTCTCATCGATCTGCACCGGCCCCTTGCCGCTGAACCGATCAAGCAGCAGATAAATCACCGGCGTAATCAACAGCGTAATCACCTGCGAGAACAGCAGCCCGCCGACCACCGCCAAACCAAGCGGCTGCCGCAGTTCCGCCCCCGCCCCCAAACCGAGCGCGATCGGCAATGCGCCGACGATGGCAACCACGGTGGTCATCATGATCGGACGGAAGCGCAGCAGGCAGGCGGTGCGGATCGCCTCTGCCGGCGCCATGCCTTGCGTGCGCTGCGCATCCAGCGCGAAGTCGATCATCATGATGGCGTTCTTCTTCACCAGGCCGATCAGCAGCAGGATGCCGATCGTTGCGATGAGCGTCAGCTCCATCCCGAACATGGCGAGCGTGATCAGGGCGCCGACCGCCGCCGACGGCAGGCCGGCGAGGATGGTGATCGGGTGGATGTAGCTTTCATACAGCACGCCGAGCAGGATGTAGATCACCACCACCGCCAGCACCAGCAGCGCCGCCTGGCTGGCCTGCGAGGATTGGAAGACCGCCGCGTCTCCGGCATACGACGTGATGACGCTCGCCGGCATGCCGATCTTCGCCTTCATCTCATCGATGCGCGCGGTCGCGTCGCCGAGCGGGAAGCCGGGCGCGAGGTTGAATGACAGGGTGATCGCTTCCAGCTGCCCCTGGTGGTTCACCGAGATCGGGCCGGCGTCGCGGCGCACCGTGGCCACGCTGGTCAGCGGCACGAGGGCGCCGGTATTGCTGCGCACGTGGATCTTGCGCAAGTCGTTCTCGTCCTGTTTGCCGGCATTGGCATCCTGCATGATCACCGAGTAGCTGTTGCTGCTGGTGAAGATCGTCGAGACCTGCCGCTCGCCGTAGGCGCTGTACAAGGCGCTGCGGATATCCTGGATTTGCACGCCGGCGGCGTTGGCGCGGTCGCGGTCGATATCGACCACTGCCTGCAGGCCGCTCATCTGCGAGTCTGAGGTCACGTCGAGGAAACGCGCATCCGAGCGCAGTTCCGCCTGCATTTTTTCCGCCCAGTCGGTCAGCTCGTCGGAGCGCACGCTTTGCATCACGAACTGGAAACGGCTCGCGCTGGAACGTCCGCCGAGGCGCAGGTTCTGGATCGGCGTCAGGTACACCTGCACGCCCGGCAAGTTGCCGAGCTTGCGGCGCAGGTCGCGCAGCACGGTATTCATCGGCGCGCGCTCGCCGCGCGGCTTGAGCCCGATGAACAGGTTGCCGGTATTCCCTTCCCTCGCGCGCGCGGTCACGCTGATCACGTTCGGGTCGCGCTGCACGATGTCGGCCGCGTTCGTGATGATGCCCACCATCGTCGGATAGGAAGCATCTTCCGGCCCTTCGATCGTGGCGCTGATCTGGCCGATGTCTTCCGTCGGGAAGAAACCCTTGGGAATGGTGACGAACAGGACCGCGGTGAGTGCAAAGGTGGCCGCTGCGAGCAGCATGACCGTCAAGCGATGTGCGAGCGCCCAGTCGAGGCAGCGCTCGTACAGGCGCAGGGAAGCGTTGAACCCGCGCTCGAAGCCGCGAATCACCCAGTTTTCCCGGCGCGCCTCGCCGCTGTGCTCGTGCTTCAGGTAGCGGCTGCACAGCATCGGCACCAGCGTCAGCGACACCACCGCCGACACCAGCACGGAGAGCGACACCACGGCCGCGAATTCGTGGAACAGCAGGCCGATCACGCCCGGCATGAAAAAGATCGGGATGAAGACCGCGACGAGCGAAATCGAGATCGACACGATGGTGAAGCTGACTTCGCGTGCGCCTTTCAGCGCCGCCGACAGCGGATCGAGCCCCTCCTCCATGTGCCGCACGATGTTTTCGAGCATGACGATGGCATCGTCGACCACCAGGCCGACGGCAATGGTGATGCCGAGCAGCGATACATTGTTCAGGCTGTAGCCGAGCCATTGCATGAGCGCGAAACAGCCGATCAGGGAAATCGGCAGCGACAAGGCGGGAATCGCCGTGGCCGACAGCCGCTTGAGGAACAGCAGGATGACCAGCACCACGAGGCCGACGGTCAGCAGCAGGGTCAGTTCGACATCATGGATCGCTTCGCGGATGGAGGTGGAGCGGTCGTTCAGCACCTGCACGTCGATCGAGGCCGGCATCTGCGACTTGAACTGCGGCAGGGTCGCCTTCACGCCGTCGACCACCTGCACCGTGTTCGCGTTCGGCTGGCGTTGCACGGCAAGCACGATGGAAGGCTTGCCGTTCGCCCAGCTTCCGCTCTTGACCGATTCCACGCTGTCTTCGACCGTCGCCACGTCGCGCAGGCGCACCGGGACGCCCTCCTTGCTGCTGACGATCAGTTCGGCGAACTCGGCGGCATTCTGCAACTGCCGGTTCGCCTGCAGCGTCAGCGTCTGCCGCGGGCCGTCAAGCACGCCGACCGGCGTGTTCGCGTTCGCCGCGCGCAGGGCCGTTGCCAGTTCTTCCATCGTCAGGTTGCGCGCCGCCAGCTCTTCGGGATTGACCCGCACCCGCACCGCGTAGCGGCGCTGGCCGTACACCTGCACCTGGGCGACGCCATTGATGGTGGAAAGCGAGGGAGAAATCAGGTTCTCCGCATAGTCGTTGAGCTCGGACAGCGACATCGACGGCGAAGTCAGCGCCAGCAACAGGATCGCGGCGTCGGCCGGGTTGACCTTGCGGTAGGACGGCAGCGAGGTCATCTCGTCCGGCAGGCCGCGCTGGGCGCGCAGCAGCGCCGCCTGCACGTCGACCGCCGCGGCGTCGATGTCGCGGCTGGGCTCGAATTCCAGGGTGATCGAGGTGCTGCCGAGGGAACTGCTGGAACTGATGGTCTGCAGGCCGGCGATGGTGGAAAACTGCTTTTCCAGCGGCGTCGCGACCGATGCCGCCATGACTTCGGGACTGGCGCCGGGCAGCGAGGCCGAGACATTGATGACCGGCGTGTTATAGCTGGGGAGCGCCGCGATCGGCAGCGCGCGATAGGCAAACAGGCCGACCACGACCACCGCGATCGACAGCAGCACGGTCATCACCGGGCGCCGGATGCATAACTCGGAAATATTCACGGAAATACCTGCTTTACTGGATGGGTTGCCGCGCTCAGGCTTCAGGCGCCGGCGGGGGTACGCGTTTCGCCGCCGGAGTTCTGCGCCGGATTCATTTCACCGCTCGATTCCTTGATCTTGCCTCCCGGCCGCAAGTTCTGCGTTCCTTCCATCACGACCCGCGTATCAGCTGCAATGCCGGCAATCGCTGCCATCCCGTTGTCGATCGACACCACTTCCACCGTCTGCGGGCGCACGGTGTTGTCCGGCTGGACGACATAGACGAACTTTTCGGTGGGGCCGGTCACGACGGCCTACGCGGGCACGACCACGGCGTCTTCCAGCGTGCGGGACACCATTTCCACCGTGACAAAGGTTCCCGGCCAGA
>Ga0196972_1000623_pt1 | contig 15647 bp, 12 predicted proteins | sample S1v_2013CmetaG_FD_148618 | JGI IMG/M metagenome (GOLD analysis project Ga0196972, IMG submission 148618) | Soil microbial communities from Anza Borrego desert, Southern California, United States - S1+v_20-13C | ecosystem: Environmental > Terrestrial > Soil > Desert | place: USA: California...
AAACGGAAAGCGCGGTGCCATCGGCATCGGTTACACCCCCCGAGCGCATCCGACGGTATTTCCAACCCCCGAACATCACTGATGCGGCGGCGATTAGAGGATTCTGCTTTAACTGCCGGGGCAATAAAATCCTTATTCCTTCGAATGCCACCTATGCCGGTGGTATATCCGCTATATAACCAATAATGTTAGTTTCTGGGTTATAGGCCATACTCGGCGATGGACAGTGCGACCAAGCTCTGTTCATCGGCATTCCAGCCTTGCCGTTGGACCAGAATGTGGAATCGTGCAGCAACCCCAAGGTAACGATTTCGCTCGGCCACAAAGGGGCTTGCGGGCTGGCGTTGATTCGCCACCGCATCGTCGATGCGGCAAAACAACGCGGTGATAACCTCGAGCGTGGTCATGGGGGCCGGCTCCTGCCCAAGACAGTTGTGGTGAACCTCAAGGGGTTGGAGCGCCTACATGGCCGCCTCATTCGCGGCTAGGTTTCAACTGGCACCATTGGTTAATACCATTGGAGGGTCACAAAGGTCAGGTCTTGCAATCAAGCAAATCAATGCCGCGTTACAAAAATGCTCTTTTGAAAGACCTGACCCTAATCCCTGATCAATAATCCGTAAGCAAGCTTGGAGAGGTCAGAACAAAAACATCCCGGCTGCCATCGCTCTCGGTAACTGGTTGAATGGGACTAGTATAGTGAAAGAACTTTCGATCATTGATTAACAAAAGTTCTCCGGGGTATAAGATTTTGTCAAAAACAGGCTTGCCAGTTTTGGTTTTGTACAGATGCGTTTCTCCACCCTGAATATTTCTCCGGTCGATAGAATAAATACAGACAAAATCAGCACCGTCGCTATGGATACCTTCAGGCGCCGGATTTCCAAAACTATCCGGTGAGCACGTTGTTCGTATCTGATGAACGCCTATTTCGGCACCCAAATCAAGGCTGCAAAAATCTCTGAATATTGACAAGATATTTTTGAACATCTCGAAGTTAACAAGCTCGTTATCAAGCTCTGAAAACTCTCTTTTTATACCACCAACCAGAGGGTTATATTCTTTGGGCTGAAAAAGATAACCATGAGGCATTTTAACGATTCCATCCCTAGATACCTTAAATCGGGACAACCTTCGAAGGCGATAGTCACCCTTAATATAAGGGTCAACGGGAAGATCGTTAAAAAAAGGTTCGAAAGCTTCCGGAGTCATCGCGCTTTCCGTCCGCATGACGAATAGAAACCCGAATTCGAACCCAGTCGATCCAAATACTTTTTGCATAGAGCATGCTCTCCTTAATAAGGTGGCCTCCCAATTTATTCTTGTAAATTCATGATAACAGTTATGTCGTCGTAGAATAGCTCAAAACACCAACTACCCGGTGGCATGTGGCAAGACCGCTATATTTTGATTCCTATTGGCACGATCAGAGTTGGAGATAATTTTATGAGAAAATCGTAACCATAAAGTTACGAACTCGAATGTACACCCGATAACAGACCAAGCAGCGGAATTCACAAGTTTCGACTTCTGAATCCGCCAGAAGTTGCAAATTACCCTAGGCTGCCACAAGAGATACCCTTTGCCAGGACTCTACTTCGGAGCATATCCCCAATTAACAGGCTAGTGACGAACTCGCGACGCTTGCCGGATGTAGTCGGAACGGTTGCGATGGGATAAAAGTCGCGGGCCTTGTGCTTGCGAGGTAAGCATTCGGTGCGCCACACGTTTGCTGGCAACGTTCGGGCGGTATAGAGAGGGAGAATTATCACGGGGAATTGCACTATGTAACCAATGGTGCCAGTTGAAACCTAGCCGCGAATGAGGCGGCCATGTAGGCGCTCCAACCCCTTGAGGTTCACCACAACTGTCTTGGGCAGGAGCCGGCCCCCATGACCACGCTCGAGGTTATCACCGCGTTGTTTTGCCGCATCGACGATGCGGTGGCGAATCAACGCCAGCCCGCAAGCCCCTTTGTGGCCGAGCGAAATCGTTACCTTGGGGTTGCTGCACGATTCCACATTCTGGTCCAACGGCAAGGCTGGAATGCCGATGAACAGAGCTTGGTCGCACTGTCCATCGCCGAGTATGGCCTATAACCCAGAAACTAACATCATTGGTTAGTAGATGATTCTGATTTAACTGCCGTGGCAATAACTGCTGAATCAATATTAGATCAATTGGGGCGGCTTGACTTTTACGGGATCGAGCACGTATCAGAATAGGGTGGAGCGGAGTATAACCTTTAGTGGTTTATTTCTTAGTTTGTTGCATTTTTTGAGAGCATATATTCTCGGCCTGACCGGCCTTAATGAGAAGAGACATAGGATACTTGTTTTCACGAAGAAACTTTTTGACTTCGTCGATTGTGAGGCGTTTTGATTCTTCCTGCGCAATGCATTCACACAGGTTTATGATTGGCGAGTCATCGCTTGTAACGACTCTATTTGGATTTGCCTTTTCTTTCTTAACGCACATATCGGCATACTTATGCTCGAAAGCATGATGATCCTCCTCACTGATAACGTGAGCCAAAGCGCCGGTAGAAAATAAGCTCATTGGGATGATTAGAGTAACACCCATCAATAGCTTTTTATACGACAACCAAGCTTTATGGATGTCTATAAACAAAGAGGCCATATTTTATTTCTCCAAATTGGTTAATATAAGACTACATTTTGGCCGGTTTTCTCGAACGGGATGGTAGAGGCATATAAATAAACAGCAAAGGGCTGCTGCCATTTAATTGGTGCAATTCTGCTCAATTGGATTGCGAAAAACTGTAAATCTTTTGGGGAAGCACTATATTGAAGTTAGTTGTTTGAGGCTTTTCTTCCTTAAGCACTCAGGAACGAGTATCTCCCTATAAATAATACAAGCCAACATATTAATAGTTAGACTAGTTCTTCTAGAAAAATGCGCGGCGTCGAATATATGGCGACCGCCTCTAAAATGTGCCGACAGATTTTATGTCGGCATAAAGGTCGCCGCCATCCGGTCACATATACGGAATATTCTTCGCCGCGTAATTTTTAGAGGATCTTATCCCTCGAGGTAGGACAGCCGAGTCGCAAGAAGTTTTTCCAACGTCTCCAACGCTTTGGCGAAACCGTCGATGCCCTCGGCTAGTTTTTCGGAAGCCATACGATTTTCGGCATGCATGCGGTCGAAGGTTGCCTTGTCCATGGGGATTTTCTCAATCGGGGCGTTAGCAGCCTTTTGCGGATCGAGTTTGCGCGGCAGTTCGCCCTCAGCCGACTGTAGCTCGGCCAATAGGGACGGCGCTATGGTCAAAAGATCGCAGCCGGCCAGTTCTGTAATCTCCCCGATATTCCGGAAGCTGGCACCCATGACTTCAGTCTTATAGCCAAATTTCTTGTAATAGTTATAAATTTGAGTGACCGAAAGGACACCTGGATCCTCTGCGGATGGGTAAGAGTCGCGGCCGGTATCTTTTTTGTACCAATCGAGGATTCGTCCAACGAAAGGCGAAATCAGTGTAATGCCGCCTTCGGCGCAGGCGATCGCCTGATGCAGGCCGAACAGGAGCGTCAAATTACAATGGATGCCTTCTTTTTCCAGCACTGCGGCAGCTTGTATGCCTTCCCAAGTGGCAGCGATCTTGATAAGTACGCGCTCGGGAGAAACGCCAGCCGCTTTGTACTGTGCGATGATTTCGCGGGCCTTGGCAATGGTGCCTTCGATGTCAAAGGAAAGCCTTGCGTCCACTTCGGTGGAAACCCGACCTTCAATAATTTCGAGAATTTTTAGGCCAAAAGAAACGGCCAACCGATCAAAAGCAAGGGAGACCACCTGCGATGCCGGCGCATCTTTGCCCAGAGTTTGTCTAGCGCCTTTCAGTGTGTCATCGACGATGCCCTGGTATTGTGGCATCTGAGCCGCGGCGGTGATCAACGAAGGATTGGTGGTTGCATCGCGGGGTTTGAAGGTTTCAATGGCCTGGATGTCTCCAGTGTCGGCCACAACCACCGTTACTTCCCGGAGTTGTTCAAGTAGATTCTTTGGCATATTCGTGTCCTACATTTGAAAGTAAGTGTCAGGTGAGTTCCGGAAAAGTCCGGACTCTCGATTATTGTTGCGTTAGATCTTGGCAGGCGGTTCGGATGGAACTGCCTGATCAAGTAGCGTTATAGCCTGCTGTAGCAGTGACCGGCTAAGCATACATGGAACCGAATATTGTTAACAAGAACAGCAGGTGCTGGCAATTTGGCTCAGCTGAACCTACAGAAGGGGGGCTAAACCGATGCAAGGCTTTCTTGGTTGAACGCTCAGACGTTTGCTGCTGATGCAATTCGAGGCTCGATGCTCTTAAGCGGTGCCCATGTCGCTGCTAAAGGATCGGGAGGCGCCGTAGCTTTTGTACCGGTAGATTCAGGAGGCTCAGTGCTCAACTATGAGCGTAACGCAGCCATTTTCGCAGTGTCCGTGCGAATCTGGTGACAAAGTCAATCAGGCTGATAAAATTCCTTCCTTGCTTTAGTCACCTAACCAAAAAAAGTATTAAGGAGAAAAACATGCCTTCGCGTCGAGAATTAGCAAACGCCATACGCGCTTTGAGCATGGATGCCGTACAAAAAGCGAATTCCGGGCATCCGGGAGCGCCAATGGGAATGGCGGATATTGCCGAGGTGCTGTGGAACGATTACATGCGGCACAATCCGGCGAACCCGAAATGGCCGGATCGCGACCGATTTGTTCTTTCCAACGGGCACGGCTCGATGCTGTTGTACTCGTTGCTGCATTTGACCGGTTACGACCTTCCGATCGAAGAGCTGAAAAATTTCCGTCAGCTTCATTCTAAAACACCAGGCCATCCGGAATACGGTTATGCGCCGGGCGTTGAAACAACCACGGGCCCCTTGGGGCAGGGTATCACCAATGCCGTGGGCATGGCGCTGGCAGAACGTACGCTGGCGGGCCAGTTTAACCGCCCCGGCCACACCATCGTCGACCATTACACCTATGTGTTCCTGGGCGATGGTTGCTTGATGGAAGGCATTTCCCACGAAGCCTGCTCGCTGGCCGGTTCCATGAAGCTCGGCAAGCTGATTGCATTCTACGATGACAACAACATCTCGATCGACGGTGAAGTGCGCGGCCACGGCAATACGCCAGGTTGGTTCATGGATGATACCCCGAAGCGTTTCGAAGCCTATGGCTGGCATGTCATTCCGAAAGTGGACGGCCACGACGCCGAAGCTGTAAAGAAAGCTATTGAGGAGGCGCGCTCCGTTACCGACAAGCCCTCCTTGATCTGTTGCCAGACCATCATCGGTTGGGGGTCTCCCAATAAACAGGGCAAGGAAGAATGCCACGGCGCCGCATTGGGAGCCGATGAAGTAGCCCTGGTCCGTGAGACCATCGGCTGGCCGTATCCGGCATTCGAGGTTCCGTCCGAAATTTATGAAGCTTGGGACGCCAATGAAATCGGTGCAAAGGCCGAGTCCGACTGGAACGACCGCTTCGAAAACTATCGCAGCGAGTATCCGGAGCTCGCGGCTGAATTCGAACGCCGTATGGCCGGCGAGCTGCCCCGCGACTGGGCGGAGAAGTCCGAAGCCTTCGTCGCCAAGGTCAACGACAAGGCCGAAACCATCGCCAGCCGCAAAGCGTCCCAGAACGCTCTCAACGGTTTTGGACCGCTGCTGCCGGAAATCATGGGCGGCTCCGCCGACCTGGCGGGTTCCAACCTGACCATCTGGTCCGGCTGCAAGAACGTGAATGCAGAAGGTTACGACGGCAACTACGTCTACTACGGCGTGCGCGAGTTCGGTATGTCGGCCATCATGAACGGCATCGCCCTTCACGGTGGTTTCAAGCCCTATGGCGCGACCTTCCTGATGTTCTCCGAGTATGCTCGCAACGCGCTGCGGATGTCGGCCCTGATGAAAGCGCCCGTGATCTACGTCTACACCCATGATTCCATCGGTCTGGGCGAAGATGGTCCCACCCACCAGCCTGTTGAGCAAACCGCCACCCTGCGCATGATTCCCAATATGCACGTTTGGCGTCCCTGCGATTCGGTCGAGTCGGCGGTGGCTTGGAAAGCCGCAATCGAGCGTAAGGATGGACCTTCCGTCCTGATCTTCTCGCGGCAGAACCTACCGCACGTGTCTCGCACGCCGGCGCAGATCGAGGCTATTCGACGCGGCGGTTACGTCGTTCGCGACTGTGACGGCACGCCGGATGCAATCATCATCGCCACGGGCTCGGAAGTCGAACTGGCGCTGAAGGCCGCGGAAGAACTGGCTGGCAAGGGCAGAAAGATCCGTGTGGTATCCATGGCTTCGACCAACGTATTCGATGCTCAGGATGCTGCATATCGTGAGTCGGTGTTGCCGTCTGCCGTTACTAAGCGGGTCGTCATCGAGGCCGGCGTGAGTGATGGCTGGTTCAAGTACGTGGGACTCAGCGGCAAAATCGTGGGGCTGGACCGTTTCGGCGAATCCGCGCCGGCCGGCCAACTCTTCAAGGAGTTCGGTTTCACCGTCGACAATGTCGTCAAACAAGTAGAGTCGATTCTCTAAAGTTAAGAAACGACCTATTGGCGACGAATTTTAATTGAGGTGTCCCTTCTCTTAGGGTTTGAAAGTACTGAAAGGGAGCATGCGCCACCCGGCGGCACTCGGTTCAAGCGAACAAATCGCTTGGACGAGATCGTCGCAGGGTGGCTGAACTTCGTCGCTAAGGAGGCGAGAGGAGTCGATCGATGGCTATTATTTCTTTAAGACAATTGTTGGATCATGCCGCCGAGCACGGTTACGGCCTGCCGGCGTTCAACGTTAATAACATGGAGCAGGTTAAGGCCATCATGGAAGCCGCCTCCGCAGTTGATGCTCCGGTGATTCTGCAGGGTTCTGCCGGCGCGCGCAGCTATGCGGGGGAGCCGTTCCTGCGCCATCTCGTCCTCGCGGCAGTGGAAATGTACCCGCATATTCCGATCTGCATGCATCAGGATCACGGCGCTTCTCCAGCCGTGTGCATCCGTGCCATCCAGTCCGGCTTCAGCTCGGTGATGATGGACGGCTCCTTGTTGGAAGACATGAAAACGCCTTCCAGCTATGAATACAACGTCGAAACTACCCGCAAGGTGGTCGATTTGGCGCATGCTTGCGGTGTTTCGGTCGAGGGTGAATTGGGCTGCCTAGGCTCATTGGAAACCGGAAAAGCCGGTGAGGAAGACGGTCACGGTGCGGCCGGCGAGTTGGATCACTCCCAGTTGCTGACTGATCCGGATGAAGCGGCCGATTTTGTCAAGAAAACCAAGGTCGATGCCTTGGCCATTGCCATTGGTACCAGCCACGGCGCCTACAAGTTCACCAGGAAGCCGACCGGCAAGGTGCTACGCATCGACCGCGTCAAAGAAATCCACGCTCGCATTCCAAACGTTCACCTGGTCATGCATGGCTCATCGTCTGTACCGGAAGACTGGGCGGCGATGATCAACAACTATGGCGGCGATATAGGCCAGACCTATGGAGTGCCGGTCGAGGAAATCGTAGAAGGTATTCGTCACGGCGTACGCAAGGTAAACATCGACACCGATCTGCGTATCGCGTCTTATGGCGCTATGCGTAAGTACATGGCCGAAGACAAAAAGAACTTTGATCCGCGCAAAGTCTACAAGGAAGCACAAAAAGCGATGACCAGCATTTGCTCGGCCCGTTATGAGTCGTTCGGTGCCGCAGGACAGGCTTCGAAGATCAAAGTCATCAGCTTGGAAGATATGAACAAGCGTTACAGCAAGGGAGAATTGGACCCGGTCGTCACTTAGACCGTGCTCAAAGCTCTTATTTTCGACGTGGATGGCACGCTGGCGGATACCGAGCGCCTGGGCCACCGCGTCGCATTTAACCGAGCCTTTGCAGAGGCTCGTCTGAATTGGGTTTGGAATGAAGTGCTATATGGCGAGTTGTTGACCATCACTGGCGGCAAGGAGCGTATACGCTATTTCATTACCACTCATTACCCCGAGATTTCCATCGACGAGACCGAGCTAAGCATTTTCATCGAGAACCTGCATACCGCGAAAACGCGCCACTATATAGCCCTTCTGAAAGGCGGCGGGATTCCGGTTAGGCCGGGTGTCCTTCGGTTGATCAAAGAGGCCAGGGTTGCTGGAGTGCGGCTGGCTATCGCCACAACTACCACCTTGGAAAACGTCGAAGCTTTGCTATCCGCCGCTTTCGGCACCGGAGCACCGGATTGGTTCGAGGTAATCGCTGCAGGCGACATCGTTTTGAACAAGAAACCGGCGCCCGACATCTATGAGCATGTACTGACGAAATTGGGCTTGAAAGCTACAGATTGCTTGGCGTTCGAGGATTCGGAGATCGGCTTGCGATCATCTCTCGGAGCTGGCATTCCGACGCTGGTTACCGTCAACGACTATACCTCCGATCAGGATTTCACTGGGGCATTGCTTATAACAGATCACCTGGGAGAGCCGGAACAGCCTTTGACGTGTTTGAGCAAAGCTCCTTGGGAAACGTTCAGTCAGGTTGATATGGACGGTCTCAAGCAGTTGCATGAGCGCTGGACTCGCGAAAAGCAATAGAACAACAATAAATCCGGAAACGGGTTCGCAGTTTTTGAGGAGTCCCCATGTCGAAAAAGCACCCTGTCATCGCCATCACCGGCTCGTCCGGTGCAGGCACTACAACTGTTAAAAAATCCTTCGAGCACATTTTTTTTCGGCTGGGATTAAAGCCTCTCATGATTGAGGGTGATAGCTTTTATCGCTATACCTCACTGGAAATGCATGCTCGAATCGCCCAGGCGCAACAAGAGGGAAGGAATTTCAGTCATTTTTCGGTCGAGGCCAATAGCCTGGACGAGCTGGAAAGCACTTTCAAGGACTATGGGAAAACCGGGACGGCTAAACGTCGTTACTATGTTCGCAGCGAAGAAGATGGAAAAAAACTTGGCGGCTACGAGGTTGGAACCTTCACGCCATGGGAGGAAATACCTCAAGGCACCGATCTTATGTTCTATGAGGGATTGCACGGTGCCGTCAAGACCGAAACTATCGATATCGGCAGATACACTGATCTGCTCGTGGGTGTCGTCCCCATCGTCAATTTAGAATGGATCCAGAAAATTCACCGGGATAATGCTTTATACGGTTACAATCCGGAAGATATCACCGATACCATTCTTCGGCGCATGGATGATTACGTGAAAGTGATTACCCCGCAGTTTTCTCGTACGGATATCAATTTCCAGCGAGTTCCCTTGGTCGATACGTCCAATCCCTTCATCGCGCGCGATATTCCTACGCCGGATGAAAGCGTCGTGATTATCCGCTTCAGAGATCCGGGGAAGTTCAACATCGATTTTCAGTACTTGCTGTCAATGCTTCATAAATCCTTCATGTCCCGGCACAACTCTATCGTTATTCCCGGAGGAAAAATGGGGCTGGCGATGGAAATCATATTCCGGCCGATCATCGAGCATTTGATGGAGGAGCGCAAAAGGGCTTGATTTAAGCTTGTTGGAGCCCATTCCAATAGGTCCTTAAGTAGACTTGGGGGAAGCAACGCGCGTAGCCTAGGGGCAGGCCATACCGCTAAAGTACGCGTACAAGACCTTTACCCCGAATGCTCGAAAGGCTTTTAACCGTCGGCGTTTCGTCGTCCTTGGCCGACAGCAGCAGTGACCACCTGATAAGCATCCTTGATTACTTTCTGCTTTTGCAGTTCCGAATTCAATTCGGCATCGATATCAGTGGTAAGCTGCTTCATGATCGTTTTGGCTATCTCGTCCTTAACGGATTCGAAATAGGCGAGCAAATCCTCTTCCAATTCCTCGAAATAGTTTTTGATGCCGCGCCGGGCAAATTTATTGATTTGGCGTTGCTGCTTGCGAGTGTAATCCAGCAATCCGATCTTATAGCACTCGAGAGCCCGATCGATTTCGTCGGATTGACCGGCGGGTACGGGCGATATTGGTTGAGCTTCCGTAAGCGCTCTGTAAATGCTGGTCAGTTTGTCCACTCCCAAGGCCAGCATCTGCTTAACACCCGCATCGGGGCCGAGCAGGCGCGTGCTCTTTGCGATTTCCAGGGCGCGGTCGGCATTTTTCTGCACTAATTCCACGATGTCTTCTTTGTTCTGAACGGACTCGTCGGCCTCCTTCGTCATAATGGTGCGCCCTAGTTCGTCGATGACGCCGCCGTACTCGAACAGGAACACGTCACACATGCCTTTTAGTCGGTTCACCATATCTCGGCCGCTCAAACGATCGTTCAGCACCGTGAGCACTTCCTCCGGCAGTGCCTCATTGGACGAAATGCTGTCTAGCAGACGCAAGAGATAGCGGCGGACAATCTGCTCCTCTAAAAGCTGTTGCAATTGACTGCGGAAAGTGTGCTGAATGTGAAGGTTTTCTTCGATTTTGTGCGGCAACCGGCTGACTACGCTATGCAGGTCCAGGCCTTTAAGCAATTCGTTCTTAAGCGCTTTCCGATCCAAAGTGTCGATGGCGTGAACGATTTGCTCGCCTAACTGTTCTCGGTCTTCATCGCGCCAAAATACAAATTCAGGCAGTACCTCGGTACGCAGTACTTTGATGTGCTCTTCCACGGTGGTACGAAGGCGCCGTAATACTTCGTCCTGGCGGCGCGACAATTCGCCGGCGATAAAGGTGCTTTTCATGCTGTCGTCATTCTTGTTTTTATAGTTCTGGTACAGAGATTCCAATCGTTCCCGCAACCGCTTAGCCAAATCCACGTATTCGCTGCGCGCTTCGTCGAGAAATTCGGCTTTGGCGGTATGAGCCAAGTACTCGAACAGACTGCTGCGGAATGTGGCAAAGTTCTTGGCTTCGTCCAGCGATTTGATGAAACTTTCTGCCTCGTTTCGTTCCGGTATTTTGCCGATAGCTTTTTGGAGTGCATCCACATGGTCACGGATGCTGCCGCTCTTATCAAGGCGGCCTTCCTGGATCAGTTTCAGCAGCAAGTAATTGAGCGCCGAAACTCGGAACACACGCTCTTTGGCGATATGAAAACCATAGTGGTCGATTTTTTGCGCGAAATTCGCCAATTCTTCCTTTTTCTGCTGACCGCTCAACACGTCCCATTGATTGATCGTCCAAAAGGCGCGCTGTAAGACGCGTTTGCGTTGACTATGGATTTCGGCCAAGAGCTCGATCTCTTCCCCTTCCAGCAGGTGGAACACCTTCATGGCGATGACGAATGCCTTGGCGTCGTTTTCGACGTACGATTTGGTCACCTTGCGGTGGCGCGGGTTGACCACGCCCAGTCCGGGTAAGTCCACCAGCACGACATTTTCCGGGATGTTGACATCCGTGAGGAAGATTTCCGCCTGATCTACGAATAGTACATCTTCGTAATCTTCGGTGACGTAGCTCGGCAACTCCGCCAGAGCGATTTCCTTTACTGCACCGCTGAGTTTGTTCCAACCTTCGATCAGGTTTTTCAACTCATCGAAGAATTTTTGCTTGTTGAATGAGCCGAACTGGTTTTTATGCTGTTCGATATCCTTCGCCAGTGTGCTCAGCAATTCGCCCTTGCTCAGCTTGCGGTAAGCGTCGCTGCTTTTACGCAACTCCTTGGACAGTTCTTCCATGTACAGATTTTTCAGCTCATCGCGGGCGCTTTCATCGAGATAGTGGATGACTGCCCGGTTGGCGCGGCCTTTGCGGATCAGCGTGGGGATGGCGGTGAAAGACTTGGTGGCCTGAGGCAGGATATCGTCGCCCAATACGGCATTGATGATGGTGCTCTTGCCGGCGGAGAATGCGCCTAAGAAAGCTACCGGAAACTCCGGCGATTTGAGCCGTTCTAACCAACTGCGCTTGCGGTTGATAAAGTATTTGAAATCGTCGGTCACGCCCAGATACGGCGCGGCGGCGTCGTAGGCTTCAAACAGGCGCGTGAATGCTTTGACGTAATTGCTGTAATCCGACTCTTTCATCCGTAGGTTTCCTGAATGTTTTTTATGGGCCGGCGACGATTCAAGTTCAAGCTGCCGGCAACGGCGCAGGCTGAGCCATAAGACCATGGTTAAACAAAGGATATATTACCATTTATGTTACGCAGACCTCAGCCGCTATAGTCGATTGGCTTTCCGCTGTAATGGTTTCCGGCGTCCGGTAACGGCAAAGGTGCTCGCCTCACGCGAGGAGCCGGTTCGCGGCGGTGAGAGCCGGCTTCGAAGAAGTGCCGTCGGATCAACGGATGAGAGTTCTGGTCCAAGACGGTGTTAACGTGAGAATGACCGCATGAGGAAATTCATGGTACGACGTCTACGCAGATGTCTCTTCGGGCTGCTTCTGATCGGTACGGCACCGACGTGGGCCGAATCGGAAACGCTCCGCGCTCAGCTGGAGTCTTTAGCGACTGACAACAGATTTATCATCGAAGGGTTCGATCGCCTGGGATCCGAATCGGCACGTGCCATGGCGGGTGACCTGCCGACCCGGCTCAGAATGCTTCTTGAGGATTACAACTATGTCCTCATGAGTGAACGGCCCGGGACCGTCGAACGGCTGGTGATCACCAGCGCGAAGACGCCAGCGCAAGCGCGCCCTCTCAACGCTACCGTTAAAACGACACGGCTCGGTCCTCATCATCAGGTCGACACGGTGCTGGTGGGGCCGAACGGCGTTGCGCTGCCGGTTACGCTGATCGTCGATACCGGTGCCTCCACACTGGCTCTGCCGGAATCGATGGCTAGCGAACTAGGGTTCACTCCAGAAACGCTTCAGCAGGGCATCAGCCACACCGCAAACGATACCGTATCGATTAAAGTCGGTACCCTCGAATCCGTTCTGGTGGGTCCCGCTTCGGCAGCAGCCGTGCCGGTCGCGTTTTTTCCGGATGACCGCCTCCATGGCGCCAAGCTTCTCGGAATGAGCTTTTTGAGCCGATTCCGGATGACCTTGGACGAGGCCCAGAATGAACTGATTCTGCTGGCCAAATGATGCCGTATTCCGGGTATTTCAATAGCGCCATGGCGCCATAGTGAGCCACCAACCTCGTTGGTGAACTTGATAATGGGGCATATGATAACTAGCAGCCACGAGCAGACAGTGAGGCGCCGAGATTACGCCCACTCGGTTACGCGTGAGCTTCCTGCGAGCGATAGGTTGCTACTGGGCCTCGACGTCTATTGTGGATGGTACGGGCCGTGGATGATCGCTGAGGTTTTCTCCTGCCTATCCCGTCCCTCCCGGAAAAACAGCGGCCGACAAGGTTAAACCCATGCTTGCAGGATTTCCGTTCGTTATCCACCAACAGTAGGTGCCGTTATGAACAGTAAAAACGCGGACATCGGCCTAATAGGACTTGCGGTCATGGGCCAGAACTTGGCGCTGAACATCGCCGATCACGGTTATAGCATCGCGGTCTATAACCGCAGCTCCGAGAAAACGACGGAGTTCATGGCGCGATGCCAGCAGAAAGAGCCTTCCGGCGAGCGCGTCCTCGGCTTTACCGACCTGAAGGAGTTCACCCGAGCGATTCGGCGCCCACGAAAGATCATCTTGCTGGTCAAGGCGGGCGCACCGACCGACCAGACCATCGAGAGCCTGCTGCCTCATTTGGAGCCCGGCGACATCATCGTCGACGGCGGCAACGCGCATTGGCTGGACACTATCCGCAGGGACAAGGAGCTGACGGCTAAAGGATTTCTCTTTATCGGGTCCGGCGTCTCGGGGGGCGAAATAGGCGCGCGCTTCGGACCTTCTCTGATGCCGGGGGGCAGCCCGAAGGCCTGGGCCGAACTCGAGCCGATCTGGCGCGCCATCGCCGCCAAGGTCGATCCGGAAACCGGCGTGCCGATTGATGGAGCCGCACCCGGAAAGCCGGTCGAGGGCGGCGTTCCGTGCACCGCCTACCTCGGGCCGAATGGCGCAGGGCATTACGTCAAGATGGTGCACAACGGCATCGAGTACATCGACATGCAGCTGATTTGCGAAGCCTACTGGCTGATGAAACAGCTGCTCAGGCTCGATACCGGCGCTATCGGAGCGATTTTCCGCGATTGGAACGGCGGCGAACTGTCCAGCTATCTTATCGAAATCACCGGGGACATCCTGCAACAGAAAGATCCGGCGGGCTCCGGTTTTCTGGTTGATCACGTATTGGACACGGCCGGGCAAAAAGGTACCGGCATGTGGACCGCCGCCAGCGCCCTGGAATTGGGCGTTCCGGCGAATTCGATCGCCGAGGCCGTCTTCGCTCGAGCCTTGTCGGCGCTTAAGGAAGAGCGGGTCGAAGCCAGTCAGTTGTTGAAGGGCCCGGATATCCAGCCGGTATCGGATACAAACGGAATAATCGATGCGATCCGGAACGCACTGTATTGCTCCAAAATCTGCGCTTACGCGCAAGGATTTCAGTTGATGTCGGAAGCGCAAAAGGCCTACGGCTGGCAACTCGATTTCGGAACCATCGCCCAGCTTTGGCGGGGCGGTTGTATTATTCGTGCCCGTTTCCTGCAAAAGATCACGGACGCGTACACCCGCAATCCGAGTCTGAAGAACCTGATGCTCGATCCTTATTTCAAGGATGTGCTGCATACAGGACAAAGCCGATGGCGGCAGACGGTCGCTCTCGCCGTATCCAACGGTTTGCCCGTCCCTGCATTCGGTTCAGCGCTCGCTTATTTCGACGGCTATCGTGCAGCCAGGCTTCCCGCCAATTTGCTGCAGATGCAGCGTGATTATTTTGGCGCCCATACGTACGAGCGGACCGACCAGCCGCGGGGCAAGTTCTTCCATCTCGATTGGCCTGCTCCCGATCGTCCACAGGCTGAGGCGTAACCGGGTTGCCGGCCCGCGAACGGAATCCGATCGTGATTTCGCCGGACGATCTTGGAATATTGTTTGACGTCCTCCAACTGAGGAGCGGCGACTGATCGCGATGATCAATCCAACTTCCCGCACTCTCGCCGCCGAATAGTCGGTGGCGAGACAGGGTGCACCGGCGCGGTTGATCCGCTCTGGAGGATTTCCGCTAACCGAGAACGATATCGAGCACCATCATCACCGCGTAGCCCACCATGAACGCCACGCCGGCCAGTTGCGGATTTCCGCTGCCCTGGGTCTCGGGGATGATTTCACGCACGGCCACATAGATCATGGCACTTGCGGCAAATCCCATCGCGTAGGGCAGAATGGGCTGCGCAGACGATGTTGCCATGACACCGATGATGGCAGCGCCAGGACCAACCGCTGCGGTGATTTGCCCATACCAGAAACTCTGTTTGCTGGACATGCCCTCCCGGACCAGAGGCAAAGCGACCGCAGCTCCCTCGACCACTTTGTGCAAGGATAAACCGATAGTCAGAGCGATCGCATTGGCGAGAGAAACCCGGCCCGTGGTACCCGCCAGTGCTCCGAAGATGGCTCCTACGGCAAGACCTTCCGGTGCGGGGGTCCATCGGGGAGCCTCCGCGTGGTGAGCCGCCAAAGCACACGACTTAGAGAGGAACCCGATGGACGAGTATGAAAGCCTAAGCCACTCGAAGGTGGTGTTTATCCCGAAGTGTCGCCGCCGAACGCTGTACCAGCAGCTCCGAAAGTACTTGGGAGAGGTATTCCGAAAACTGGCGGCGCAGAGGGAGAGTCGAATCGACGAGGGGCACTTGATGCCCGATCCC
>Ga0196972_1000624_pt1 | contig 15638 bp, 5 predicted proteins | sample S1v_2013CmetaG_FD_148618 | JGI IMG/M metagenome (GOLD analysis project Ga0196972, IMG submission 148618) | Soil microbial communities from Anza Borrego desert, Southern California, United States - S1+v_20-13C | ecosystem: Environmental > Terrestrial > Soil > Desert | place: USA: California...
TGCGTCGGCGACGTCTCCATCCTCGCCCCCGTCGGCGCGGCCGCGCTCGGCTTGAGGTCGGGGCAGGAAATTTTCTGGTACGGCAGGTCGGGGCGCAAGGTCAACCTGCGCATCCTGGACATCGTGTACCAGCCCGAAGCGATGGGGCAGTATCACTTGTAACGCGTTGCCGCCAACTCAGGCGGGGCGCGCTCCCTTCCGATATGCGGTCGGCGTACTGCCTGTCCATTCCTTGAATGCGCGGCAGAAAGCAGCCGGATTCGCAAATCCGAGGTCGAGGGCCAAGGTGGAGACCGCGGTGTCCGAATGCGTGAGGCGGTGGATGGCGATGTCGCGCCGCACCGCATCCTTGACCATCTGGAAATGCACGCCCTCTTCCGCGAACTTCCTGTTCAGCGTGCGTACCGAAAGATGAAAAGCCGCGGCAAGGTCCCCGATGGCCGGGGAAAGGTGCATGCGCCGTTCGAGATACTCGCGCGACCGGGCGCTGATGGAACCGCTGTTGGGCGAACTGAAGGTCCAGTCTTCCGGGGCTCGCTTCAGGAATGACCATAGCTGGTGTCTTTCCCGCTTGAACGAGGATGCACAGTCGCGGTCCGCGAGGAGAATGCTGCTTTCACCTGCATCGAAAATGACTTCAGACGGATAGAGGAAAACATAATCGTCCGCATGCCGCGGACGGGGGAATGCAAGCTCCACACGCAGCACCGTGATTTCCCGTCCCAGCAACCACGAGGCAACGCCGTGGACAAGTTTCATCATCAGCTCGTGGCCGAGCTGGCGCATGGGGGCATCCGCAGTTCTCTTCAGCAATGCGATCCTCACCCATTCGTTCCTGCGCGACATGTGCAGACGGTAATCGTCGAGCAAGAGGTTCCAGAAGCGGACGAAGCGATTCAGCGCAATGAGAATCGAGGGCGCATCCAGCAAGCTGAGCATCAGGTACTTCAGCGTCCCGCCCCGGATCGGCCGCGACCACAGGCCGAGCATCTCGTCGTCGAGCTTGGCCGCCACGCTCTTATAAAGCGCAACGAATTGGGCACGGGTGATCCGCGCATCCGGCTGGGCGAGCAGCGCCAGGGGAATGCCGGCCTCGGTCATCACGGCGCTCGCGGCGGAATCGCCATGCCGGGATTGCATGAAGGCCAGCATGTCGTGCATGAAATGCGCGGACACGGTGACGGAGGCGTGTGGAGGGGGCTTGGGCATGCCTGAGATTATGGCGCATTTTGCATATCTTTTGGCGTAGTCCGCGAACTCTTCGCTCACCATGCGCCTACACTTCCCTTAACGACGCGGCGTGAAATGGAAATATTCTTGGACGAACGTGGAGAGCGTGCGATGCACTATCAAACTCTGGAAACCCGTATGGAAGGCAGCGTGGCAGTCGTCACGCTGGATCGCGCCGATTGCCGGAATGCGCTGGACGAGCGCGCTATCGACGAGATCGAACACTTTTTCTCCCGGCCGCCCGCAGAGGCGCGCGCCATCGTACTCGCGGCAAAAGGACCGCACTTCTGCGCCGGGCTCGATTTGAAGGAGCACTACGTCAAGGAGCGCACGCCTGCCGAATTCATGCGCGTGTGCCAGGGCTGGCATCGCGCGTTCGACCGGATACAGCACGGCGGCATCCCGGTGGTTGCCGCGCTGCAGGGAGCGGTGGTCGGCGGCGGACTGGAACTGGCAAGCGCAGCGCATGTGCGCGTCGGCGACAAGAGCACTTACTTCGCTCTCCCCGAGGGGCAGTGGGGAATCTTCACAGGCGGCGGGGCAACGGTACGCGTGGCACGCCTCATCACGCCGAACCGCATGATCGAACTGATGCTGACCGGGCGCGTGCTGACTGCCGACGAAGGCATGCAGATCGGTCTCCTCAACTATCTTTCGGAACCGGGCGGCGCACTCGCGCTGGCCATGTCGCTCGCGCACAAGATTGCCGCCAATGCGCCGCTGTCGAATTACTCCATCGTCTCCGGCATCAACAAGATCTGGGACATGTCGGCGACCGACGGACTGTACGCCGAGTCGCTGCTGGCGGCCCTGGTGCAGACCAGTCCGGAGGTGCAATCCCGGCTGCGCGAATTCGTCGAAAAACGTGCCGCGAAAGTCGCGGCCTGATCAGTCGATGTGCTGTTCGACGTCGTGAAGCCAGTCCCGTCAGCCCCGCCGCTCGGCCCGCGCGCGACGGGGCTGCTTTGCCTCGTCGTGACCTCCGTCGGCTGGGGACTCAACTGGCCGGCGATGAAGGTCTTGCTGACCGAATTGCCGCCGCTCTTTGCGCGTGGTAGCGCAGGGATAGCGGCAGCCCTCATCATCGCCCTTGCCGCACGCGCTGCTGGACAAAGCCTTGCCGTCCCCCTGAACCAGATCGGGCGCGTGGCCTTGAGCGCATTCATCAACGTATTCGTCTGGATGGGCTTTTCCACCCTCGCACTGCGATGGCTCAAGGCGGGACAGGCTGCGCTTCTCGTCTACACCATGCCCGTGTGGGTCATCCTGCTTGCCTGGCCTGTGCTCGGGCGCCGCCCGACGCGCAACGGCTTGCTTGGACTCGGCCTGTGCTTTCTCGGACTTGGCCTGCTCTTCGGCGGGCAGGAGATGTCGATCACGGCAGACCAGCTTCCGGGTGTCCTGTTTGCGCTGGGCGCCGCAATCCTGTTCGCATTCGGGACCGCCGCATTGAAAGCGCCCGTGCTGCCTCCGCTCACTTCTGTTGCCTGGCAACTGTTCATCGGTTGCCTGCCGATGGTGGCCTATGGCGTGCTCGTCGAACGGCCGCAACTGCACGCGCTCTCGACGCGCGGCTGGGCGATCATGGCCTACATGACCGCAGTCCCGATGGGGCTGTGCTACATCACGTGGTTCGCGGCAGTGCGCAGGCTTGCGCCGGAGACGGCTTCCATGTCGACCTTGCTGACTCCCGTGGTGGGCGTCGCCGCCGCCGCGCTGGTCCTCGGTGAGCCGTTTGGCGGCAAGGACCTTGTCGCGATCACGGCGGCACTAATAGGCGTCGCCTTTTCGACAAGAGACGGGAAGACGGCAAGATAAAAGCAGCAGCAAAAACTTCCTGCTCCCATATTCATGGGTAGCAAAACAATTCACGTTCTGCAAATCTACTGTTCCCGATTAGGAACAATGTCTAATCGTCTCCAACTTCAAAAAATTGCCGCAGGCACTGCATCGGTGTCCGACAGAGCAATAAAAAATCAAGGGCTGAAAATACCGTGAAAGATTCAATGACTCTACGAAAGACGTTTTCCTTGCTGCTGGCCGGCGGCGTCGTCATGGCCTTGCTATTCATCGCCGTGCTATTCCAGATGTGGCGAACGCAAGCGCAAGTGGCGCACGCTAACGAAATGCGTTACCAGTCCTATCTTCTTGCCGACGAGCTGCGGCAAAGTTCAGACGATCTCACCCGCCTGGCGCGCACCTACGTCGTATCGGGCGATGCCAAGTATGAACAGCAATACATGGACATCCTGGACATCCGCAACGGCAAGAAGCCGCGGCCGCTGAACTACGAGCGGGTCTACTGGGATTTCGTCGCTGCCGGCAACAACAAGCCGCGGCCGGACGGAGAAACGGTTTCGTTGAACGATTTGATGAAGAAGGCAGGCTTCTCGGACCAGGAATTCGCAAAACTCACGGAGGCCCAGAACAATTCGGATGCCCTCGTCCGCACCGAGGTCATTGCCATGAACGCCGTGAAAGGCCTGTTCGACGACGGCACCGGGAAGTTCACCAGGAAGGACACGCCCGACCTGGAGATGGCGCGCAAGCTCTTGCACAGCGACGACTATCACCGCTACAAGGCCCAGATCATGAAGCCCGTCGACGAGTTCTTCGAGCTGCTCGACAAGCGCACGAACGGCGCCGTGGAGGCTGCGAACGAAGCCAGCAAAACTGCCTTCATGGCGGCGGCCGCCTTGCTCGCACTCGCGCTGGCCGGCGCTGCCGGGGGGCTGCTGTTCCTCTACATGCAGCTCAACCGTCAACTTGGCGCCGAGCCAGCCGAAGCACAGAAGATTGCGAACCGGATTGCCGCAGGCGACCTTGCGGTAACGATAAACCTGAGGGCCGGCGACAAGTCGAGCCTGATGTTTGCCATGCGCGCCATGCGGGATAGCTTGAGCGGCATTGTCAGCCAGGTGCGCAGCGGCACGGATACGATCGCCTCGGCATCGGCCCAGATTGCTTCGGGAAATCGAGAGCTGTCCTCGCGCGCGGAGGAACAGGCCAGCTCGCTGGAAGAAACCGCAACGTCGATGGAGGAACTCACCTCCACCGTCAAGCAGAATGCCGACAATGCGCACGAGGCCAACCAGCTTGCCGCTTCGGCTGCCCACGCCGCCGACAAAGGCGGCGCCGTGGTGTCGCAGGTGGTGGACACCATGGGTTCCATCAATGAATCCGCCAGGAAGATCGTCGATATCATCAGCGTCATCGATGGCATCGCGTTCCAGACCAATATCCTGGCATTGAACGCCGCGGTCGAGGCGGCGCGCGCCGGCGAACAGGGACGGGGCTTTGCGGTCGTCGCGGCCGAGGTACGCAACCTCGCACAACGCTCAGCGACCGCGGCCAAGGAAATCAAGGCCCTGATCGACGACTCCGTCGAAAAGGTCGACGCCGGCGCCAAACTGGTGGATCAGGCGGGCGCGACCATGCACGAGATCGTCGAAAGCGTCAATCGCGTCACCGGCATCATGGGCGAAATCACCTCCGCCAGCCGCGAGCAGACCGCCGGCATCGAGCAGATCAACCAGGCGATTGCCCAGATGGATGAAGTCACCCAGCAAAATACGTCACTGGTCGAGGAAGCCGCTGCTGCATCGGAAGCGCTGCAGGATCAGGCAGTCAGGCTGGCGGAATTGGTGAGCGTGTTCAAGATCGATACCTCGCAGGGCACCGCCGTGTCGAGGGCTGCAAGGCCGGTAATCACAGCGGCGCCAGCACCGGCATCGAAGCCGAAGCGCCTTGCCGTTGCGGCCGGGCCGGTCGGCCACGAGTGGGAAGAGTTTTAGCGTCCCGGCAAGCTGATTCTTCCGTGTCTTGCTTCACGGACGAGAAACCCCGGCCGCGTGCCGGGGAACAGCCAGAAGGGCGTCATCTCGGACGAAGGAAACAAATTGGGAAAGCGGGGATCGCGCATCAAGAACCTCCAGCCATGGTTCGCACGTTCCGGACACTGAGAATTGCATGACCGTGCGTGTATATGGACCGGCATCTCCCTGTGCCGCCTGGGCTGCTTGGGAAAATGTCAAGCGTCGCATGGAGGAGATCGTGAAAGCTTACGCATGACTTCCCTTGGGGGCCGGTTCTGTATCCGCGCCCCATACTAGCTTGGTCCGTTCCGGAGGCGTTGCCACCATATCGCCCGGCGCCGTATATGTCTCATGCCTCGACTCTTATCGGCGGCGATACCGCGATGACGCGGGCCTGCGCCTCGCACATCACTTGCAGCTCCGCATCCCGCAGTACGCCCTGCGCACTTGCTTCGCTTGTGCCAAACAGCCAATCGAAGTCGACAGTACCGACGAAGCTCGCTGGCTGCTCAGTCTTTGTCGATGCCAGCATTCCGATTTCCAGCCAAAAGGCGCTCGCGCGGCCAGCCTCGAACTTTGCTCCCGCAACATGCATTGTGAGCCCCTGCGTGGCCGCGCGTGCCGTCTCGCCCCCGATCGACAATCGCAGTTGTGCGCCATCAGTAAACTCCGTAGCGGAGTCGTCGCTAAGCACACCGCTCCGGTCAATCGACCGGACCGCGATTGCGACCACTCGTCCTTCCGCAATGTCGAAATCAAAGTAAAACGCGTGCAACTCACCGGTGGTCGCCCGGCTTAACCGCAGGGTGACCCAGTCCGACTCGTTGTCCGCGTCAGTCCTCAGTTTCAGGTCGACACTTTGCAGATCCTTGTGCGTCGCCTGACTAGCAACGAGCCGGGCGCAAAAGGACAATCGGGTTCCCTTTTTCTCTAACAACTTGCGGTCGAATCCGATAGCGGTCAGGTCAAACCGGGCAAAGCGCAGGGCCGGCGGTACCGCCGCAGGCTGATCCGGTGCATGGCCGAGCATCGCCGCGGGCAGCTCCAGCTCAACCAATCGTACGTTATCAGGTAGCGCGCCCTGCAAATCCACGAGGGAATCTTTTGCGGGGAGCATGTAGGCCGATGTCAGCATTTCAACGGTGCGGCCGGGCCCTGGCAGAATGCGCGAAAACAGCGCGGCCAGATGACGCTGGAGGTGCAGTGGCACTGGCTGGACCGCCGTGCTTGCAAGAAGCCACACTTGGCCGGAAGCGGGCCGCTGGCTGATGAAGAAGTGGAGGCGCGGCGCCGTAACGCCCTCGGTTAGCCGAGCGCTGAGAATTTTGGCCGGGGCATTAGCCGCCTCCTCCTCCCCTGCGCACCAGCAAAGCACATTGTCAAAATTGCGCTGCATTCGCACCCATTGCAGCGTAGTGGGTGCGCTGATACTAACCGGCATGGTTTTCGCATTGCCGGCGCTGCGGATAATCAGACGCCTGCCGGGAAACGCCTTGGCCGGGATCGTCCATTCAACGCTACCGATCAGAACAGGCAGCGCGCCTGCACCTCGTGCCGGTACCGCCTGATCCGGAGGAATCCAGAATACCGAGAGCGAAGCGCGGGATTTATCGAGCGGATTGTGCAGCAACGCGAGCTTTGGCCGCTCATCGGCCGAAGGCACCGGCACGACAGCAAGGACTAGCCGCCGCGCGTCCTTCCACGGTTCGGCGGCTTTCGGGTCTTGGACCGAGGCATCAATCGCTATCCGGTTGACGGTGATGGAAACCTCGGTATTCGCCCCGTTCCTAAGGTCGTTCTCGGTCGGGAATGTACATTCCAGAATATTCATCTCGCGCTGACCGTCTTCCACCAGTGACAGGCTTGCGTCCGCACGGTCGAATTCCATCCACCAGCAATTGTCGAACGACGGCATCGGAGTGTCCGCAGTGACCAGCCAGTGCGGATCAAGATAGCGGCGCAATGTGACGCCCACGAAGTGTTCTTCCGCCGGCAGCGGTACGAGGGTCGTCTGTCTGTCGCCATCCTTGCCGCGGATGGCCAGCATCTCCGTATGCAGGACCACCGCCGAATTGGCGAAGGCCGGTGCGGTGGCACCGGCCGGGTCCTTGGTCAGGCCGATCGGGCCCTCGGCGCTGAGGGTCGCGCAAGACGCCTTCACTGGGTCAAAAGCGACGTAACTCAAGCCCGGATCCCGGCCGATCTCCTTGCGCGCGTCCAGCGGTTCAACCTTTTCGCGCGTAGTGTTGAAGTGGTAACCGATCCCTGTCTTGATTTCGCACGCGTACCGGTCGGCCAGTCCGCCATAGTCGAAAGGACGTTCCTGGCAGAAGGCCAGCACCGGCGGGGTCGCTTCCGCGGCGTCTTCCGGTGACATTGTCAGGGGAATCAGGGCGCGCAACTGGGGCCGGTTTAACGTGATGCGCGACATTTCGGCCAGCATGACCACACGCAGCCAGGAGGCGCGGTCGGTTCTGTCATCGTCCCAGGCATTGCACTGGCCTTTTGCGCTATTTTCCATGGCGGCCTGATAACGGGAACGCAGTGTGAAGCGGTGCCGGAACAGGCTGGCAGAGGGCTTTTCCCACACGACATTGAGTAGCGTGCTGCGCGCGCCCCCTGGCTCGAGTAGCGCTGTCTCAATGTCGTCATCTTTCGGATCGCGGCCGTCGAAGGCCTCCACTTCGAACGCATGCAGATCAGGGTCGGTATGCTTAAGTTTCAGGGAGGCGGCCGGCAGAGCGTTGCGGGAAGACGCTGCTTCCCTGGGTTTGAACCACGCGTAGATCGGCCGTCCCATGAAGCGCCAGCGTTGGGTAGCCACATTAATGGAGCCGATCTGGCGCCAGTGCCAGTCATCCAGCTTCGGAGTCACAGTCAGATCGTAGGAGCGTGCCATGCCCGCAGGCTCGTGCATCACCATCCGTGTGCACTGCGCTGCCCATTCCTGGGGGGTGAGACACCATTCGGATTCACTTTTTTCTTTCGACAGTGGGCCGAGCATGCCTTCCACCCTCAGGCTGGCGCCGCCGAATACAACACATTCTCGCTCGGCGTCAATCTCGAGAGCGAGCTGCTGCTGGTGCGGATCGATTACCGGAACGCAATCCGGGCCGGCACACTGGAAATGGGCGACGGGAACCAAGGGCTGCGCCGTCAGGAGCACGCACATCCCTGCCGGCAAATGCAAGAGTTCTGGCGAGTTTAGCTGAGCAAAATAGCTGGTTCCCGGAGCGTCCGGATCGCCGGCCTGCACCTTCAGCCTGTGCTCCAACTGCTTGTTTATTGTGTGCAGTAGCCCCTTGATATTGCGCAGCGCAATATGCTTTTGGGCCTCCTCCGTTGCTAGCAGCAGGCCCATCCGCGGAACCGGCAAGTATGCGGCCACCGGACCCAGATACGAATCGGCGGTCAGTTCCGCAGGAGATTTCTGCATTCCGTCCAGCGGCAGCGCGCACAGCCGAATCCCGATGACCGCCGGATCGGGAAGCTGTTCGAGAAGATCAGCCAACTCACGATCGACGGTACGACCAATGTATCCGGATAGAAGTAGCGTAAGGAATTCCTTTATCTGCTTGTCGTCGAGTCCGGAAAACATCTTCTTGCGACGCGCCGAATCGTTAGTCCAGCGTTCAAAATCCTCGTATCCCACCCGAGGGAACTTGATCGCGACATCCGTGGGACCTCCGTACGGGGGCTGCCAAAGCTTTCCGGAAGCGTTGCCCAGCAATAGCAAATCAGCCGGTATTGGCCGTGATGCGGCGGCCTCGCGCCCGGTATCCCGTGACGAATCGGCCAGACTGATAGAAGCATGCTTGGGGCTAAGGATCTTCATGCGAAGCCATAGCGACATGTTTGCAGACGGTACATTAATCGACTGGGAATCTCGTCCGCACCTGAGGCTCAAGCCCCCGTCCAGGGTCCGTTCGACCAGGATGTCGACGAGCGGATGGTGGCCCGGCGCCAGTTCGATCGTGATGTTCAGCAGGCCCGTACTTTCAGGCATTGCATCCGGCGCTTGCATCACCATCAACTGCAGCATCACGTTCGAGGCCGACCAGCAGTACAAGTCGCGCAGCGCCATTCGCGCGGTGTCGCCGGGAAGCGGCATTGCAACCGCACCGCGTCCGTTCGAATTGCGGAATACATCCACCACTTGTGGGCCACTCATCGCAAGGGCAATGCGCGGATAGTCGACGCTCAAGGGACGCACTCCTTCCGGCGCTACGCCTATGCGGCGCATGAGCGGATCCCCGTCGACAATCTTCGCAGGCCCGATGCGGGTCGTCCGAGAGTCGCGAAATGTGAAAACGACTAAGTCATTGCCGGTAGTACCAGGCAAAGGCGACTGCACGTCTGAAAGATTGATGTTGTTCGTCGGTCGCCAGGGAAGCCCGTCCTGCAGCATAGATGGGAGCGAGCCGCTTTTGCCGATCGCATGTGCGGCCAACTCATACGAATGTCCGTACGCGAGCGGCGGCAAGGGTGCGCCTACCGGCGGCGTTTCAGGGTAATCCATCCGGAAAAAGGGCTTCGTTTCCTCCGTCTCGCGCTTGTTCCCCTTGGGCATCGTTTCGTTGAACGCGGCACTGGAGAAAGGTACTCCCCTGTAGATCGCGAACAAGTTCCGCCGACCGTCACTGACCGTCGTCGGCAATGGCACGATAGGCGCGCTGTCCTCCAGTCCCTCCATTGGCAAGCCGGTCTCCGGTTTGACGAACTCGCCCAGGTTCCCGTATGCCCACGGAAGCGTACCGGCGCCGTCAGGTTCCGCGCGCCGAATCAGCAGCGCCATGCCGGAAAACGCCGCGGCGAAGTCATCGACGCTGTCCTCGTCGTCGGCATCGATATCAACAGCGATCTGCGCCGTCAGCGGCCGGGGGGCGAGGTCGGGGCAAAAACGTTCAGCCGTGCCCGGAAACAGGTCCGACAGCACTGTGTCCTGCATTGCCTGCGCAGCCGCCCGCACAGCATCCAACCCGGAGCCCCTGAGCGTCGTATCATCAGGCATGGACGCCGTGGCCGACGGGCCAAAAAAGGCGTTCGGACCGGCGACGGGATGGATCAGCGCATCGAGCACCGGCGCGATTCCCGTGCCACGCGCGGCCGTCAGCCTGAAGCGGCTGTACCAGAACTGCCATTTGTCTGCGGTGGCCCTGAGAGCGGCAGCATCGGGATAGGGATAGCCTGCTTGACGGTCCATCAACAGAAGATCGGCCAGCAGCGAGCCGGCCGCCGTGCGCGCGGCATGTGCACCATCGACCGCATCTTCAGCCAAACGCTTCTTGAATTCCAGGACGTTTTGCCCGAATAATTCCTCGGCGGATTTCCGCCACTCGGGTCTTGCATCCGGAAGGGCAGCAAGGTAGTCGGCGAACCCTACGCTGACTTCCTTCTGGCCTAGCAGGCGCACCACGACCGCTTCCATGCCGGCCTCGCCTGTCAGCGAGTCATACAGCTTGGCGAGGTGCCGCTCCAGTTCCTCGGTGAGCACGCGCACTTTTTCCGTACCGGGCGCGGAATCCGCCACATTCAGCCTCGCCATCACTTTTTTGGCCTGTTCTTCCACTGCGTTCCACGCGTCGGCTTCTTCGTAGTGGATGTAGCCGTGCAACAAAGTTGTGAGCCAGTCGCGCTCGTTCGCCGCACCCATCGCAGCCGCGTCCGGTTGGGAATCGGGATCCAATGAACAGGTGCTGCGAAGCCAGTTGACCAAGTCCCGGCGCGAGGACACATCCGTCGGTGCTCTATGTTGCGACAGTTGCTTCAAGCCCGCTCGTATCGCGGCCCGGAACTGCCTGCGCTTTAGCGATCCGAACCCTGCGAACTGCGGGTTCGCAGCTGCGCGTACAGCGCCTTCCATGAGGTCGAGATAGGGGGACAACAACGTCCCGTCGCGCGCTGCTCGCCCGGGCATGTTCAGTGCCAGCAGCACGGTGTCCAGCGCGCAGGCGAGTGAATAAACGGCCTGCCACGCCAAGCGGCGTACGATAAGCCGCAGGTCGTTTGTCTGCTTCCACGGCACTTCCTGCACGGCGAGATAGCCGGTGAACAAGGAGCCGGCGCGCAGTTCCATCTGTTGGAGCAGATGATGTACCTGGGGGCTGTCCGGCGAGGCGAGACAGAAACCGGTCGCCGGGCTTACCAGTGTGCCCGGCGTGGCAACCGCCTTGCTGATGCTGCAACGGCCCGTCCATGAATCCCCCGCATCGGCTTGATAAGCGATCGCGACCTGTTGTCCCGCCAGCGCTTCTTCGTCCGGTGCTTCCCCCGGCGGAACCTGGTCGGCGAGGTCATAGGTGTCCTCCAGCTCCAGGCCATCAATGAGCGGCACCATGGCAAAGTGCTTGGGCATGTCGTCGGCCGGATTGATTCGCACCGTCAAAGCCAGGTGCAATTTCTGCGGCAATGGCGCCGCGCGCCCTGCCGTCGCCAGGACGACATCGTGCGCATCCACGTCCGCGCCGGACTTTTCGCTCTCACCCTCGGTCTGGCCGGCACCGGCGAAGAAGCCGTCCTTTCCGTAGTCGCCGAGCCAAGTGACGAATTCGCTCGCCAGCGCGCTTTCCCACGGTTCCTGGTACACCTTGTACGGGTCGTTCCAGCGGCTCAACTGCGTGCCCTGGAGGGCATACGGGATAATGCGGATGTTCTTAAGCGCTTGCAGGAAGTCGGTGAAATGCGTTTTGGCGTCAGCCTCTGTCGCGGCGTCGGTGGCAAAGGACAGGCGCACTGAAAATCCGCGCATGCCGTCGTGAAATCCCACCGGTTCTTCTTCAGTGATACACACCAGCGTTCTTGTCATGTGAATGATGCTCCCCTGCTTGCCATCAGCTTCTCGGCTTTCTTGTAAGCGGAACTGGTTGAAGCCACCGATGCGTACATGATTGAGTTCGTCTGCGACTGACCGCCTGCCACGGAGTAGCGCACCTGTCCGCCCGTGGAAATCTTGAAAAACCGCGAAATCCGGATGGTGATCCGGAAGCTGCCCGCGGCATCGATGGCGCCGTTCTCCCGGTACGACAAGCGCAGCGTCACCCCGATGTATGCAGAGGCGATGCTCAGTACATCCACCACGCCGAAAATTACCACCACCAGCGACACGGTGAGCCCGCCCCCGGACTGGCCGATCAGCTTGCGGTAAGTGAGGGCCACGCTGAAGGTGATCGCCACGGAGCCGGCGCAGCCGGCAAAAGCAAAGCCGAGCGAGGCCGATCCTCCGGCCGCGGCTTCAACCACTACCAACAGCGCGTTACGGAAAGGCCGGTACTCGACGTCGACCGTCAGCCAGCCAGTGCCGCCGACGATGAACACGGAAAAGATGAAGGGCTGGTCGGGCGTTGCCAGCGAAAATCGGTTGGCAATCAGGAAGTCAGGATACGCGACAAGCTTGAACTGATTGCTGATCTGGATATTCTGTACGCCGCTCGTGCCGACCATGAGCCCCATCGGCGGCAGCGAGAAAACGTGCTGCAGGCCCACCGGCATGCCATCCTGCTTGATCACTTCCATGCAACCGACTTTTTCCGGGATGATCGATTGCAGCGTTCGCTGGATGAATTCGAAGACCGGGTTCAGCTTGACTTTCTTGGGGTCGAATTCCACATGCAGCCCACCGGTCTTGTTGTAGCGGATGACGATTTCGCGCAAAGTCACCATCGGCTGGCCGGCGACCACCGCCTCCAGGTCAGCAGTCAAGTCGGCGTTCCCGGTCTGCGCCACACCTTCGTCATCCTTGTCCGCCTCCAGCCGGACCTTGCCGACCAGCGTGGCATTGAGCATGTCGAGGGTGAAGGGGCCAACCGTAAACAGCGACCGGCGTTCCGTAAGCGGAAGGTTGACGTCGACCTGTACCCAGGCGCGGAAGCGTTTGTCGTCATAGTGATGGCTGATCTTGATAGCGTTAGTCGCGCTGGCCGGAAGCTTGTCGCAGGGCGAGAGCTGGCCCAGCCGAAGCCCCGCGAAATTCCGAAACACACGGCTCACGTCGAACCGGCTCAGATCGACGGGCAGCAGTTCACTCCCGATCCGGTCGAAAGGCAGGCAAATGCCCATCGCCTTGAGCTCGTCACCCAGTCGTCCGAACCATGCTTCCACCGGGGTGGTGTCGATGACGTCGTCGACGATTCCGTAGTAATAGGCCAATCGGTCTCGTGCGTAGTCGAGATGGGGCAGTGCCGGCGCCGAACCCGCGGCTGCCAGCGCCCGCAAGATGTTGCCGGGGATTTTTTCTGCATCTTTGCTGGCAATCCGTCCGACTTCATTGATTACATCACGTGCATAAGACTTCGCCATCTCCTCAGTACGCGCGAGGTCATTGACGAGAGCGCGCACGTCTTTGTCGAAATCGCCGAACGCGTCTATCAGCTTCTTGTATTCGGTGGCGTCCGCCGGCAGGTCGTCAAGCTTGTCGAACAGGCTCTCGGCGTATCTGTCAACCGTGTCCGCGAAAGGCTGCAAAAAGCCTTCTGCCACGTTATTGAATCTGTGTTCCAGCCTGGCGAGACTGTCGCCGAGTACGGTACAGACCTCTTCGATCTCTTTGTTCAAATCATTTAGCAAGTCCTCGGGCTGCTTCAGCAACTGCGCCGCTTGTTCAACAAACTTGGCTGCCAGCGACCGAAGGAATTCCACCCCCTCTTGCTGAAGCGGGGGCGAAGGGTCGCCAAGCAGACCGCTATCGTTGAGTTTATCCTTCAGTCCCGCAACGGCCCACGCGTGGTCGAAGAGGTGACCGATCACGGCTTTCGGCGCCAGCTGCTTTTCGGCCTCGGCGACCTTGGACAGTGCAAACGACTCGGCATCGGCGATGACCTCGAAGACGCCCTCGATTGCGTTGCTTATCTGTGTGATGACCCACGAGGCAGACCCGATGGCAGAATTAATGAAGCAATCAATCCACCGGCCGCCTTTGCCAATGGCGTCGAGAGCGGCTTTAGCCGAGGCATCGAGCTGCAACTTTGTGCTTTCCAGAAGCGCTGTCAGGTTGCTAACCGCGTCTTCCTGCAAGCCGGTCAGCGTCTGTTTCAGTTGTTCGACGGATTCGTCGACCAGTTCGGCGAAATGCTGGGTCTCGTCTTTCCACTGCTTCGCGGCGTCCGCCAGGCCGGTTTGAATGTTTCCCGACAATTCCTCGATCCGGGGTTCGAGTTTGTCTAAGCCCGCTTGAAGGCCGCTCAGTTTTTTCTCGATTTCCGCCACTGCCGTCAGCGCCGCATCGAACTTTGGCTTATCCGCGTCTGCGGCCTCCGCCTGATGCGCGAGGATCGCCGTGCGCGCGTGGTGCACCGGGCTATCCGGACCTAGCAAGGCGCCGATGGTGCTGCGCAAGGCGGCGAGCGACGTGTGGAAGCCCATTATCTGGCTGGCTGTCTGTTCGTTGAATTCGATAAATTGCCGAGTGCTTTCGGCCAGTGCTTGCGCGGCCAGCGTTCCTGCCGGGCGGGCCAGCTCGTCCAGGTCCGACAGCAGGCGATTGCGCGCATCGGCAATCGCGCTGCGCAACTGCTCGGCAATCTGCAGGCACGCGATGTCGATCTGCTGCTGGAAATCCGCCAACCGGGCCTGTGACCATGGCCGGTCAAGCTGGACGGATTGCCTGACGGCCTCGAGCCGGCTCTGCGCTGCGGAGCGGGAATTGTCCACTTCCTGCCTGGCATTGGCGATCGCAGCGCGCGCCGTTTCTATGCCATGCCGGAACTTGCCAAGCTCCACTGCGGTGCTTGCGTACACCGGCTCCAAGGCCTTGCCAAGCGCCGCCTTCATATACCGGGTGAACGCGTCCTCCGACTTCAGCGGGTCCCAGACTGTGCCGAGGGCCTCCTCCAGCGCCTCGCCCCAGGCGATCTCCCACGCCTGCAGTTCCTGCAGCAGACTCAGGCTTTTGGCCTTGACGGCCATCTTGGCATTGTTCTTTAGCTGCTCGCAGATCGACGGAGGCGCTTGCGGTACCTTCAACTCCGAGACCGCTTTCCCGATCGGTTTCAAAACTGCGGCCACCGCCACCGTCACGCCATCATCACTCGCCAGCCCCTTAATCACCTCCTTGACCTTGTTCAGGTCATTGCGGATTTTGTCCCGCTCAGCTTGGTTGTCCGGCCGCATACCGGGCAGCGATATCGTGTCAAGAAGTTGCGCGGCGCCCCGCAACGCAGGGGGCGCGTTGCCGTCCAACGGTTTGCCTTTGCGCCAGATCGACGTGACCGTTTCCTTCGGCAGGTCTTCGAACGCCACGGCGGCTTTCAGCAACGTGAGCGCAGATTCGTCCATGGCGATTGGCGGCCCGCGCATGAAAGTGATGGATTCGAGCGCTGCATATATTGGTTTGTCGCCACGGCCGGCGTTGATTGTCGTGCGTTGCGCGGGCGGCGCCAGGTACCAGGTGAAGCGCTCGAAGCCGAGCGGCACCTGACGAGCGTTTGGCTGCGGAACATCAGAGGTCGCCTCCGCAGTATCCGGCTTTACCGGCCAACAATGGCATGGCGGCGGCAGGATGATGAAATCTACCGTGGCCCGCCACGGCCACGCATCGGTGTCATCGGTAGCGCCGTCGCTGGTATTGGTGAAGAAATACAGCCTCTCCGGATTCAGGCA